>SDBT01000811.1_pt1 | contig 51567 bp, 71 predicted proteins | sample 2277101 | NCBI WGS metagenome assembly SDBT01 (sample SAMN10404973, study PRJNA504765) | marine sediment metagenome | isolation source: marine sediment core GS10_PC15, 103 cmbsf | place: Arctic Ocean: Southern Knipovich Ridge | collected 2010
TTGGCTGCAAGCAGACCCCGATGGTGACGCTAACATAGTCGCCATGAAAGGAATATGGCACGCCGAACGAGATAACGGAAGCGACCCCGGCTTCACTAATTATGTAGGCAACGATGGAGGGGCCGCTGCTGATATGGTGAGTGCTAATCCTGTTCTAACAACCGCCGCTCTTAATTACTTCTTGGTAAGCTCAGACGTCGATGCGCTTCCAAAAAATAATGAACTCCTACGTCAAGGCATTGGTAAGGGTTCTGGTGGCAGAGATTATCACCTCTATGAGATGTGGGCCATGTTGCTTGTCTGTCCAAACATACCTGATGGTGACCTAGCTCTCCTATCCGACACGGACTTCCCAGACCAGAACTATTTCGTCGGACCTTTCGAGGCCTGACCGATGGCATTCTACGCACCCATGCTCAGCGCCGACAAGCGGCAGCTCGTTATGATGAAGGCGACGACCGCCCCGGAGACGGATAGCTCTTGGGCAAACGTAGACACTGGTATCTTGGTTACCAAGGATGAGGTCAGCTCCATGTGGGCGTTTGAGCATGACAAGGTTGCCTACGACTTCGACGCCAGTGACGCCGCTGCTACTGACCCTGATACGGTTTGGACTAATGAGGCGAATGCGTTTGATGAAGATGATGGTACAGATGCAACCTGCGCGACGAATGGAACCTCAACGACGAATGAAACAAAAGGGGAGGGAACCGGCGCACCGGCTTCAGGAGACACAATAGGTGGTGTGTCCATAATGGTTCGCGCTCTCAATACCAGTTCAGATGTGTTGGGGCTTCTCGTTACGACGGACGCTGGTGGGGAGACCCTTCTAAATACGACACAGGCTCTAACTACAGACGTGGTAGATTATTCTTTTGTTCTCACCGTTCCTTCCGGTGGTTGGACTTGGGCGAAGATACAAGCGTTGGAGGTTACTTACTGGAAAAACAGTGGGGCTGGAACTCTAACTGTCAGCCGTGGTCAAGCAATTGTCACAGTTGACTCTGATATTTATATTGCAACGCAGGAGTCACTTACAGGACGCATAGCACTTCATGTGTTTGGTACCACCACAGATTTGTGGACTTTGAAAAACGACGAGGTTGCAGTAATAGGAGACCATGCTGATTTTGATGATGTCCCCGACGTTATAGGAGTTACTTTGGCAGTTCGCCCGAGTGGAGATGTGGTAGCTGTTTTTACAGTGCAAAATTCGGGATCGTCCCAAGACGAACTTCTTTTTAACGTGAGATCAAACACAAGCGGGACGATTTCTTGGGGGACTGTTACTACGTTTCGGACTGGAGAGCGAGCACAGAACCCATGCCTCATGGGGGTCATAAAGCAAGGTGTTGACATAGGTCGTCCTGGTTTTAGCTGGAGAGCGGGTGCAACGCCACAATTAAAAGGGGAGACAATAAATGCAGATAATACGTTAGGAGGATTAACCACTCTTGACAGTGGAATGGACACCGCTGATCTCGTAGTTGCTCCCGGCGTCATAAATACGCGCTTCGGCACTAACAACGGCTGGGTTCCTTTTATTGATGAGGCAAATGATATAACTTTTGCTGAGATTGAGATTAAAAGGGCATTAGGCGCAGAAACAATTCATTTGGCTGTTAGTGATGTTGCAGTGGAGGGCAATGGTAGAACGGCTGTTCCATTCGTTGTTGCTTGCGCGGTCATAAGTCCAGACAACGAGGTATTCCTGATCTATGTAGATGACACCTTCCAAGACCTGTGGATGACCTCTAACGTGGCAGACGGTGGTGGTGTGGACTGCGAGATCATCGACGCAATCACGGTAACTCGTCTCTCAGCTAACTACCTCGCGTCAACTATAGGCATCCTCTACCTTGATACCACGGTAAAGTACAAGGAGGTCGAGATGACGGTCCCAGCTCTCGCTCTCCTATCCAGCGCGGAGTATCCTGACCAGAACTATTACATAGGACCATACAGCATCTAATGGCCTTCTACGTACCACTCCTTAAAACGAACGGGGACAGCGAATTCCTCGTAATGATGAAGGCGACAAGTGCGCCTGAGACGGATGGTTCATGGGCGAATGTCGGTGGTGCTGTCTTCCTCAATCTGGCGAGTTGTGCAACGGTTACTCTCTGGTCTGCCCCACATAGTTCTGATATCTACTGCGTGACGGGTGATGCAGACGGGAACTATCGCTTCCACCTGTTCGACCCCGGCACAGATACTTGGACGGTCAGAAGTGAGTTGATTGCGAGACCGGGAGACCACGCGAATTATACCGCAGCAAAAGCGCAACCCTGTGTTTCTGTTGCTGTCCGTTCGGATGGTGACGTGGTGGTTGGTTTAGTAGGTAACAACGGAACACCCAATGCTTATGTCTTTATTAGAGTACGAACCAGTGGGGTATGGGGGACTCTGACTGAGTTAATGGTCACAGCACTGGAAAGTCTTAATAGTGGTGTTGTTGCGATTGGCCCAGATACTTCTGATAGAGTGACTTTTGTTTATAAGGGATCGGCTGCTGATATAGAAACTAGGTCTGTAGGTAGCACTGATGTTCTAGGAACGGAAACCTCAGTTGATGTTAGCCCTGACAACAGCAGGATTCTTGCTGCCCCCGGTGTAATAGATTCTTCTAATAAAATTTATCTTCCTTACATAGACCTTGATAATCAAATATCCGTGGCTGACTGGATTTCTGCTGCTGCTCCTACTGTTAGTCTGGATAGCAGTATAGGAGATAATACAGTTCTAGGGCAATCAGCCGTCAGTCCACCATTTATAACTGCTTGTCTCGCTTTAGATGGCACAGATGTTCATCTTTTATACTCAAATTTAGATGACTCAGACATCTTCCACGACTCTGACGTAGATGGAGGCGGTGCCACTGACACCGAAATTCAAGATGCCGTAACCTGTAACCGTATATCTGCCAGAGTAATCGGCACGAACATTGACTACGTATGGCTCGACGGCACTACGATAAAGTATAATCAGGAGTCTTTAGGAGCTGCTCCAGCTGTTTTCAGACATACCCTAGCTACCATGGGGGTAGGCTACTAATTGACAGAACACTAAATTTTGATCTATTATATAATTTCTCTCATTTCTGGATACCATTATGACTGATGGCACACAATTAAATACAAATACCACTGTAGGAGATAAAATCGCTACAGATGACATCACTGATGGTGGTGTAGCTAATGCTCAAAAAGCCCAACGGATAAAGGTGGGTGTGGGGATTGATGGTAGTTATCAGGATATCCATGATGGCAGACCCCTCCCTATAAAAGAGGGGATGACTACTCCGAGTACTACCCATGATTCAGCTTTGGCGTTAGCCGCTGGGAGCCCCGCAGACCTTGATAGCGCCCAGATTTCCTCAGGTTTGACCGGAAAGCTGGTAGCTGTCTTGATGTCGGCCTCTGTTCCCCTTAAAGGAGAATTGAAAACGGTTCTAAATGGAGCAGAGAGTGCTGTTATTTTGACAATGTTCTCAAAGGCAGGTCAAAATAGTATTATGAAGCTTCCGAGTAAAGAGTTTATAACCCAGGTTGAAGACGTTACTGTTGGGTTTGATGGTTTTCGGTTGACTGTCACTAACTTAGATAATGAAAATGCAGCCGATGTATATGGAACATTCTTTTTCGATGAAGAATAAACTTGATGATGACACAAGGAGATTGATCATGGGTGATATACCCCTAAATAAACCTGCCAAATCGGCTAAAAATAAGAAACCCAGTAATACAGCTGCTATGTTGGAGGCCCAGGCTGAAACAGAAAAATCAAGGGCTGACGCGGCTGAGGCTACTATTAGAGAAATGGAAAATACTCCTATTCGCCTAGTTGTTCTGGATTCTGCTGAGTTTAATAACATTCTTAAACAGAAAACACTTATGGAAGAAGCTGTAAATAAGGCGAACACTATGGGTCAAGAGGCGGCAGATGCTCAGGGAGTTGCCTTGATGATGAATAGCGCATATAGTGCTACGTGGACTTTATTACAGAAGAAACACGGTCTTCCCGATGATGTAGATGTGGATTGGACTACGGGTGAAATATTCCGAAAGAAGATACAGCCTCTACCTAAGAATTGACAGACTTAAAAAGGATTGATAATATGTCAGATGTAGGACCAGACCCCGGTTTAGCCCAACAAAAAGCTAGATTGGATATAGCCACTCAAGCACAGAAGATTGCTCAGTATCAACATGACCTTCTTCAACAAAAAGTGACGCGAGAGAGAACGATAAGCAATATGAAAGCCTCCCAGATAGCTATACAAGATGCAGAGGAGAGGCTTGAAGGGCTTATAGAGGCCCACGGTGAAATTAGTTTGGAAGACCTTTTTTAAGGAGAGGAAATATAAATGGCTGACCTAAGAGTTCTTGAAGCAGTAAAGATCGTTGATCCCGATACTCCTGCTAATTCAGTAACTATCACTGCGTCAGGTGAACTGACTGCTATTTTAGCATCTAACGACGGAATTGACATCGGTGATGTGGATGTTGCAACGTTACCAGCGGTTGACCATGAGGCAGAAGACGATGCTATAGCATTTGCTATCTCTTCCCTACGTACAATCGGACTTATGTACGGCTCTAACGGAGCTACTTGGGAGCGAATTGCGACTGACGGTTCTGGGTCAATGGATGTAAATGTCACACTTGCCCTACCTACCGGTGCTAATAATATCGGTCTTATCGGTGGTGATGAAATTGATAATGCTGCGGTCTCAGTTGGTGGTTCAGTACTGATGGGCGGTCTCGTATTCGATGATACTACTCCGGTGGTGGTCACTGAAGGAGATGCCGGTTATCAGCGTATGTCTGCCGACCGCGAAGCTTATGTAGTCAACAGGGATGCCGCTGGCAACGAACGCGGTGCTAATGTGACTGCGGCCTTTGAGTTGAATGTTCTTGCAACAGCTCAGCCGGGTGTTAACATCGGTGACGTGGATGTGACCGATGTGGTTCCCGGCGTGGGTGCTACCAATCTTGGCAAGGCTGAGAGCGCGGCTCACACTTCTGCTGATGTTGGCGTAATGTCTCTAGGTGTCAGGGTTGATGCTGAGACGCCTCTCGCGGCAGATGGACAGTACATCCCAATGATGATGTCTTCTGTTGGTCGGCTGCTCGTTGAGACACAAGGCGGCGCAGGTGGCACTTCCGAAACAGACAGTGATCCATTCACCGTAGCGACTGACGCATATGTTCCCGTTGGTGGTATCTTCGATGATGCCGCTCCGGGTGATTTGTCGGAAGGCGACGGTGGTGCGGTTCGCATGTCAGCGGTACGTGAAATGTACATGAATATTCGTGATGGTGCTGGTGGTGAACGTAGCGCCAACGTAACAGCTGGTAACGAACTGAATGTTATCGCCTCAGCTCAGCCCGGTGTTGATATTGGTGATGTGACTATCCTAGATTTCGGTGTGGCTCTGACTGATGCTGACGACGATATTGTGGCCGATTCACAGACTTCACTTCGTACCATCAACCTGATGTATGGTTATGATGGTACTCAGTGGGAGCGTATTCAGACTGATGCCGGTGGTGCGATGGATGTTAATGTTGTCGCTGGTGGTGGTGAAAGTATTCCTACTAGCCCAGTTCGTACAACCAATAGTTCAACTGATACCGCTGCGGCTGCTACCTTCTCCATGGACGGTCCTTCTGCTGACGGTACGACTACTAAGGTTCGGGGGTTCGATTGTTGTGCTTCTGTTCCTATTAAGGCAGAGCTACAGTCTGTTATTGATGATGCAGGTACTACTCTTCTGGTTATGTTTGCTCAAGCTGGTGAGCGTTTGGAGTGGAGAGCCCCTCATCGTAATTTCTACTCTGTAGCCCACGGGTCTAACGGTGGGTTTGACGGTTTCCGTGTGGTTCTCACTAATCTTGATAATGAGAATGCGGCTGACCTGTATACTACTCTTTATACCGAAGACTAATAGGTGTTAGATTGGAGTACATTTAGTTCTCTGTCTTTTGAAGATATAGAAGGAGAGATAAAAAGTAGGAAGAAGCTGCTAACTCAAATGGTTGGGAGCCTCTATCCTTCTATTCTATATGACGAGATTGCAGAGTTGGAGGAACATAGATGGCAGATATCTCAGGAATAGCGGCGAAGAATGTTGAAGGATCAGTAGCTCATGATTCAGCTGTAGTAGGCAACCCTGTACTTGGAGGGGGTGAAGCCCGTACTACCCTACCTACTGCTGTGGCTGATGGTGATGCTGTTCGACAAATGCATGATGATTTAGGGCGTCAAGTTGTATACCCTTTTGTTCCGAGAGATTTGATTATCCATAATCGAATAACTCTTACCAACACAACAGAAACTACTTTAATTGCACAAGCCGCTTCCACCTTTCATGATCTACTTTTTCTATCTCTCTCCAATGAATCTGCCACAGAAGTAAGAGTAGATATTAGAGATGATACTGGTGGAACCGTTAGATTTAGTATTGACTTGGCTCCTGATGGTGGAGGAGCTATTATTAAATTTCCTGTTCCCCTTACTGCATCAGCCACTAATGATAATTGGACAGCTCAGTTGAGTGCGTCAGTATCCACTGTTTATATTACGGGTATTGCCATTAAGGGTAACTAAGGGAGGTTTTTTATTATGCTTCTCTGGTTAGTAAATTTAGATTTAGCAGGTGGTAGTGTTCCTTCCTTTATTTCAGGAGCTATCCCCATCCTGGCAGCTGCTGATATAACTGTAAATTGCCCTGGTGATATAACAGTACAATATGAAGAAGATGTCAGTATTCAAACTTCTGGTAGCAGGACGGTAGGTACAGCGTAATGGCTTGCATAATTGATCAAACTAAAAATACCAACAAAGAGATTTGCTGGGGAAGGGGTGATAGTGACGCCAAAGGGTTTATTGTACAAGATGAACTCGGGGTGGCGGTAGACATATCCGGTTTCTCTTTTAAACTTACTGTCAATTCTAAAAAGGACCCCACTGATCAAGTTGATGAGCAGTTCACTATAACAGGAGTTATAGGAGTTGCGGCTGATGGAGAGGTATCTTTTGCCCCTCTCATTACAGACACGGATATAACTCCCACTACCTATTTTTATGACATAGAACAGACAGATGGTTCTGGGGCTATAAAAACACTTATTAAAAGTAAGGCTAAGATAGTCCAGGATATTACGAAAATATAAGTATGGCTCTCAATTATACCAATTTCCGTGCCTTGGCCGACCGCCTTATAAGAGAGAATGGGCGGGCTCTTACTATAGTACGCAGAGATCAAGCCAATTTTACCGATCCAGCAAAACCCTGGCGTGGAAGCACAGAGGCGGCTGAGGTATCTACGGCAGTTACCGGTGTCTTCATAGAATATGAGAAAGAAGATATCGATGGAGAGCTAGTTCGAAGAGGGGACAAGCGGGTTCTTATAGCAGCTAAAGATGTGGAAGACGAGAGTACTGCCGCAGAGAATGTGAAAGTGGAGGATTATGATCATGTCCTAGATGGGCTGGTTAGATGGAAAATTCTTTCTGCTGAGCTGATAGAGCCTGGGTCTCAACGTATACTTTATGATTTGCAGGTTCGTCAGTAATGCCGATAGACAAAATTTCCGAAGCCAGAGATGAGATTTTGAGCTACTTTACGACTGCTTGGAACACATTAGGTACACCCCCTCTACTGCTTTATGATGATAAGCACACTGATTTGCCCGACAATGCTCCGTATGCTAGGATCACGGTTCAACATGCTACTTTCGGTCAAAATACCCTTGGCGGTAAGGTTTCAGCTGGCGGAGGGGGCCGAAGGTTCGGCAGAACTGGACTTGTTACCATACAGATTTTCACACCTTCCGGCGACGGTTTGACAAGTGAGGATACTCTGGTAGACTTTGCTGTGGATACCCTGGAAGGGGAAGAAACCGGTTCAGATCGTATAGAGTTTCGTGATGTTCGCGCGAATGAAGTTGGAGAAGACGGCCCTTGGCATCAGACCAACGTTATAGCGGAATTCCAGTATGATCGTGTGAAGTAAGGAGAAATAAATGGCTTCCGTAAATACAATTGAATCCAATGTATCAGGGCTCCGCTATCAAGAAGAGCTATCTGGTTGCATTGGGGATGCAAATGTGGCAAATGATTGGACCCCACTAGAACCTAATAGCTATGATAGCTTTGGTGGTGAGTTCACGACTGTGGCTAGAGACCCTATTAATCAGGGACGTCAGCGCCAGAAAGGTGTTCTAGTTGACTTGGATGCTACAGGTGGATTTCAGAGTGATATAACCCAGAGTAACCTTCAAGATATTCTTCAGGGTTATTTCTTTGCAGATTTACGACGAAAGAATGATGTTGGTGTGGATCGTCAACCTCGTCGGACAGGTCTGAATGGTGAGCATGATGATTACACTATCACAGACATCGATACTACATCTGATGATTATACCGTAGATAGCCGGGTAGCTGTCTCAGCAGTGGTTGTTGCTGGTGGTACCGGATATGCAGATGATGATATCGTTGAAGTCACTGATGGAAACGCCACTATCCTAGCTCGATTTAGAGTTTCCGGACACACAGGTGGTGTTGTTGATACCGTGGACCTTATTAATCCGGCTACTATCGTGGATGATAATGATCGGACTGTAGAAGGACGTACTGATACGGACACAAGTGCCGGTGCTGTTACGACAGGTGTTAATACGGGTTTTGGTGGAGATGATCTTCTTACTTTGACACTGACTTATGGTAACGGTCTTGTTTGGCAAGTTGGTGATATGCTTTGGGTACAAGGTAACACTGATGCAGCCAATAATGGACTTAAGGAGGTTGACGCTGTTGCTGATAATGTTATCGGTGTTGTAGAAAACTTAGTAACGAATGCTACTCCTGCGGCTGCGGCTACCATGACAACTGTTGGGTTCCAAGGTTTAGGAGGTGATATTGATGTCCTTGCATCTGGAACACTTCCTCAGCTTACATCTACATCTCTGGACTTTGAAACTTTGGGTCTTGTCCCTGGTGAGTGGATTTTCATTGGTGGTGATCTTGCCGCTGAAGCTTTCACGAACGTAGACGGTAACAGTAATTCTGTGAATAATGGGTTTGCTCGTATTCATACAATTGCACCTACTGTTTTGGAGCTGGATAAAACTACCTTTACTATGACCACTGAAGCTTCTACGACGGAGACAATTCGTTTGTTCTTCGGACGGATTCTTAAGAACGAATCAGACCCAACTCTTCAGTTCCGTAGAACATATCAGTTGGAACGTACTTTGGGTGCCCCAGATGGTGCAGTCCCTGCCGAAATTCAAGCTGAGTATCTTGAAGGTTGGGTAGCAAACGAAATGACTATGAACTTCAGCACTGCTGATAAGGTTACGCTTGACCTAAGTGGTGTAGCGACAGATGTTACTACGATTGACGGGCCTACTTCGCTTAAAGCTGGTAGTCGTCCTGCTCTAGTTAGTGGTGATGCTTTCAACACTACAAATGATATTGTGCGGTTGAAATTGTCTAAGTTGGATAGAACATTAAATTCCAACCCGACTGCTTTGTTTGCTTTCGTGACTGAATTTACTATCAATCTCAATAATAACGTGTCTCCGAATAAAGCTATCTCTGTGTTAGGAGCGTTTGATGTTACGGCTGGTCAGTTTAACGTCGAAGGGTCTATGGAAGCTTATTTTGCAGATGTTACTGCACTCGATTCTATTCGAAACAACGACGACATTACCCTTGACTTTGCTATGGTCAAGGGACTTACCGGAGCTAAGAGTGGTATCCTTGTAGATATCCCCCTTATTACTCTGGGTGGTGGGCAGGTCAATGTTGAACAGAATGAACCTATCACGCTTCCTCTGGAAATCCCAGCGGGTGCTGATGTGTTGTTCAACCATACTATGCTTATGTCATTCTATGATTTTCTGCCTGATCGGGCAGACCCATAATATAGTGGGGGCTTAACGGCCTCCACCATTTTTCTTGCTCGTAAGAGCCAATAAAAAGGGTTCGGTGGAACCCCAGATGTGCAGTTTTCTCCATGGCTGACCGACATCGAAATCCACCACCTTTCTAATCTCATAAAAAATAGGAGTCAATGATGGCAAACCCATATAAAGAATATGGTACGGATAAGAATCTAGAGAAGAATGGTTTTCTCTATATACATGAACCTAAAACTGATGAAGCCTCAGCTCAGTGCTATGTTCTAGCCAGGGCTGGCGGATCGAACGTTAAATTCTTAAGTGCGGTGGACAGGTTGTATCGCCCACATCGTAAGAAGGGACTTGAGAAGATGTCTTTTGCTGTACAAAGGACTTTGATGGTTGAAGCTTTTGCTGAAGCTGTGGTTCTTGATTGGGAGGGTATCCTAGACAAAGACGATAATGACATCCCTTACAGTAAGGATAACGTGATTAAGTTTTTTACTGATCTTCCTGATCTGTTTGATATTGTACAGACTGAAGCTATGGAACTTAGCAACTATCTCATGGAGGAGATAGAGAGCGACGTAAAAAACTAAAGGAAGTCCTGCTTGCTGAGCTGGAGCAGGGCGGAACCGGGGATGCTGAGAAAGCAGAACACATTCGGGAACTGGCTCGTAAACAAGGTATGCCCATTCCGGAACCTCTTGATTCCATGCCGGAACTAGAACCAGGGTTAGTATTCTACTGGTATGCGTTCTGGGAGTTGTCTACGGATCGGCAAATAGGAATGTCAGAGGGTCCTATCCCCTGGTCATCGATGCATAGATGGTGTCAGTACCATGAAATTTTAGGAGATGAGTTTGACAGATTTGTTATTATGATTAAACATATGGATGCTGCATATCTGAAACATCGTAGCAAAGCTAGTAAGAAGTCTATCGCCAAAGCAGGTAGTCAAAATCCAGATCAGAAAAAACAATTCATGAAAACAAAGCAAAGATAATGGTTAGAACCAGTCCCATATCAGCACTGCCAAAAATTCTAGAAGGACGACGAAAAGAGCTTAATGATGGTGTCAATAAGGTATCTCGTGGTGCAGCTCTAGAAGCCGGTAGGGTGGCTGTGATTACTACTCGTGTGGATACAGGTGAAGCCCGATCTAACTGGAGAGCAAGTAAAGGTTCTCCGGTATCCGGAACCATTCCTGCATATATCCCTGGTCGGAAACGAGGGATTAGAGAAAGAGCTAACGCTACTAGGGCGAGAGCCCAACATAAGATAGTGGCTTCTACTTGGAAAGCAAATAAAGGTACTAGGTTTTTCATTGCTAATAATGTTCCGCATATCGGTCTTTTAAATGGTGGGTTTCATGGTACCGGTGGATCAGCGGATAACATGTTAGGTAAGGCAGTGCTTGCTTGGAAAGCTTTTTTCACAAAGCGTAGAGTAATAAAACTGTTGAAAGATTAATCAGTGGCTACAGAACGTCTAATATTAGAATTCCGCTCTAAAGGCTTACGTACTCTTAACAGGGATATGGGTGCCCTTAAAAAGAGGGCTTCTGGGGCTAATAAAACGCTTGCGCTACTTCGATCTACTTTGGTGGTTGTGGCTGGTGTTCGTGTTATTGGCAGGTTCCTTGAGATGGCCGATGCTCTGACAAACATCAGGAATAGATTAAGATTAGCTACCAAGTCAACCGCAGAGCTGAATGCTGTTCAAGCTGCACTGTTCTCCATATCTCAACGTACACAGTCAGTCTTTGAGGGGAACGCTGAGTTGTTCCAGAGGTTGACTATCGCCACCGATGGTTTAGGCTTCTCGTATGCTGAACTACTAAAAGCTACAGAGAGTATAGCTAACTCCCTCAGAATTTCAGGAGCTACTGCCCAAGAAGCTGCCGGTAGTACTCGTCAGTTAGCTCAAGCTTTAGGTGCGGGCGCAGCACAGGGCGAAGAATTGCGTGCCGTTGTCGAAGGTAACGTCAGGATAGCTGGAGCAATTGCTAGGCAGTTTGTTCTTCTAGCTGACGGAACTGTTAGCCTCATTGACGACGTAAAGAAATCAGCTGACGGATCAACCGTTAGCTTCAAGCGATTAGGTGCCGGGGGATTGATCGCTCTCAACAAGCTAAACCCTGGAATTATTAAAACCAAAGACATTATGAAGGCCCTTCTACTAGAGAACCAGAGATTAGCAGAAGAAGCTCTGAAGATTGATCGAACAATTGCTGGGGCCTTCACCCGATTTAACAACGAGCTAACTCTGTTTGTCGGCGGTCTCTCAAAATCAGTAGCTCTTGGAGAGAAACTTGATACCGTTCTTCAGCTCATAGCTAAGAATTTTGCTTTGATAGGAACCGCTATACTAGCTATAGTTGGAATTGCAGTTTTTAATCTATTAATTGGACAATTATTAACCTTAGGTTCTACTGCTACATCAGTATTTGGTTTCTTGTTTGGAGGTATAATTAAAGTAATAGGGGTCCTTAGGAAGGCAACAGTAACAGCAACAGCTTTTGCAATTGGACTTAACTTCGGTATTCTTCCGATTTTGGGGCTCATAGCTTTAGTTATAGCTTCTTTTTTCGCTTTAAGGTTCGTTATTCAGAAGATTCAAGAGAAATTTCCAGAATTTGGTAAACAGATAACTAAAGTACTTGGGGGTTATTTAGGTTTTGTGAGTGCTGTCTTCCAGTCACTTAGCAAGCTCCCTGCCGCATTCAAAGATATCGCTATCCAAGCGATAAACGGGTTTGTGAGCATATTTAATTTAGGTATCAGAGCGGTTATCGCCCTAGTAAACAAATTGCCGGGAGTAGATATAAATCCGTTTCAGGTTGATAAAATAGAAAATGATGTTAAAGGTTCGGCAGCTGAGATTGTGGATATTTTTAGCAAGAGTATTAAAGATGGATTCAAGGACGGTCCCGGAAGTACCGCAGCTGCTCAGTTATTTGATGGGTTGGGGGACAAAGCTGAAGCAGTTATAGAGAAAATTAAAGGTTTCTTTAAAGATGGACTTATCCCTAAAGACTTTGCTAACGCATTACGTGATGCTGCACTTCTTGCTAGAAAAGCAGGAACCGGTGAAGAGGTAGCTCGTTTGGATGCCGCCGCCATAGCTGCTCTAAAGCGTTTCAAGGATTTAGAAGCGAGCGTGGACCCTCTGAAGAGCGGTCTGCTTAAATTGGCTAAGGCACAAAAGACAGTTACCAAGGTAATCAGGGACGGGAACATAAGCGAAGAGCGTGGGGCTCAGCTTATTCAACTGTTGACTTTGAAAACCCTAGGACTTAAGAACGCTCAGTTTGAGTTGGCCCAGAACCTCAAGTTAGTTGACGCTGCTGTGAAGGCCCAAACTATAAACACTGAGCAGGCTACTATAGCTAGACTAAAGTTCACTGCCGCAGCTAATGCTGATGCTGCTAGTGCGCTTGGAGCTATAGCCCCTCAGATACAAGCTCAACAAGCTCTGTTGAACATAAAGATAGACATACTTGAGAACGAGAAAGCTCTTACCGCAGCGGGGATTAGCACAGCTGAAGCTCAGACCCGGTTGTTGCGTGCTTCACTTGGACTAGCCCCTACCTTCAAGCAGGTGAACGAGCAGGTACAGGTTCTTATTGATAATCAAAAGAACCTCGGTTTGTCTGATGCTGAGTTAACATTTGAAACTCGTAAACTTACGATAGCGCATCTTGACCAACAGCGAACAGTCGGTGCTGGTGCTGAGAGGTTCTTCCAAAAGCTTGTACAGAACTCTTCAGATGCTGCCACTCAAATAGAAGATTTATTAGGTACTGCATTCCAGGGTATAGAAGATGCATTTGTAGAATTTGCAAATACAGGTAAGCTTAGTTTCAAAAGTTTGATTGACGATATAGAGCAACAACTTTTAAGACTAGCTATTAGAGGTGCTTTGGCCGACATAACTTCATCTCTCGGGTTAGGTGGGGGGGCTGCCGGTGCTGGAGGAGGTGGAGCTGGACCACAAGATATATTTGCAGGAGCGTTTAACGCCGGGGCTAACTTTCTTAGCAATCTTGCGCGTGGCGGTAGCTTTGATGTAAACGCACAAAACGCTGTTGGCTCTACTTCGGGTGTTGATAATAGGATCATAGCATTTAATGCCAATGATAGAGAAAAAGTTACTGTAGGTCCAAAGAACGGAAGTGATAGTAGTCCTATAACTATAAGTGTAGTGGTCAATGCTCAAGGTAGTACAGCTAGTGCGAATGATATTGGTAGATCGACGGCGCAGGCAGTAGCTCAAGCTAGTCAAGAGTTGCAACGACAAAATGTGAGAAATAATTAAATGGCTTTCTTTGATGATATGAGATTACCGGATGACGTTGAGCGTGGTATGAATGGAGGCCCCGGTACCAAAACTAACATTCGCACACGTATCAGCGGACGTGAGAAACGTAATAGAGTGTGGGCCGCAACTAGGGGTAGGTGGAGCGTAAGCTATGGCATATCTACTAAGCCTCAGCTTGATGCCGTTATAGATATGTTTTATATAGTGGGCGGTGAAGCAGATGGTTTCCGGTTTAAAGACTGGTCAGAGTTTCAGATAGGAGATACCCTTACCCCGGATGTAAGTACTCGTCAATTGATAGGTCTTACAGATACAACTACTACTACCTTTCAAATTTTTTTAAGGAAAGCCCAAGGAGCTAACTTTTTTGATCGTATTATAAGTAAAATTGTAGTAGGGACGCTGAGGGTCTGGGTTGATAACGTAGAGATAACTGAGGGTGCTGGCGTGAGTGAATACGCCATAGATAATAACACTGGCATAATAACCCTAGGGTCTACACTCGTAGCTCAGAGCGGGACAGAGGTAGAGGTGCTCTGTGAATTTGATGTGCCTGTTAGATTTAATCAAGCAGACTTAGATTTAAACACGGAAGGGGTGTTCGGATTAGACGCTGTTCTCAGTATTCCGTCCATACAAATAATAGAGATAAGGATTTAACGATGCCGAAAACGGTACCCGGCGCTTTAGCAACCCATCTAGGGTTAGAGACTACATCTTTGGCTACTCTTTGGGAGATAACCAGAACAGATGGCGTACAGCTGTTTTCAACTGACCATGATGAAGACATAACCTTTGAAGGAGATTTATACGAAGCTTCTATCAGTTATGATACTACCGCCATATCTAATACCGTAGGTCTTAGTGTCGATAACCTAGACGTAGCAGGTTTTTTAGATAGTAGTGCTATCACTGAAGCTGAACTACGGGGTGGTTTATACGATAAAGCAAAAGTGAAGCTCTCTATCATAAATTGGGATTCTCCTACAGACGGCGTTCTACGTATGCGGACTGGTGAGCTTGGAGAAGTGGAATACACAAATGAAGGTGGTTTCTCTACAGAGCTTAGAGGTTTGGCACAACTATTCAGTCAAAATATAGTTGAAGTACATCAACCTATCTGTCGTGCTGACCTAGGAGATAGCCGTTGTAAGATTGAACTATTCCCTGATGTTGTTCTTAGAAATACGGCTTATATCGTTGATGATGTGGTGCGATCTAGCTCTCTTATGGCAGACATTATAACCCCGACAATATTACTACCGTTTGATGTAGATTCAGATGATATATCCGCTAACGCCTTTACCCCTAGTTTAAATCAGGGAACCATAGATAGCGGTCAGTCAAAATTTGGTGGCGCTTCCAAGGACCACACTACGGCTCAACGAACTGAGTATGCCGATGACCCTCTTTTTCATTTTGGAGCAAACGATTTTACTATAGATTTCTGGGTTAGAAACGATACCATATCTGCAACCTTTTGGGGATGGTCCTCTCAGTACGAGAGTGGTGGTAATGACAGAGCATGGTGGATGGGGGCTAACGACGCAAACTTTGCTATCTTTTTAAGTAATGACGGAGGCAGCGGCGTACTTACTGCCACTTTCTCTTGCGCGTTTACGTTCACGGTGGACACTTGGTACCATGTTGCTGTAACCAGAGATTCCAACAAAGTAGTACGCATGTATGTTGATGGAACCCAAGTTAACGGAAGCCGCACAGACACAATAGGCGTGGGAAGTTCTACCACATTCACAAGGACTGTAGGTTCTTGGCTTAACGACGGTTTTAGAGCGAACCAAAAAATAGTAACAACAGGGTTTACCGATCCAGCAAACAATGGTTCATTTACAGTAAGTGGAACTCCAACAGCAACAACCCTCACGATTACAACTTCACCCCTTGTGACAGAGAGCGGTACTGGCGATGAGATTGTGGAGATGGGGTTTGCTTTAGATGTGTTTAATTCCGTCTCACCCCTTGCTATTGCTTTCGCAAATAGCACACCTGACTTTAGGTTTGATGGTTGGATTGACGATTACCGTATTGTTAATGGAACAGCGGTATGGACGGGAACATCTTTCACGGTACCGGCTTCAGCTCATACGGTGGGGATAACTCAAGCCCTAATTGACAGTCTTATAACAGTAGACTTTGATGATCGTGTTTACACTTGTACGGTAGCAGGTACAACTAATGGCGCGGTGCAACCAGTTTATGACACAGACTTAGGTGATCCAACCGTAGATGGTACATGTACTTTTGTAGCGGGTGAAGCTTTTACAAGAGCAGGTATTGTGAGTAACGTTGTGGACAATCGAATTTTCTCTATGACCTTTCCTAACGTAGCGGATACCAGAGAAACAGTAGAAGATTGGTTTAAGTATGGTGCTGTGAAATGGGAAACAGGAAATAATTTAAGCAACTCTGTCATGGAGGTGAAAGCATCTACTCGCCCTATTGTTGCCAGTACCTCTGCTATGGGTGTGACAGACAGCAACACATTTAATCGAGCAACTGGTTCTTTTCTAGCAGATGGATACGTTGCGGGGATGGAGATAACAACACTTAACTTTACAAACGGTGCCAACAACGGAACCTTCACGATATCGTCGGTAGCAGCATTGACGCTTGATACCGTGGAGACAACCCTCGTGTCAGAGAGTGCTGGAGTGGACGAGGTTATGACATCTGGAGAGTTTATAAGTTTGTTCCTGCCAATGTCTTTTACTGTACAGGTGGGAGACACGTTCTCTATGTACGCTGGCTGTGACAAATTGTTTCTAACATGCAGAGACAAGTTTATGAATATAGAAAATCGTAGAGCAGAAGACTATATTCCTAGTAAGGACAAACTGCTAACAGTTATTAAGCAGGAATAATTAGATGGGTCTTATACGAATAGGTTTCAGCGTTGCTGGAGCAGCAATTGGTACCTACTTTGGTGGGGCTCAAGGCGCTCGTCTCGGCTATGCTGTGGGTAATTTTGTCGGCGGTGAAATAGACCCTAATGTAGTTCGGTCAGCAGGCCCCCAACTAGGTGATCTGACTCCTACTGTAGCTACGAACGGTTCCCCAATTAAAATAGGTTATGGAACATTTAGAGTAGGAGCAAATCCTATATGGATGAGTGACATTACTCGAATTGAAATCCGTGAAACAAACCAATCGTTTGGGTCAGGAACGAAAACAGTTCAAACGACTTACGAATATTTAGTAAGCATGGCTGTGTCTATCGCAGAAGGCCCTACTGCTTCGCTCCTACGCATCTGGATAGACAATAAACTTGTATATGATAAGCGTTCAACATCTTCTCCTGTTTCTGTTGATGGTACCTTAAATTCTCTCCTGACAGGAAGAGTTGCAGAGGAGGGACTTAATTTCCGTTTCTATAAAGGTGATGAGATACAACTTCCTGATCCTACCATGGAGGCAGCAGAGGGTGTGGGTAACATATCAGCACATAGGGGTATGTCCTACATTGTGTTTAAGGATTTAAATATAACTAAATATGGTAATCGCCCACCTACAATAGAGGTTGAGGTTGCTTTCACGGCCACACCCGTAACCAATGACAGGTTCTCTGATGACTTCACTTCTGGAGAAGGAGGTCTATTCACTACACATGCCGCTGATGGTCTCACAGTAGACTACAAGCGTCGTAGAATTTATGTCGTGGGTGGCGGACCTTCGGGGTCTGGACTTGGTGTTTACAATTTAGATACTCTAAAAGAAATAAATCAAATCCTGTATACAGACATGGTAGTGCATCCTCGTTTTAGTGGTGGGATAACTCAAGAAGAAGATTTACATATACGAGTGGACGATGGTGATTTTATATATATCCAATCTGGTACGTCAAATTCTAGACCTATAATACGACTTGATGCAGATACTTTAAAAGAGAATGTAAGATTCGGGTTTTCGGGTTCCCTCAATTTTGTGCCATCAACAGGCCCGGTAAATACTCTTCCAGCTGTTAACATGATGGTAGAAACTACTTCAATATGCCCCTCAACTTTAGTAACTGGTTCTTTTTCTCATTATTTATTTTGTAGAAGTGTTGCAAACAGTGAGAGAAGTTTATTTGTTGTTTCTTCAAGACAAAGTGGGATGGGCTTATCTTTTGAGCATGACTTTACCAATGACATTATTGGAATTGTTGCCCTTCCTGCAAAAGTGAATAAAGCTACTGCCAATATTTGTACACAGCTTACAGTGAATGGTGATATTGACATATTTGAAGTAGAGCTTGGAGCAAATGCGAGCACTGTAATTGATGCAGCTGACTCTACCAGAACCTACCTAGGCGTAGACAACACTGCTGTAGATACCATTCCATCTTCTACCTGGAATGATGACGGAAATACTGCGGCGATAGTGACTATAGATAAGTCTGACAATGGGCTTATCTTTTTAATCGGTAGGTCGAGCAGCCCCGGAGTATATATATTTAAATGGATTAAAGGTAAAGGTGTTGTGTGGGTTTCACAGACTAACAGTGGTACCCCTGCTAACAGAACAACTTTCATGTCTAGTTCCAATATAAGAAATAATTTAATTGGCTGGACAGATGGCACTACCTTTGGCGAAGCCTCTCTTGTTGATACCCGTGATGGTACTGTCGTTGTAGATAACTTTGTTTGGAATGATCTCACGCCCGCTGCTAATCCAATAGGTCAGCAATTCTATGATGGTGCTACCCAAAGTGTAATTGGAATTCATAGTGGCGCTTCTGGTCTTTTAGGTCAGTTGTTTTTGGAACGTGCTGATGGCGAAGAGGTGACTGACGGTGCAATCATACTCGATGTTTCCGCTAGAGTAGGATACGATGTTGCTACAGAAATAAATGCTACAGAACTTACACACGGCATGGGTGGATACGCTATTACCAGACCTATGACTGCCCGTGCAGCTATCCAACCTCTAGGGACAGCTTTTTTCACGGATGCTGTAGAGAGTGATGGTAAGATTGTATTTAAGAACAGGGGTAGAGCCGCTACTAGAACCATAGATGATTCTGAAATGATATCTATCGAAGATAATAATGCGTCAGCTGTGGTAGAAACTCGTATGCAAGAAGTGGAATTAGCTGAAGAGGTAACGGTTTCCTATATGGACCCCGCTACAGATTATGACATTGGCGCACAATCTACAAAAAGAATACTACTGCCTAATCCTGCTATGCGATCTAGACACAATTTCTCTGTTGATCTTCCGATAGTAATGACAGCCGATCAAGCTAGGCAGATTTCTGAAAAGGTTCTGTTTACTATGTGGAACGAAAGAACTAATTACAGGTGGAGAACGCCGTGGGAGAACTTAGACCTTGATCCAGCTGATGTTGTAAACCTGACATTAAATGGTGCTATAACCAGGAACGTTAGGGCTCGTATATCTAACATCCAAGTGGACCAGGATTTAGCCATAGAGTTTAGTGGGTTTCAAGAAGAACTAGAATCTGTAATATCTACAGCCGCTGGTGGTGTTCACCAGAACTTCCCTCAACAGGTTATCCCTGGCCCATCATTTACTAGATTATTTTTGCTAGATATACCTCTTGTAATAGATGTAGACGATATAGGTAGAGTATCCTCTAGGTTACGAATTGCTATGAACGGGTACTCAGCTAATTGGCCGGGGGGTACTCTGTTTAATAGTTCGGATGCTCAGACATATGTAAATACAGGTCTAGTAAATGTTACAGGTGTATCATATGGGACAGTATCAAATAAACTGCCTTCAACAGATATCCCGTTTCAAACAGATTTCGATACTCAGCTACGAGTAGTAATGAATGATGGTGTTCTCAGTAGTGTATCCCAGACTGACTTTTTAAACAATGTCAATATCGCAGTAGTTGGAACACCAGGGGCTGATAACTGGGAGATTATTCTATTTAGAGATGTCACACAAGATGGAAGTGATGTATTTACTCTTAATACTATTATGAGGGGTCGTAGGGGTACTGACGGAAATGTGAATAAACATACGACGGGTGAGTTTTTCATTGTACTCGATCTAGGTGTTATCACTTCGTATTTTCTAGCTCTGTCTACTCTCGATACAGAACAGTTCTACAAAGGCAAAGGTGACGGTCTTCTACTAGAAGCCGCTGATACAGTAACATTGGCTTCCCAAATGAATGATCTGAAGCCATACTCCCCTGTACACATTACTGCTGTAGAAGATGGTGGTAACAACATAGACATAACGTGGGTTAGACGTACTCGTGTTGGTGGTGCTGAACCAGAGGCCGGATCAGATGATACTCCCCTGTCTGAAGATACTGAATCATACGAGGTTGACGTGGGATTTTTTGATGAGCATTATGATAAAACTATTTTGATCGTTACAGCAAATGGTGTAGATGCAGCGACAGCAACAACTGATTTTAGTCCCAAAGCTCATAGTTTAGTTTTCGGAACGGATGGTGCTGGTTCAAGTGGTGAGGTTGAGCTTGATACTGCACAATTTAAATTCGGGACAGCTTCTATTAAGTTCGCCAACTCTGGAAGTGTGAATCCTGCTGATGCTTTTGTGTCAGCCCCCGGTGTGAACTTTAGTTTGTTTGATAAGCTATTCACACTAGAATGTTGGGTACGATTTAATTCTACTACTGGTGGTCAGGTTTTCATGTCTCAGTATTTGAATACCGGAGACGAGAGAGGTTGGTGGTTCCATAAACTAGCTGCTGGAGACCTCGCCTTCTCGTACACAACTAATGGACAAGCAGGAACTACTGTTGACACTTCAGTTACGTGGGGTCCAGCGATTAACACTTGGTATCACGTTGCAGTAACTCGTGGAGATGATGACAACATGAACTTTTTTATAGATGGACAGCGCATAGGAGGGGCTACCAGTTTTGGCGGAGATGAAATCCATAATTCTTCTGCCCTCTTCCACATTGGTAAATTGAGAAGTACGGATGATTTACCTATGAATGGCTGGATAGATGATGCACGGATAACCATGGATGTGAATAGGTATACCGATCTTAATGGGTTCACACCTATGCAGATAGCGGAGTCAGAAACAGAAGACGTATTGAGAACACTAACGAGTGTTGTGCAATCAGTACAATATGATAATGCAGATATAACTACTGACTTTGGTAGTGTACCTGCGGACATTCAACTAAGAGCATATCAAATGAGTGCTCAAGTCGGTCGTGGTTTTGGCCGCACAGCAAAGATAGTTTTTTAAGGAGATAGACGATGGTTGCACATTTAGGTTTAACACAGATAGCTTCTGCACAAAGTAACAGGTCAACTACGCAAAATGATATTAACGCAGAAATTGATGGTGCTTTAACAGATTTTGAACAGATACTAGTTACTGTTACAAATGCCAGAACTCTGACTGCTGATGAGTGGACTCGCAACATGCGGTTCAATGTAGAGGATGATGGAGGGTCTGCACCTAACGCAGATATTACTCTGACGGTTCCTACTACTGATGCCCGTAGTATTTTTATTGTTAAAAACGGTTCTTCTTTCCCTGTTTCAGTGACCGTAGCTTCTCAAACTGAACCACTCCCTGTCATAGCTGTTGGCGCTACGGCTGTTCTGACATCTGATGGAACGGATGTTGAGTTTGTCGGTGTTGAGACAGGATATATCAACCTTGACTTAGGAGTATTAAGAGAGATTGCCGCAAATGAGATACCAAACGGTATTTCCTCACCGGGAATGCTTACAAATAATACCACCCCTTCTTATGGTAGGCTCAGTGGTGCAACTGACAAAGCTCTGCGGGTAAATTGGGTGCTCGGTAATGTGGATGAAGTTCAGTTTTCTCCTACTCCTATGCCGCCTGATTTAGATGATACTCAAGATTTGACAATCCATCTTCTTGCTCGGATGGACGGGGGCACGGATACTACTACGGCTATTGATGTGCAGGTTTTTGATGCCATAGGTGATACGGAGATGGGTGGGCTCACGGCAGACTTGACTACCACTCTGGCTGAGTTGACTGTTACCATCACAGCTGCTAATATTTCAGGTAATCCACTTGGGTTTTTGAATATAGCTCTCGTACCGGAGGCTCACGGTACTGACGAGGTGGAACTGTTAGGGGCGTGGATAGAATATGCTAAGAAGATAGCATAATATGAAGATGTAGAAGGAGGGACCTAATGACATATTTAAAAATCACCTTATTAGGGTTAATTTCCTTAGCAATGGTCGGTTGTATAGGACTGGATGGGCCGGGTCCAATTCTTAATCTCGGTGTTAAAGACGCTCAAACTACCTTGATGTGGGTAGAGCATCAAGAGGCAGCTAATACACTGTCCCCAGAAGACGCTGTAATCGCCAAGCAGTGCCCTAATGCTATAATTGCACTGGATACCCTACGAGAAAGCTTGAAGCCCCTTCCTGACGAAGCTGAGGGCTTTAGAGGGGTAATCTACTACGGTACCCTATCCCGCTTTAAGCAGGGACCAGAAGACTTGATTAGGGATCACTTAACAGATGTGGTTAATAAATGTACTCATCTAATCCCAAGTGATAAGATTGTAGACGCCCTATTTTAAGGTTAAATAATGCCAAGAACACTTATCTTCTCATTTGATGGTACATGGAATGGGCGTGACGACACTATTTCTACCAACATTTTGAAGCTCCACAGAGCCTTCTCTCATGAAAATCAGGTTCCTTTCTACTTTGCCGGTCCAGGTAATGAGGATGAGAACGGCTGGTTTACTGAGTTGTTAGGTGGAGCTTTTGGTTTTGGGTCCAATGATATAAGGGACATGGCCCTCGCTACTCTTAGCGCGGTTTACCAATATGGTGACAGGATAGTGGTTATCGGCTTTTCTAGGGGGGCCGCTATTGCCAGAATGTTTGCCTCTGAAGTATACAAAGGGGATGTGAACGGGTACATGGAGGACGTAGATTTCCTCGGATGTCTTGACACTGTGGGTGCATATTTACCTATCGGTCCTAGCCAACAGGGGTTATTCCACGATCTACACGTATCCCCCGGCGTTAAAAACGCATATCACGCTGTTGCTATGGACGAAGACAGAAAATCGTTTACCCCTAATCTAATGAACAAACGTGAGGGGATTACAGAAGTATGGTTTCCCGGCGTCCATACCGATATTGGTGGGGGACAAGAAGACGCAGGGCTTTCAGACATAACTCTCAGGTGGATGGCTGATAACTTAGAGCACCATGGTATAAATTTGTGCATTGAAACCGACCCTGATTTTGAATCTCCCATAGGAAAGAATGGGGGATTTTACCGTCGTGAGACTAGAAAAGTTGGGGTTAAGGTAGACGATGAATGGTCTGATATTGAACCACTAATCTATAAACCTGAACGCTAATTACGCGGAGAAGGAAAATTACATGGACACGGATTTGGGAGAGATAAAAGCATCCATAGCACGGATTGAAGAACGGACACAAGCCATCCTAGAGGGGCAGGAACGTAACGCTAAAGATTTGGATGCTCATGAAGAGAGGGACCGAGAAGATTTTAAAGAGGTTCACAGTAGGATAAATAAACTAGAGCGTAGACAGAACTGGTTCATAGGTATAGGAACCGGACTAATTTTTTTCGTCTCCACAACATGGGCTATAGTAAAAGAATTTTTCGGAGGATAATATGACATTAATAAGAGGAGTAAGATGACATGAATAAAACTATAGATATAAACCCTAGCGTAGAGCAAAGCCTTCACAGTATTGCTTTATCTCTAATTAGTATCCATGAAGAGCTACAAATTATTCGTAAGCATGAAACTAAGGTTCTTAATTTTGAAAAGGATAGAGCAGGAAAAGAAGATTCGCAATTTGTTTATACATCGATGTTAGCCCTGGCAGAAGATGAAGAGACTAAAGAACGTCTCTTGGATAAGATATTAAAGTCAGGATAAAATGCCTTCACAAGGAATGGAGTATTTTACAGAAGCGGTTCGAATGGAAAACATTATGGACCGGCTAGCGGAACTGAGCTTAGATAATTGGGAGCTGGTAACGATCCTGTCTGGTCACGCTAATCTATTTGAGGCAGGTGATATAGGTGTGGTATTTATATTCTTGAAGCGGCCTAAAAGAGGCAATTAAAAAAGTTCTTGACTCTCAAATGCTCTTGTGCTAGGGTGTGCCCGATTAGTCGTTAGCGTAAATTAAGGCGTGTGGTATGAGGGTTACATGGTAACGCTTACGAGCCTAAATTCCTGCATCCGGTACCAGATGATAAATACAGGAAACGGAATACACCGGTTAATCATTTTATTTTGAAAAAAGAGTTGACAATACCATTTCACTGTGATATAAGAAAGCCATTATGAAGATAAGAAATTTACATATTCAATCCAAATTCGCACCCATTATGGTCAGCGAACGCCAGGATACATATGCTTGGAATCTGGTAACCTTCGGGGGTACAGACGAATAACTTCTAGAAATAGAGTTTTAGTTTAAACCCTCGGCAGAAATGTACGGGGGTTTTTTAATGCATCATAAACGTAAAGGTCCGAAGTCAACAAGATCAGGATGTTTACTCTGTAAGCCTCACAAAAGACAAGGGGTTAAAGTAAGTGAGAGACAGCGACATAGCCAGAATAAGAAAATGGTGGTGGCGCTAGAGAAAGTAAAAGAGTTTATTCCGGTCTAGTCTTCTGGGTGAAGGCGCTCGGCTGTTAACCGAGATTGAGGTGGGTTCAAATCCTACGACCGGAGCCAATATGTGGGTGTAGCTCAGCGGCTAGAGCAGTAGTCTCCAAAACTACGTGTCGAGGGTTCGAGTCCTTCCTCCCGCGCCAACTTGGTCGCAATCACCATGGGGACCACTCCTAAAGATTGCAAGAATTATAGCGGGTTGGACTGGAGGCGGTTCCAGCACGGTCTCATAAGCCGATCACACAGGTTCGATTCCTGTACCCGCCACCAAGATGGAGGTGACTTAATTAGCTGACGGCGATCAGCAGCCCGTTGAGGGTGTCTCCTTAGAGTATGGTCTGATCGTCTAAATGGCAAGGACACCCGCCTGATTAGCGGAGAATTGGGGTTCAAATCCCTATCGGACTACCAGTTAGCCCTGGTTTGTGGAGGCTGTAACCTCTGTATACAATGATGCACAGAGCGATCAGGGCTATTAGTTAAACGGGGTGTAGCTCAGTTTGGTCAGAGTTACCGGTCTGGAGCCGGAAGGTCGGGAGTTCGAATCTCTCCACCCCGACCAAATATATGGTGGTGCTAGTTCAGTGGTAGAATGCTTGGCTGTGAACCAAGTGACCAGGGTTCGATTCCCGGCATCACCCCAAAATATGCGCTTGCACATGGCGCAAAAACATGCGACGGTCGGCTAACGGCTTAGGTCACTTGGGCTTTCACCCCTTGGATGCGGGTTCGAATCCCGTCCGTCGCTCCAGAAATGGGCCGGTAGCTTAACGGGAGAGCGACTGCCTTGCAAGCAGTTAGGTGAGGGTTCGACTCCCTCCTGGTCCACCAGAATATATGCCTGGTTAGCTCAATGGGAGAAGCAACTGTTTTACACGCAGAAGACGGGGGTTCGATTCCCTCACTGGGTACCAGAATACGGGTCGGGAAAGTAGATGGTTTCTACAAGTGGGTTGTAACCCCATTCCCTTCGGGGGTATAGTTCGATTCTGTACCGGCCCACCAAATATGCACCTGTAGCTCAGTGGACAGAGCTTCGGTTTTCGAAACCGAGAGTCGGGGGTTCGACTCCCTCCAGGTGCCCCAAATTGGATGGTTGGCAGAGTGGTTTAACGCACTGGGTTGCTAACTCAGAGAGCCGAGAGGTTCCGTAGGTTCGAATCCTACACCATCCGCCAAGATTGGTATGTGCTAGCGTTAAGGTATTGATAGTCGGGGGTACGCTCCTCGCGCCACCGAATTAAGTTGTCATAACTGATCATTAACAGGTCATATGGTAGGTTAAGGTGTCAATTATGGGTCATTAGGGGAGAGGCCGTCCCCATCCCCCTGTCACGGGGAAGATCACGGGTTCGAATCCCGTATGACCCGCCAAGTTTATGCCGAAGTAGCTCAATCCTAGAGCGTTCCCCACTGAGGGGAGAGATGCTGGTTGAAGTCCAGCCTGAGGCACTAAATTATGCCCCTTTAGCTCAATGGTAGAGCTTCGGCGTTGTATCCCGAAAACGAGAGTTCGATTCTTTCAGGGGGCTCCAGAGACTCACCGGTGACCGGAATGGCTACGGTCCAGACTCTTAATTTGGTACACGCGGGTTCGAATCCCGTCCGGTGATCCAGTAGTATAGTATGCTCGGTTAGCTCAACGGTAGAGCGGTCGCCTTATAAGTGATATAAGCGCCCGATTAGCGCACGATGGGGGTTCGAATCCCTCACCGAGTACCAAATAGAGAGGTCATCATGGCTGATAAATATCGTTGTCCAGAATGTAAATGGGAAGGAACAGAAAATGACATGGGTGCCGACTACATAACAGGGGATGGAGACGAGATGTGGTCTAACTGGATTTGTAAAGGTTGCGGTATGTGGTGGAGCCTAGAAGACTACAATAAGATTTAATGGACCGGTAGGCTTCAACGACAGGCTGGGCCGTCAGCAGACTTTTAACCTGCCGCCATGGGGTTCGATTCCCCACCGGTTCTCATTATGCTTACCATATCAATTACGGAGGTAAAAGATGAGTAAAGCAACTGATAAGAAGACTAAGCTATTGGGTATGCCGATTGGTACAGCTGCTAATCGGTTACGTAAGAGTGTTATGTTCTCGCTCATTGTTAGGCTAGGAGAAAATTTTTGCTATAGATGTGGTAGTGAAATATTGTCAGAATCGGATATATCCATAGAGCACAAGGATGCTTGGATGCAGGCAGATAACCCTAAAACTTCTTTTTTCGATTTAGACAACGTATCTTTTTCACATCTCAGTTGTAATGTAGCAGCGGGTGTGCGACCAAAGAAAAGGTTTTTAAGTGAGAAGGAACGAATGAAAGCAAAGAGAAAAAGGGTTAGAGCTTCCTTAACGGTAGATGAAAAGAAGAAAACTCGACGGGAAACATATTTGCGATATGGGAAATAGTTAAATATTTGGTTCTCCAACACTTCTTGAAAGGAAGTGAGATGATAAGACTGAGTACAGTTGATCTAATGGATGGTAAGTTAGGATTAGCCAAAGGTGATGTTTGGATAGACCATGTTCTTTGGGACATACCGGAAACTTTGATAGCTGCGGTTAGGTCAGCGGGTCCTAGTATAAAAGCAATGACTTTTCACGAGAATGTGTTTATATTGAAGCATAAGTACGAAGAACTTTTTAGCCTGTGTGAAGAAAAAGGGGTTAAAATGGTTTTGTCTAAACGGGACACACATGAAAGAGATTACGATGTCTGATTTGAAGTTGCCATACGATGAGATAAAAAAGTACATACGAAACAGTACTGAGAATAGTGTCATCATGATTGGGTGTGACTCAATACGAAAGGAAACGAAGGGTAAGGCAGAGGCTCTGTACTCAACAGTCATTTGCATCCGACGTGCAACTGGTTCAGGTAAGGACCTTATGTACCATGGTTGTAAGGTGTTTGGCGCATCAGTGCGACTACGCGATTACGGCAAGGTGGTCAAGAGTGGTAAGATGGCTAACCTGAAGATGCGGATGATGCAGGAAGTAACTTTTGCACTTGAAGCGTTTGTGAAAATCTGTGATGTTATTGGTGATCGTCCTTTGGAAATTCACCTGGACATCAACTCACGGCCAGAGTGTGAAAGCTATGTAGCTATGGCAGAAGCTCGGGGGTATGTGCTTGGTATGACAGGGCAAGAGCCTGAGTTCAAACCGAATGCACTAGCCGCCAGTTTCGCAGCTGATGCACATGCTCATGGAGTGTTTGACTAATTTATGCCTCTGTGGTGAAACGGGAGACACGCTAGATTTAGAATCTAGTATCTGTAATGGGTGTGGGGGTTCGATTCCCTCCAGAGGCACCAACATAGTTGTACTGGCTTCGCCGGTACCAAATTTATGCCGGTGTAGGCAAAGGGCAAAGCCACTTGATTCAAACTCAAGGGTCTGAGGGTTCGAATCCCTTCACCGGTACCAAAGTTTTGTCAACATATATGTTAACAATTAACGTAATTTGTCAACATATATGTTAACAAAAGTTATGGAAGGGCAAGCCGATTGGCGACGGCACTGGTTTTGAAAACCAGCGAGCGCAAGCCTTGGGGGTTCGACTCCACCCTCCTTCCGCCAAGTTTATTATGCTGTACGAATACAAGTTTATTATGCAGAGGTAGCTCAGGGGTAGAGCGGTTGGTTGAAGCCCAGCGCGTCGGTGGTTCGATTCCATCTCTTTGCACCAAAATTATAGGCGGGTCGTCTAGGCGGCTCAGGACATCTGGCTCTGACCCAGAAAACGAAGGTTCGAATCCTTCCCCGTCTGCCAAATAAGGAAGTGATATGTTAAAGAAACAAGTTCGTGATTATGATGATACATTTAGTGCTTGGGATGTTATCATAGAACATTTTAAGTTATGTCAGGGATCGACAGAAGGTTTCAGATTTATAGATTGGACCCATAGCTCAGCGGAACTAGAGCGTTCGTCTTCTAAACGAAAGGTCGTAGGTTCGAATCCTACTGGGTCCCCCAAATAATGCCCGTGTGGTGGAATGGCAGACACGCAGCACTTAAAACGCTGTGCTTCGGCGTGAGGGTTCGAATCCCTCCTCGGGTACCACTTTCGTATAGCGGGGTAGCTTAATTGGTAAAGCCTTTGATTTTGAATCAGAGAGATGTGGGTTCGACGCCCTCACCCGCTTCCATTTATTTTTAATTTTGTTTGTTCGATATATGCGTCCAGTCTTCACCAGCTAAACAATTTTCACACACAAATATTTCCTCATTGGTGGTGGTTGACCGCATAATCCAAACTTTCTTATCGTCAAGGTTCTCACAAAACTCACATTCATAGATCACAATATTTCTCCTATGCGGCTGTCTTCTAAATGGACTAGGAACCCTGCCCCTCAAGCAGGACAATGCGGGTTCGATTCCCGTCAGCCGCTCCATCATTTTTCAGCCAACCAATCGATAAATTTTATGAGCCCCCAGGATAGAAGTCCAACAATTATGCATATAACTAACATGGGTATTAATGCATCCATCATCTTAATCCTCTGGAGTTATTCTTGAATATTTAGTCCAAACACAAGCTGGGGCTATTTCAAGTATAAACGAATGATCCTCCTGATTTATTTCTTGTGCTCCGGATAATGTTATCTCTCTGGAAGTTTCCGGGTCTTGTATCATAACATCAAAAGTCCCGTCATTGAATGTGCATATACTGATAGCTATTTCTTTAGACATTTATTTCTCCTTTATCGTCCCGTAGCTCAGTGGACAGAGCGGTTGCCTCCTAAGCTTCAGGTCGTAGGTTCGACTCCTACCGGGACGACCATCATTGATAAAAGTCTTGGCTGTCAAACATAACGCTATTGAAAAACACACCAGGAAACTCTTGAAGCTCCACATTTGTATGGAATCCAGCAACGTGAGTTCTCTCAACGGTATATGCTTCACCAACTTTCATATATTTTGCAGCGGTTTCTTGATCACCTAAATATCCAGCAGTAGAATTTGCAAACACAACTCTCACACCTTTTTCAGCGTAGATGTTCATTTTCCCTGCCCCCGGTACCTCTTGAAGCTACGCCGCTTATGTTTATTCTTGGGCTTGCTGTTAAAAGACCTACCGATAGATGTTGCTAGATGCGGCGGGTTCATGGAGTGCTTCTCAATTTGTCTTACTTGCTTAGCCATCGTTCTGTTCCTTATCGTAAGTAGTAAGATGGGATACGGTAACACTCGCCTCCCTGGGATGAGGATGACCGATAGCCTCTAGCAACCACTCATCCAAATGATCATTTAAGAGAGTTTGTACGGCATCCGCAACATACTCTCCAGGTTCCGCCGTCTCTTCTTCTGCTCCTGACACGTCTATACTAACAGATAAAACATACTTATAATTCGCCATCGTCTTGTTCCTTATATTTTACAAATTTTCCAGTATCGCTATCTTTCGGAGGCCAACTCACTTCGCAATATGGGCAGGGCTCGATAGCATATCCACATCTATCATGGGCATTGACGCATTCTACCATAAGAGTCATTGAGTTTCCTTTAACTTTTCAATAGCTCGTTGCGCTTGGAACAGACAAAGCTGCTTATGTTCCTTACTCGTCTTCTCCCAAGCTTGTTCCCTAGTCATCCTAGCTACCGGGTTGACCGCCCCAAGATCAGGATTACCGTTCGGTGGATATATCTCGAAAGCTGCCCAATAGATTGATATGGCTACTTGGTTATGTAACTCAAAATCTTTTTGATTCATTTTAACAAATGAAAGTAGCAGGTGAGGTATTCGTTATCTGACCATGATCCACCTGAGTTTGCTGTTCGAAAACCAAATTTAAATGGGCTTTGATAACCTGGACTTGCTTTATAGAAAGATGGTCTTGGTTCTCCACCAACTCAAAATGTCCTTGTAACCAGAAACAAAAATCTTGTGCGTTCATTGTTTTCTCCTTCCACCCAGATAGGGCTCGTTTAATTACTCATAAATTTGTAGATATCTGTTTTTAGATTGTGGGCATTATCAGCCAAGAAAGAACGCCCTTCGTCAGTTATATCAACACCCGTCCCGTCCGGTTCACGGTTCCTGACATAGCCAAGCTGCACCAAATCCCACCCGCACCCTGGATACGTAAAAAGACCGTGCCACTTACCTGTATCAGTTTGAATTTGCACCACCTTCAACATATGCAGTTGATCGGAAACGGCTAGTCCATCTGTTGCGATGTTCATCGTTCATTCTCCTTAAATTTCACACGCGCCAGCAGTGCAAGCTAATTCTCTATGGCCCGATGTATTATCTTCTTTCTCATACTCACCAAGCTCTGACCATGTGATGTTTGGCATTTCGGCAACGAGTTCATTATATCTTTCTTCATTGATTTCCTCATAAGGTGCTTGTTTATAGATGTGATCAGAGTGAGGCAAGAAGGATACACCGCTCATGCTGTCAAAGTTTTTCCATACCCAACCACCAACTTCCGGCCACTCTTTTTCTCTAACATATACAGTGATAGATGGTTTGTGTTCACACCAGTAATCTTGAAATATTTTCCAATGCTCCAGCTGATCGATAGCCGTCATGTCATTTCGTAGAATTGATCCTTCAGGAGCCTTTTGAGGAAAATCAAAAACAACATTCTCGGAATTAGTTACATCTTGTTCGTGAGGTAAACCTTGGTCAATAAGCATCTGAGTGAGAGGGTCTTTGATATCTTGGCGCACACGACGAATATAATATTCTGAGAAGGCTGGGTGTATACCACTAGGAGCAGCTGTAAGTTGACTGGCTGTGCCCTCAGGTTTCACACAAGTTACGGCTGTGCTCTGAGGAATACCGAGACGCTCAGCCCATTCTTTGTTTGTTTCAACTGAAACTTCTTTCAAATGTCTAAGTAAGTCCGCAGTGGCTCCCGCTTTAATGCAACTATTCATAAGAGGATTAGACATGATTCCTGTCATGCTTACACCAAGAAGACGTTCTTCCTCACAATTGTCAGACCATTTCTTTGTAAGATACCGGAAGTTAGTGAGTGTAGACTGCCACGTTCCAAGAATAGCAGCCTTCCGTACTTTTTCTTCCAGAGTTTTAATTGTGTCTTCAGGACGCACGACGATTGTACTCAGATTACAAAATTGTCTGGGTCTTAAAATGATTTCACTACAAGGGTTAGTGCCAAAATCTATTGGATGAGGTTCACTACCATTAGAATAGTCCCCTTTCCGACGACCAGATTTCATAGCTTGAATACGAGCAGCCTCCCTATTAAAAACCCCTCGCTCTCCTGACTTAGACTGATAGAGGGACAACCACTCTTCCATGAATTGACCGACTTCAGGTGTCTCTGTGTAAGCAACAGAGTTATTACTTAGAGCACGTTGTGGCTGAAGCGTCCACCATTCACCTGACTTAGCATCGCGCATACGTTGGTCGCTGAGGTTAGAGAGACTTATGAGAGCAGACCGACGCACTCCACCGACCACAACACATTCTCCTATTTTACATACAATATCGTGGCATTCCAAGCTCGTCAGCTTTCTTCCCTCAGCGTTCTTAAAGACTCTTACGATGAATTCAAATAACTCTACAAGGGGAGCTGGACCACTAGACCTACCACCCATAGTCTTTAGTCGCGCACCGGCAGGACGCAACCTGGAGACATTCCACTTGGGAATCCGTCCCCCGTATAGGAGACTGAGGAGTTCCCGACATGCCTCAGCCCACCCTCTCTTGGAATCGCGCACTATGATCGTAATCTCGCTGTCATCAAGCCGTTCGGGTACGGTGGGCAGCTGATTGACATACTGGCGTTCCACGGAGAAGCCTACGCCCGTAGCACACATGAGAATAAACAAAGTCTCGTCAAAGGCTCTGATATTATCGATGGGTAGATAGGCGCAGTTGTATCCGGCTATATGATCACGGCTGAGCGCGGGTCCTGCTGTCATAAGGCAGCGCATCGAAGGCATGACTTCTAAATTGACTACGGCATCCTGAAGAGGTTTAAGGTCATCAAAAGTCAGCAAAGCAGCGTGATTATGATTTAAATGAGCCTGAAAAAAGCTAAAATATCGCTCTGCTGTCTCTTCCCAAGTCTCTCTTCTTCCTACCTCTTCATTCCATCTTGCGTATCTTGATTGGTGTATCATTGTTTGATACTGTGTAGGTAAAGTCATATCGCATATCCTTTCGTTTGACCATTTAGTGCTCTATAAATAGTCATTGTGGAAACACGTAGTACTTCACCTATATGTGAATAAGAGCATCCCTCTTCTCTCAATATATCAGCGTAAGACAATTGATCCTTTGTTAGAACTAATAAACTTTTTATTGTGTATAAATTGAATAGATTTTTCTTGTCATACTTTTCTAATTCTTTTTTCTCTATTATTTGTGCATGTTCATTAGTTAACCCTTGAGCTATTATTTCTGCAATATCTCCCATAGTAAAACCGGAATCAAATAGAGATGATAACCAGTTTTGATGATCCTCAGATCGATTACCGCGTCTAGGACCTCCTATTTGCGACCATGTACACGCCCATGCTCTGCCCCCTGTTCCCTTCCCTACGTACTTTATCTCTTTCGTTAGTGGATCACGGTGTAAATAAACATAACAGTGGGTAGGCAGCATGAAGATTTCTCCGGTCTTTTGGGATTAAAAATGAAGCTCTGACTATATCAGACCAGAGCTTCAAAAGCAATCCTTTTTTAACTAATATTGTTTCAATTTTCAAATTCCTTTCCAGCACGGGCACGAATCTCCTTGAAATCCCAGTTCTTCAAGAGCCTACCGTTCTCAAACACAGGAACAAGCTTATTTTCCCGTCCAGCCAACTTTTCTTTCCGGATAGTCATGGTTGAGACACAGCCAATACCTCCTTCTTCGACTAGGGCTAGCCTTCCCTTCTTGGACTTCTTCATCATGTCATCCACGGGCTGTTTAAATACATCTTTCCAGCCTGGACCGGTCTCCATCTTTATGGCTGAGGCTTTCATGGCAAACAGCAGGGTATCCCGATCTAGCTGTTGGAGCAGACCACCACCCATACCGAAGGCTAAGTTATCGGCAGAGAAACCAGCTGCCAGGAGATTATCAAGGATCGTCTCGATAGTTTCATCTGTGATCCCGTCGCCCTGAATAACCCGGACGGCTGAGTTGAGAACCTTGTACCCTTTGGAGTTTACCTCCCCACCAAACTTATCCCACAAACGTTTGACCACTTCAATAGGAACAGTTTCTGGATCACCGGAGTCAGGACGAATGATGACAGTGGCTCCTGAGTCGAGCACTTCCTGCTTCAATTCCTCACCCCAGAGTTTGTCAACCGCATTCCAGATGTCATAGCTGTCTGACACTACAGCAACCATGGCTCCGGGTTTAGCGAATTGATCGAGCATATTACGCATGGCATCGACTTCACCCTTAGGACCACCCCAGGTTGTCATGGTTGAGTGCTCAGCCGCAGGGATAGAGAACCCAGCCATGGTTTCATTGTAGTAGCGACGTACAGCGAGAGCACCTTCAACCGTATCCGTACCCATGAAATTTACAAGATGAGCGGCACCACCGATAGCAGCACTCTCACCAGAGGATACACCACGAGCCCCGAAGTCATGGAGTTTGAAACCGATCTGACCTGCTGGATCATCTGAACTTTCTTTGAGAGCATTCCAGATTAGATATTTGCAGTTATGAGAGTTCGTTGCAACCGTCGTCGGATACCATACTGCTCTCAACAAGGCCGTCTCCATGAAAGAAGGAAGCCAGAAGCACGCTGGATCAGTATTAACAACCTGGACCAGAACATTACTTATGGGCAAAACTGTACCTTCAGGCACGGCTTCGATTTTCAGGGGAAGATACCCGTTGTGCTTCTCCAGGATATGTTGCCACCCCGCCTTGTTGAAGGGCTCCCCATGTCCACCCCAAAATTCTGTAGCTTCGTCAATCATTTCCTGGGTGATAGGTTTGGTCAAATACTCCTTGAGGAACATCTGTAAGCCGAAGAAAACAGTATGAGGATACAGACCTCCGCGCGATTCAATGTAAGACGATACGTATTCTGTACGATCAGGGTATTGGAGGTAGTGTGACGCTTTGTAGCTGTCTGTCATTAGTAGTAAGTTTTTCATAGCAAAAATCCTTTCCTCTACAATAGGCCAATCATATTCTGAATGATGAACCAATGATCCTCATAAAATTCTCTTGACATCTCTTTGATATCCGCTAGCGGTAGCCATTGAGCAGACACTGCATCGTCACCACCTTTTACCTTCGGCAGTTTGATGTCGTCCTTTAGTTTTATAAGGCTGGCGTGTGTGATGGTGCGACCACGGGTAGAGCGATTAGGATCATCAAAGACTTCTTTCGCTACCACAGAACCCCGTAGCACAGCTTCAGGAACTTTTATACCGGTCTCCTCGTCCAGCTCACGAAACACAGCGTCTTCAATTTTCTCATCTACGTTGATGAAACCACCGGGGAGAGCGAACTGTCCTTTACCCGGCTGAGCACCGCGACGTACCACCAGGACATGACCTGATTGAATCACCACAGCGTCTACCGTTACGAAAGTAGGCGGGTAAGGAGAGTTAGACCACTGTTCCTTGTACCCCTCTATAAATAGAATTTCTTCACGTAAGTTTTTATAAGGGGTAGTGTGTTTAAAACTCTCTAATTCTTTAGATATACTAAGTGGAAGGTGACGACAATCTACTAAACCATTATTGAAATATAAATTTCTAATATCGGTAGAATCAATAGGATCAAGATAAGGAACCCCTAGTGAATCCCAGGTAGGGAAGAGTTTAAGATAGTAACTAGATGCATCCTTATTACATCCGATCAAGCCAATCTTCAAATCATTATATCCATGAAGGGTCACGCCCGGTTTGTTTCCGGGGATACTATTAACAATAGTTTTTACAGCAACCTGAGCTTGTTCCACCCAGGCCGCATCATTGTAAGTCTGATCATTCTGAGGAGCTAAGATAATCCGACTCTCCTGTACTTCTATAGGATAAAGTCGTCGTATCATTTCATAACGCTCTTCATAGGTCCATGGATTGCGGGCATTTCGCGCCACATTCGCAGAGCCTAGAAGTATGATAAGTTTTTTGGATTTGCTGAGAGCGTGATCAACTACACGCTGATGTCCCTTGTGGAAAGGCTGGAACCGCCCTATGAATACGAGGTAATCGTAATCCTGCATGTCAAAACTCCTTTGACCTATATAAGAACGGGTCTATCCCATTCAGTAACGCACTCTACCACAGATGGAGAGGATTGTCAAGTGTTTTCTAGAGCATACTTTATCATAACAATCCACTGGTCATAATCATCTGTATATGGCAATTCATACCACTCACATACAATGTCCACATTTCCCTTCCGCCAGAAACCCGCCGGGCAGTACACTACGGTCCTATTGTTGTCATACGAATTTGTAAGGATGCCTAACTCCAGGAGGCTTATAGGAGACTTAGTACCTGGGGCAAAATACATAGCTACGACATCTGCATGATCCAGCCCGTTAAGCTCCCACATCACCTGCTCTTTGAATTGATGATTGTTGATACTCTGCTCCCATGAGCTGTCCCAATCATCACGTCTGGGATTTAATATCAAAGTGTCAGTGTCCTTCAACTCTTCAATAAGACGCTTTTGCCAGTCTACCGCAGCTCCCATTTCGATACTACCAGCGGTAAATAGAATAGGTTGTCCAGCATCTATCCTGTATTCATTTGGTGCTTTAACTTCAATCATTTTCTTCCTCCATAAGAGCCCGGTGTAAAATCCCAAGGTTAAAAAGCCAGCGCATGGTGTCCAGTAAATAATGCATAACTGAATCACATTTCCCTCGTTTGTGCTACACGGCCTCAAGCCGCTCGGTTCTGTAATCGATGCCGTCATTGGCAAACCACTCTTCTCGGTCATCCCACAAAGCCTCCTCGACGCCTAGTTTTCGCAGCGTCTTTTCAGCCTGTTTTTTGTCGGACTTTGCTACGCGCAATTCTTCTTTATAGTCTTCAATGTCGTTGACGGCTGAAAGGCGTTCTCGTGCCGCAATACTGTCTGGATCATTTCGTTTATATGTCATTTCTCCAACCAATCTGATGGTTCTCCATATTGTTTCGGATGACGCTCACAAAGTTTCACCACATTCTGCTCGGCTACTTCTTGAAACGTGAAACCGAATGTATTCATGGCATGAAAAAGATACCACATGACATCACCTAATTCTTTTCGAAGTTCACCACGGTCTAGCTCTTTGCCGTGTAGAAGATGCTTCTTGATATGCTCAGAGACTTCCCCCGCTTCACCGCATAGACCTAAGGCAGAGAGAAATTTTGCATCGCGTTCGTTCTCAGTGAAATTACCGATACGTACAAATTGTTGAAATACTTCAGGTGTCATAATTATCTCCATCTTTTAAAATACCAAAAGCCGATATCCCATTCCCATTTAAAGGCATAGAAATGGATTCCTCTACTATACAACCCGCGCCTCCCCTCTGTATTTTCAGAAAGAGAAAACACGGTCAAACCCTTATTCTCAGAGGAGCCCCATGCTTTTCCATACACCCGACACATAAAGCACCGACTTTACGGACAACATTCAAGGCTTCTTTTTCGTCTCCATGAGTCGTTAAAGCTCCTGCTTCAGCTGCGTATTGCTGAATATATAGAATAAATTCATCAAGGGTTCGATCAGTGTGGTATGACTCTTCTGAAAACACGTATTCCTGGTAATCACGCTCGCTGTCTAAAGCGACATAAACTTCGTCTCTATTTGCCATGGACTTTTCCTCCTAAGTCAGATGTTTCAGCATTTACTCTGTCGAACAATTCGAGTTGCACTTCTTTCGGCATGTCGTTTTCTCCGATTTGTCTGAGGTCGTATGACATAAGAGCCAGTGCATTCCAAGCCACCATAGCAAGATGATGACAACCAGTGGTACCCTTCTCAACATCCAATCTATCACCATCATATCTATCATTAGCCAGAAATTTATTGGTGTGTCTCTGTATGCAGCCTATCATAGAAGACCAACCCATACCTTTTTCCCAGTTACGTTCGTCGTATTTCTCTGCCCCCTTGGTTAGAACATCAGCTAAAGCCCATAGCCATTCAGGTGGGATAAGTTCCATCCGTATCTTACCCGCGTTATATCTCTTACCCCCACCTTCAACACCTTCACCGAGAGTTTCAGCACAGGTTGTATCTACAACTAATATAGGTTCACCATATTCATTCTCATCCCATGTAAAACCCTTTGGAGGTTTAGGCTTCATATCCCATTCTTCAGTTTTATCGTAAGGTCCTCCTAGTTTTTCAGGACCGGGCGCATGAAACATATTCGTCTTCGCGGGTTCCCCATCATGAGCATCGGCATATCGTCTCGGTACCATCTTCCCTATTTTCTCAGGAACTTCATCCCCTGGATCACGATGCAAAGGTTTCATTCTTAAATCTTCATGATCTTCTTTCGCCATCAATCAACCCTCCTGGATATCATGAACGAAGTAGCGAAGGAATTCACGCGCGTCTGCAATACTATCAAAGATAGGATCGGAAGCTACCAAAGGTTCTCCGTTAGCATTATTCATTATTTCAAAATCATATTTTCCTGTACCCTCGTCCACATCTTTACGAATGACTGCATAGATATCGTCACCTGCATCTTGCAATGGCTCAACAAGACCCAAATCATCGTTCACATTTTCAACAATAAAATCTCCGAATACACTTGTCCGCATTTCTAAATCCTCCCCCTATATTCCCGGTGTTAAAAGCTGTGCAATAATAGGCAGAGCTTCTTCTAACGTTTCTACATGGTATCCTCTGATGTCTTCAGCCATGAGATGAAAAACATTAGGATCATCTTTACTACCGATAACGACAATAGGCTTACGCCATGCATCTGCCCAACCATACTCAATAAAGGTTCCGCCAGATAGACGCCCCTCGCTTTCCAGAAAACAAGCTACCACAAGATCACAAGTCTTGACGTCGTTTCTGTCACGAGTAGTGATGCCGGAAGAAGTAGCCATTTCATGTTCTGAATATTGGCTTTGATCTGAGCCTAATGTTCCTAGCCCTTTTAAAAATTCTTTACCCCTCATAGGGCTACTGCAAAAGATATGATCGAGACCAGCATCGTCAACCATGTCAGAAAATTCTTTTCGCCAACCGTAACGAGCTTCATCGTGGTTCATTCCTGTGATAGGACCGGCTAAATAGATTGTCTTTTTAGGATACATTGTCTTTCCCCTCCTCTGTTAAAATATAGTCTGGATACACATCCCCATTCTCTTTAATTTTCTTATCTTCGTAAGGAACCAACACACGCCGACGAAACTCGTTAACTGCTTCGGTTCCTCCCGCTAAGGTTTCTGCTATGTTTGCATAAGACAGCCCCTTACGATCAAGATATGAAATCATGAGAAGGGTTATAGCATAATTGAGATGACCGGGCGTATCCATATGAACTCCGAAATACGCAAGCTCATCTAAGCTATGCTGATCGGCATCCTTTAAGTATGGCATTATTTAATCCCCCTATAATAATACAAGCCTACCACAACTTGACCTTAAAAGTCAAGAACTTTTTTATGCAATACGGTATCCCCGCCACTTGCATTTCGGACAGGCTATGTTTTTCTGCGGTGGATTGCTAGTCAATATCATATCGTCAATATCTACAAGCTCATGTTTGCATTCAGGACACTCAATTCCATTCGATTTAGGATATTGGTTATAATACTCTGCTATTTCCATACATTCTGTATTATGTTGCTCTAGCGTTTTCATCGAGTTTTCATTCTCCATATTTTCCATTTAATTCACGGTGTAAAACAAACCTAATAGGTCCTAAGGCCCACAAAGTCTTCTTACGCACATCCCACCGTCCGAAACCCCAGGACATTGGAACTAGAGTTAAACTGTATGCTCTCATGATTTATCCTTTCAACATGGCAGGGTTCACTGTATTGCGGGCTACTTCGCCATAGTCTTTGTGTAGGATGATGGACTTCATGTCCCTGTGACTGCGGTACCCGTTCTGGTGTGACCATGCGTCACCCGGAGGTAGGATTCTAAAAGCCTCAACGGTACAACCAGGAAAATCCTGTTTCTTATCCTGATGAATGTGCCCTGTGTAGATGTACCTGTACTTTGTCTCCCCCCAATCTTTCGCACGGTCATATGCCATGATCCCTGGAAGGTTTGGTATTTTCGTGCCGTGACCATGGTGTGTGCCAACTAAACATTGACCAAACCGGTAGTAATGAAAATGCATAGGAGATATATCTACACTCACCCTCGGCTCATTTTCTAGTATGATATTCATGGCCTGCATAAAAGTATGCATAGTGGATAGATCGTGGTTACCAATCTCAATAATCACTCGCACCGTCTTGTGCTTGTTCAATGCCATGTTCACCATGTGACGTATAGAACGGAAGGCTGCTCCGATTATGTTGGGGAACCTCGTGTCTGTATCCATCTGGTTGCGACTGGTTGGGGTGACCGGTGTAAGACTGTCGTAATGTAGGAAGTCCCCCAGCAGTATGATCAAAGCCTCATCACACTCAGGTGCTCCACTGATTAAATGTTCCGATGCTTTTGACAAAAGGGATTCAGCTATCTCAGTGTCATAATCTTCTCCGGTCTCTTTTCCCCAGGAAAGCATACCAATATGATGGTCTCCTACTGGGTACACAGCCATAAGATCAGAGCGAGAAGTCTTGGGGGCTGGTATTAACTTAGCTGTAGGTAGGTCAGCAGCAAAGCCTTCTAGAGCCTGCTTCATAGCATCGATCTGTGCTTCTTTATCTACGTCAGATTTCACCCACTGGATTGTAGCGTTACCGGTCTTTACATCATAGAGAGTTGATACCCCCTTAACGTGGTAGCCCTCCGGAGCAGGATGGATCATGTCATAGGCAGGAGAATATCCTCTTTGAGTCGCCTTACGTAACACAGCATGTTTAGCATCATGGATACTTTTCTTATGTATTCCGAGAGCGTTTCCAGCTTTCCTCTCTGAGCCGTGTTCAGCAAGAGCTTCAAGCTTTTTCCACTGAGCGCGGGTAGCAAATTCTTTTAAGTTTGGGTCTAGGTCATACGGCATTTGTTATCCTTTCATCATTTGATGTCGGCCATAGAAAGCAATTAAGGCAGCTTCAGCTATCCCGTCTCTCAATCCACCTCTCGGACCATAGAATAGTTCTTCATATTCTGGAAACAAAGAAACCGCATGAGCTACCGCATCTTTTTTATCTGGTCCTAAACCAAAATATTTCTTCCATGTACGAGGAGTTACTTTTGTCACATCTATGCTCATGGAAGCTGCCATAGCTTGAAGTCCACCGTACACTGTTCCAAATTTAAATGCACTGGAGACACCCTCTCCCGGTCTTGAGCTAACTTGTTCCAAAAAAATCTGATCCGTAGGATATCTAAAATCGTAAATCCATTGACAGTGAAGTTTACTCCAATCAATCTCGTGCCCACGGCTGGTTGATTTCTTGATAGGCATTTCTAGAACCTTCAATGCGTATCCGTCATACTGTGCGATAGCTCCTTTTAGCCCAGGATCAATTCCCAAAACGTTCACGACACTTATCCTCCCAAACATATGCAGCCAAACTTATTTTAAGTGCTCTGAAAGATGTGAAAGTCAGAGCTGCGTTCTTAAAGGTAGGGGCGAGAGCCGTATGCTTAGCTACCTCTCTCACCGTAGCAGCACAGGCTTTTCGTATTTGTGGATGAACTTTTCTCAACTCTTCTAACTCTTTGTAAGAAAGTAAAATCATTGATGACTACCAGCTATCTTGGTGAGGGAAACTTTAGCTAATTCTAGAGGGTTTACATGAGTATTACTGTTCTCCATATCAACCCATGTTACTAGCTGTTCTTCTAGATGAAGTTTCCCTTGGGCGTTCAACCAGCTATAAGAGACATGGATACCGGTTCTCCAAACTGACATTCTCCATTCCGGTGTATCTTCTATAGACACAGCGAAATTTATCATTCTTTCTTTAAGTCTGCTTTCCATTTCCAATCTCCTATCCATAAAACACGATCAGTGTCCCAAAAAACAATAAACCGAATAGGGCTGAATCCCAGACCCATTGTAAATCTAGACTCAGGTGCCTCAGTTTTGCGAAGGCTCTCTTTGGGTGTTCCCGCATTGAAATACATTCCTTTCCTGTTAGTATATACACCCCACCTACCGGGCCATTTTCCACTTACATGTAGAGGCCACTTACTGTATATATGCAATAAACCTCGTTCGACATCCCTTACACTCATAAGCTTTCACCACCATGGTATTTATCTGAATTACTTTTCTTTGAACCATCTTGTTCTGTTGATAACACCCTGGACAATGAGGGTGTAGCCGACCTGCTCTGAAGCTACGCTGTGCTTGTTGTTTAGTCATCTTTCACCTTCAATTCTACTTCAATAACCTCACCCCACCCCTTACTACTGTTCGTCGCCGCTGCCTTGGTATTAAAAACTCTAGCCTGCCCTTTGTCAGGACCATGAGCTGTGCGGCTCTCATACAACAACCCGTTGTTACGACGAGGATACTGGTATTGATAGTCTTCATTTTCTCTATCCCATCTGACGATAAAATGTGTCATATCTTTTGGTAGCGTGTCACACTACCCCCCTCAACCTCTATAGGACAACCTTCTGCCCATGGTGGTACGATTGACATGATTGCGTCAAACTCTCCTTGCGATCCGAAACTCTTATGAACTTCTGAAATGATTTCATCATGCACTGTCAGAATAATAGGATATCCAGCTTGCTCCACCCGTATCATAGCCTCAGCCATAAGGTCGCGAGCAATAGCTTGAACTATGTTTTCAGTTAACATACCCCCGTAAGTACGAATGCGCCCCCAGGTTCCACCTTTCTTATTGTCCCGCCCCATATAAGTTATGCCGGGTTTTCTACCCCATGGGGTGTCTGCCATTTCAATGATAGGATCATAGTACCACAACTTTCTTCCATTAGGTAGAACACAAGCTAACCACCGACCGGCTTTGTCTTCTTCAATCTGGTAAATGATCTTCCTGTATGAATGAGGATTTCCAGTTCTCACTGTTGCTATGGCGGCATCGTTCACACCATACCAAAACCATTTCACCTCTTTGTATTTTTCTCTATAGACGCTCACCATGTTTTGTGATTCAGCTTCCGACAGAATAACATTGTAACTTGTCTCTGCTTGGTACTGAAGTTTAGGAGCCCCCATCTGGTATCCACAGCCTAAAATTGTGATTTTACCTAACTGTCTCTCGCCTTTCTCTGTGCTTTTCTTGACTTCATAACCAACAAGAGAGCTTGCTGTAACACAATAGATGTCCTCACTTTCACCACGATCAGATTTATGAAAGACTTCTAGCCCTACATCACAACCTGCAATCCAGAAAGTTACTCGCGCCTCAATTGCGCTGAAATCACAGATGCGAAAAACCTTATCATCATCGGGGATGAACATTCCCCGCAGCGAACTAGCAACCGCCTCCATTGGATTTTCATAGTTCTCCAGTATTTCGTTATTTTTTATCTGGGACGCTAGAAGTTCCATGTCCAGATACTTCTTACCTTTATCATTCTCGGCATTGGTTACCGTAGCGCGCGGCATATTATGAGGTTGGGCTAACCTTCCCGCCCATCGACCGGTGAAGGCACCACAATACTGAAGCATCCCCCGTATGCGACCATCAGAGGACACGGTGTCGATCATCTTTTCCAGTTTCTTGGTACTGGATTTAGAAAGCTGTGCTCTAATCTCCAAAACACGAATCGTTTCCTTGCTCAAATCTCTGATACGAACATACTTCCCGTACTGATCTTTAGCGAGCAATTCTTCTATAGTTTCTTTTCGTAAGTCTGTCATGTAGGGAAGGTCATGAGCCCGTAACCATTTTAACAGGCGGTCACGCTGAGTTGCTTTCTCCACAGCATCTTCAGTAATTTTCCGTAGTTCACTGTTCAGTGAAGTAGCGATATGATCTGTAAGGATAAGAGCAGCCTCCACCGCATCTAAATCAATCCTAACTCCCCGTTGATTTATGCGCTGGTCTAGACACCAAAGATTATATTCCGGGTTTGGCAAGTCTCCAATCACATCTCCCAGGCACTCTTCTGAATCTATATCGTCCAAACAATATTCGTACAGCTCTTCCAGAAGGTCAAGGTCTTCACGGTAGATACGATCAGGCTCCTTAGCCGTCCTCCACTTAGGAACACACAAAGTGTTGATCAGGTACTTACCTCTCCTGTTTTTCTGGATTGGAAGATCAAGGGCAGCCCCCGCTTTGTCCAAACTAAGAGGTATCCCCCTATGGGCGCACGCTGCTAAAGTGTCTTTCCATTTTTTAGGCATCGGTATACCTAGCTCCCGAAGCAAAATGAATAGCCAGATAGCACGTTCAAACTGGATATTATGAGCTTCAAACGTCCCGCCAGCTTCAACGTGATCGATAACTTCTTGGGGGAATGGTGTTCCTGGTAGCCAAAGCTTTCGTTCTCCGTCGCCTAACTTGTAACCCATGCAAAGAATTTCAGTTGTGTAATCTTCTGCATAGCGCCAAGCACCGACGTCTTTGACATTTAGAAAAGAACGAGTTTCAAAATCTACCAGACATGTTGGCAGATCGATAATCATTCGTTAGATACCCCATATAGCATAGCGAGACACGGTTCACTAGGTGTAATTATTCCTGTGTTCCAAGTTAGGTTCACTTCATCTGTAAACTCTGTTATTTTATGTTGTTCTGTTATGTTATATTTTATAGATGCATTTATCCCAATTAGTCCCTCACCATCGTCACTATTCTTATTTTCAAATCGTCCTGCGATTACGGTGGCACTATCACCATACACCATAAAATCATTACGAATAAGAGGAACCCCCCTGTAAACAGGGCAGATTACGCCTGAGGGAAGCTCGTAGGATTCATTGAGTGCCTCACCACCAAGACCCCGACGTAAGACACAGTACTGACGAATAACTACTTTAGGCATCATAAGAAAATCAACTGAATCCCCGCCAACCAAAGACAATAAATTATCTAAATCAGAGAAAGAAATATTTTCTCCAGTAGCCTTTCGCTGATGACTCGGAAAGCAACGCTTTGCTAAAATCTTCGGAAGCTCTTTCATAAAACCACGACCTAGAGATTTAGCCCCCCTACATAATCCTTCAGCGTCGTCCCCACAATACTGTCGAAGGTCAATAAGTTCTCCATGGTCACCTTCTTGTTTATCACGGAAAGGAAACACATCAAAAAACCTACTGGTACATGCAACCGCCTCCATCAAACCGGCATGTAACTCACTAGGCTCAAGATTGGTTCTGTCCGGAATTGTAAGAGGAGTAATCGGTTTAACAGGAACCGTCTCAGGGATTTCGTATTCGTATATGATACTTCCCATCATTCGTTTTCCTTAAATGGTGCAAAAGGAGACATCTCACCATCAGCATCGAACTCTTGCCCCAACCGCTGTATGGTTGTCATGGCATCATCAGGTTCAGCAGCATCAAAAACATTTGTAACTTTAAACTCAAGCACTGCTTTGATGATAAACTGTTGGCAAGAATCAGGAAGGTCATCAAATTTGGCAGCAGTTATAATATATCCTTCTGGACCCGCCGCTGTCATCTTCCCGTCAAAAATACTTTTAGCAATATTACGAACTTCTCCTAGTACAATATGCCCACCAGCAAGAAGGTCTTTAAGTGTCTCAGGTTTCATTTTTATCTCCAACAACAGAATTCTTTAAACGTCTCCACTCATTTGCAGCTAACGTTTTTTCAATAACCATGGGGTGTCCATCAGCATCGACTGTTTCGATTCTAATGGTACCGCTATCTGTAATGACAGCTTCCACTTTCATTTTTATCTCCAAGGAAAAGGCGGGAAGAGGAGCTGGCCCGACTTCACGGGCAGTGAGGTGAACAGCCTAGCAACTCCCCCTCCCTAGCTAGCTATCTAGAACGGAATTCCGTCGTCCAGATCAGAACTCATGCCTGCGGTAGGATCGTAAGCCGTCTCCCCACCATGTACTCCACGACGTCGTTCAATATTAGAACCGCCACCGAGACGATCACCATCCTTTTCAAACACAACGCTGTTAAGATAGATAGTGATATACTTGCCTTGTGGTGTCTCCATTGCAACGACATTCAACTCAGCCGTACACAGAGCCCCACCGTAGAACAGATCATTGATACGACGTTTACCTTCTTCTGTACTACGGAGCAGTTTTATCACAGTCCCGTCAGGAGCAGCTTCGTAGAGTGAAGGCTCATTATGCCGACCATTGATTTCATTCTTGGCATGAGCACGCCAAACCTTTTTACCTTGGTAGTGCTCACCTTTAGCACCTTTTTCCTCAGCCTTTGCGTCACCGGATTTGAAAGGCCAATGCAGACCCCCATGAGCAACAGCGGCTTTCACATCGAAATCAGCCCCCCATCGCTCCTTGGCGAGACCCACAGCAACTTTCTCAACGCTGTCTTCTCTCACATCTCCGGTATCCCGGTTGAGAATTTCCCATGTCTTAAGATCATCTGGTTCTGAAAGAGCTTCAAAAGAGTATTGCGGATCACCGCCCTCTTTAAAAGGTTTCGGAGCCATAAGTTCCGGATATGAAATAATAAAAGGTTTGGTGAACACCGTCACCGATGGATTAGTACTCTTCTTCGCCATACCGCAATTCCCCCTGCTATATCTGGCTGTTTATGTTGGGTTACACAGTTTTGGTAACCCTCCCACGAAAACGCTCAATAGTTGGCGTAATCTCTCTTCTTTTATCACTTATTGGCGCAATAGTCAAGCCTTTTTCTGGAGTATACGCCCATATATTAGTAAAATCTTTACCCCCGTCCAGGGATTCTATCTGATTAGGAGACCTCAGTTTTGGCTCAGTATAAGCATCAAAACCAAACTCCTCATAGATAGCATCTTCCAGCTTAACAACAATTCTTTCATCAGCATTATCCGGATCATCAACTGCCATGGTCTCCCTAAGCGCCCGGTTGGATTTCATGCGGACTAATTTGTAACCTGGAATCTTATGACCGCTTCGTACTCTGCTCAAAGCCTCATCTTCAAAGGTGTCTTGTACAGTGCTGATAGCTTTCAGCTTGTCAAGTATCCCCCCTAGCTCATCATCCGTCAGATGAGATACGTCTATCCCCAAGGGGAACTCAAATACCTCCTTCTTAAGAGCAGGGCAATGTCCTTTGGCATCACAAAATCGACAATGCTCCCCGATCATCAGAGGGGCATCAGGTTCATAAGTTTTATCGATCCCTGGTAGAAGTGTTTTAGTCCACCACGTAGTAACCTCATCGTAGCTCGTTATATGTTTTCTTATGGTACCGTTAGGATGAGGAATTCTTGGTTGAAAAATATAACTCTCTATTACACTTATACTCTCAGGCTCGTCTAAATAGTTTTCTACAGCAAGGTAACTGTAATAATAGTTTTGGTAGCTGTCAGGTTCTACTGTAATCCCTTTGCCGTATTTAAAATCTCCAATAATAAGTCGGTCCCCAACAATATGTAAGATAACATCAGAAGTACCCCAAACATCTTCGTTAAGGAATGACCCCAACCCTTTTTCTACATAGAGTCTTACTTCATAACCCTCTTTCTTAGCACGGCTGATGCGATTCCTAACCCAATCTAATGTCTCCTGAACACCATCCACCATCTCATCATCGATTACGAAACTCCAATCAGCAACCTGAATGGTCGTACCTTTCAATTCATGAGCATCAGAACCATCTTCCAGGCAGCTAGATAGTACGAGATGGGCAGCTGTTCCTTCAGCCGCAGCATAGCTACTGGTAGATTTTTTTATCTTCCCCTCTTTTCGCAGTTTGTCTGTAAGGTTTATACTACCGGCACAAGCGAGATAAATACTTGCAGAAGAGGCACCCCGTGTGGAATGGATTCCCTCTTCTACAATAATCTTGCCACCGACAGTGGCTCCCACTAGACAGCCTCCATCATCTTAAGAGCCATGTCCCTACCTTCTACAGCTTGCTCCGGAGAAAGATCACGGAAGCGCGACACCTTGAAATGTGCTTGGAGCTGTTTTGCATTTGCTGGAGAAAGGTCTTTCTTATCTACAGCACTCCGTACAAAGTCATGTAAGTCCCTGGCAGTGTAATCTGACACGGTGATATCAGTAGGATCAGTAGGATCAGTGTTAACAGTAGAGGTAGCTTCAACCTGTTCAGGGATACCATCATATCCATCTAGATCAACACGATCTTCAGGGTTAGCCCGAATATTAGGAATGTCATCAGGGATGTCATCTGAAGAAACATCAACCGGCTTAGCTGCTTCTTCAGCTGCCTTTGTGTTCTTCTTAGGCATCGTATTCTTTGAGCCCCTAGGACGACCACGTGTTTTTGGCTTCTCTTCTTCAAGAGGCTCAACAACTTCTTGCTCCTCAGCTGGAATATCTACTTGATCAGTTGAAGGGTTCTTTTGTGACGCTACGTTCACTGTAATGTTGACACCATTCGGTGTAGAACCCTTACGAAGAGCCTCAGCTACTTTTGTAGGCACATCGTAACCGATACCAGCATAAACTGCTTCAGCCGCATTATAAAGAAGAGTTCGCGTCTCCTTAATGTAGCAATCCCCCTCATCAAACACAGCAGAGAACTCTACCATGGGGGCAGTCTCTTCAAATTTTGCGGGTTGTTTCTTACGAGAAAATGAAACAGTTACATTAGTTACCTGCATCGTCTTTACCTTCTTCCTTAGTTGCATTCTCTTCCGGCCAACCGAAACCCCTTAGCTGTCCCAACAGAAACTCAGACCTCTCTCGCTCCTTATCAGCGATCACATTTAAATCTTTAAGACTTTGAATATCTTTATTATTTCTATTCATCGTTTTGTTTTGGTAATCCGAAACCTTTTCCAAGTCTTTTACCATATTACGAAGAGGAGCTAGAGCCTGATTTACCGTAGGGGTTCCTTGAAAAAACCATCTCAAAAATTTAAACATCATCGTCTCTTTCTAAATTCAATAACCACACCATACATGAATAGACCTTAAAAGTCAAGGATTATTTTTTGGCTAGTCTCCGACCTAGTTTGACCCTCGCGGCATAAAGAAGATCAATCTGGGCCAAACAATCGTACACCGGAGTATGGGGAACACCAACAATTTTGCTGTAATCATGGCCGTCAGCAGAATAACTTGCTTCTTTTACCACAGTACGGACGTCATATTTTTGGTTATAACGCCAGGGTACCTCCCCTCCAAAATCATCCCTCAAGTCGTCCCAAATAGGGAAATCAAAGGTAGCGGGTTTAGCCCAAAAAGAAGTAATGCCATGATGATTTAGTCCGAAAGCGTAGAAGTCAGCTAATGTAACTTTTACTGACGACCTACCCTTCCAATCAAAAGCCTCTTCACGAGCTGTAGGGTCAGCGTCCATCCAGAAACGAATAGTATCCAGGCTGACAGTGCGTCCCTTATTCACTTGTTCATCAATATCGATGGCGCGAAAGAACCGATCAACAATAGCCACCCCATCCGTTTTTGTCTTTTCCTCTTGCGTTTCAGGATCGTAATAACTAATAGTATTTGGTTCCCATACTACCGCACCTATAGACAACACGACAGCACTATTTTTCACGTCTAATGTCTCAAGATCAATCATCATTTCTTGCATTTTATAAACTCCAATTTTCAAATATCATATAAGAAGAAGGCAGCTTATTATAAATTCTGAAAACCCCGCGAGCAGGGTCATATACTTTGTGGTTACGCCAAACCACCCAATGAAAACCTGAATCACTGTTCGGATTAGTTATTTTTACAAGACTATTATGGGGTATATCATCCCACACATCCATTACCTTCCGATCTGTTAATCCATATTTTATCTGAATAGGTTTAAGTCTATTTTGAGAGGTGCTATGTGTCTGGTATCCAAACTTTGCAGCCCCCTCTCGTAGCATCTTGGTCGTAGTACCCTCTAGGCACCCTTTTTTACGCCAAGGGATAGCCTTCTCAGCTTCCTCGTAGGTAACCTTACAAAGCATAGCTAACGCTGCTACACCGCAGTCACGCTTATTTCTCTGTTTCACGAACGCCATCAGCCTTTTCCTTCTTCCGGTCGTACTTTCTTTTTGATGGGACTTTTCTTTGATGCATGATAGGCTCCCTTAACGTTTTTGCGTGGGGGTTCCTGGGTTTCGGCAGTTTCTTCTTTTTCATCTGACAATACCTCCCCCTCAAATATTCGGTTCATGCGTCCGCAGTTCTCACAAAAAGTCCCTAATGTGAACTCCCAATTAGCATACACAAAAGAGCTGAACCAATTCTTAACACCACAGCGGCATGTGTAATTATCGGGAAGCATCAGTCAATTCCCGGTAATCAAATTTCCATTCGACTTCATAACCCTCTTGTTGTCCTTTTCTTGCAACATACTCTAACCAGCGACATTCATGGCTCTCTCCTAATCTCACAGGATGCCAAGCAAACCAAGCGTGCCACTCCTTTTTAGCAGCTAGCTTTTCTCCCCAGGTTAATCCGCAATCAAATTTCATATCGTTCTCCTTTTCATTCTGACACAAACAGAGTAGCCCACACTGCGAAAAAAGAAGTAGCTACACCAGCTGCTGGATCAGAGAACCCCACCATTCCTACTCCTATCCATATACCCGCAATAGCTATACCCCGCCAAAGGTCTCTCATGTCACTAACCTCTTATCTAAGCTGCTATGAATATCACCCGTCTTATCGAGTACGATGTTAAGGACTTTTTCGTTAAAACTACCTTCAACCAAAAGGAAATGAGCTACAACATTATCGTGCTGATGTATGCGATGCGCCCGATCCACACACTGTTCATTTACTCCGGGGGTCCAATCCGGTTCAGCGAAAACAACATCACTAGCGACATGTTGAAGCCCATCAACCCCATCCATGGTCTTAATCTGTCCGAGAAACACACGAGGTTTTCCATGTACGAATTCCTGTACGGAAGCATCTTTTGCTTTGTCTGACATCCCCCCACGGTGTAGCACCACCCCATACTTTTCTAGAGCTTCAGCTAATGCAAATATAACTGAAGTGTGGTTTGCATATAAAATAACCTTTGGTATCTCAGCTATATCGAGAAGGTATTTCATGTAATCTATGACACGAGGGACCATGGCTTCACCCATCTCACGCCGCAAGGTGCTTATGGGGGTACCGTCTAACTTGAAACCAGTAGTAAAAATCTCGTGGGGATTGAACTCAACAAGAGCTTCTTTCGCCAAGACCTTTTCTATTGCTCCATCTGGATCAATGTAAGTCATCTCATACCGCTTATCAGGTAGCTGAGGTAACACATCCTTCTTAAGCCTTCGCACCAAAAGATTGGCTCTCAACCGGGCATTTAATTCTGGTAACCTTCCCTTCTCTTCTAGATTATACCCATTAGCTAACTCTGTTGCCGGATTGAACCTAAACATAAAAGCATCTTGAGAAAGGTAATCAATAGCCCCCCAATCCAAACCACGAGCCTGAGTGTAAGCTTCGCGGGGCCGGTTAGGGAGAGGAGTACCGGTAAGAGATACAATCTTATTGGCTTTTTGAGCAATCCAGTCCTTATAGAAAGGATTAAACTTTAAGTCAGGATTAGTATTGTTATGTCCTCCACCAAACACAGCACG
>SDBT01000812.1_pt1 | contig 51567 bp, 93 predicted proteins | sample 2277101 | NCBI WGS metagenome assembly SDBT01 (sample SAMN10404973, study PRJNA504765) | marine sediment metagenome | isolation source: marine sediment core GS10_PC15, 103 cmbsf | place: Arctic Ocean: Southern Knipovich Ridge | collected 2010
CGTCTAAACTCTTTTTAATCTCTTTAATTTTATCCTCAATCTCTTTCTTTGATTTCATTTCCTTTTACCTCCATACAATACTTTCAGCTACTCCTACAAAAGGCTGAGTTCTTTTTCTTAACCATACTTCATCTTGAGAATCTTTAATGTAATATTGAATAACCTTAGCTTGTTTTCCGTCTTGTGCTCTCAATCCTCTTCCTATTCTTTGAATGGTTTGTCTCTTGACAGACGAGCCTCCAATTATATGTATCTCATTAACTGCAGGAACATCAAGGCCCTCATCCAGACACTTAACTCCAACTAGAATATTAAACTCATCATTCCTAAAATCTTCAAGCATCTGTCTCCTTTCTTTTATATGCAGCTTACTATGATATATACCACATTTGACCTTCATAGCCTTTAATCTACGGTATATTTCATCGGCTACCTCAATATATTCATTAAAAATTAAAGCCTTTGTATGCCCTTGTATATGGGTCTGTGCTATATATTTAACCAATTTATCTACTTTAACCTGTGCTTTCAACAATATCATCCTTCTCTGTGTGATTTTCCTCATTAAATCTGCAGCATCTGTTGCATCGTCTTTGTCTCCTGTCCTCATGTAAGCAAGTATGTTGTGTATATTATTTCCATAATGAGGCATACGCTTCTTTATGTCAGCATCTACTACATCATAAACTTCTTTCTGCTTGCCGGTAAGCTCTAAACCTACATTTTCTACTGTGAATTTAGATAGAATGTTAGCATCAATTAATTCCTTTGCTCCGATTTCATATACTATTGGAAATATTTTCATAAATTGTTTATGTGCTGCGTCTTCCCTTTCTGGTGTAGCACTTACTGCCATCACTTTCTCAAAATGAGTTCTGTATAAAAATAAAGTATTTACTTCACTAAAGTATCTGTGGCATTCATCTAGTAGTACTATATCAAATTCTTTTAAATCAGTAAATCTAATGCTATTAATGACTGCTACAACAATTTTCCTGTTCCATTGTTTAAAACCATCACCTACCTTGCCAAAATTCTCGACAGGTAGGTTCAGGTCTTTGGAGATACTAAGAATATGTTGTTGTTGTAAAGCGATTGTTGGTACTACGATTAGAATTTTACTCATGGGATGCTGTTCAATCGTCATACTGAAAAGATATGTCTTACCGCTTGCAGTAGCAGCGGAGATTGTTCCTTTGTAATTATTATCTTTCCATTTATTGTAAGCTTCCACTTGCCATTTCCTTGGTGTTAGTTGTTTCATTTCAATTACCACGACCTTCTCTTTAGAGCATTATTCCACCCAGTCTCTATATCTTCTTCACTCTGTCCTTTACTTCTAAGTATTGTTTGATGCTCTTCTTTGGTGAGTTTATTTCTAGTGCCCGTCATTTTTTCTTCTCCTTTGTCTCTCCACATTTGTACTTGCATTGATATTGATTGTACCCTCTGTAGGTTGCTTGTTTTGCTGGGACGTATTTTTTACATTTCTTACAAAGTACTTTGTATAGGTCTTTACTCATTCTTCTGCCTCAGATTTCTGTCCCATTTCTAAATATTGTTTCCATAACTCTGGCCACGTCTTTTTTATCTTTGCAGTATTAATATGGTCGGCACGTGCTAATGCTACTCCCAATGCTGAGGCAAAACTGCCACCATATTTTTCCATTCCAATACTAACATAATATTTTTCTTCTTGTGTATTCATTCTTATTCACCTCTATTTATATATTCTACAAACAACAAAGCATCTGTTTTTACTTCGCATATATATTGTAAAGTTTCTGCTTCGATTAAATCATTAAATTCTTTTACATTAAACGGAGTTGTAACATAATGCCAGCCGTTCTTTGTCTCTTGTTTAAGTATTGGAAAAGGATGTACTTTAGCCAAACAACCACCAACTATGGCTGTTACTGCCCTTTCATCTTTCGTATCAATATCAAGCATAAACTTTCTGTTGTTTGTACTTCTACTCTCTGGCTTCATTAATGCAGATAACCATATTGAATCAACACGCTTTAGTTGGTTATGGCAATCAACACCAAAAAGAATTTCCCTTTCATACTTAAGCATTTGATTCTTAAATGTCATATACCCTTTTCTTGAATCTCTGCCGTTTACACTTATGTAAATATAAAAGTTCATTCCTTTATCATCAGCATTTTTGTAGTTCTTACATTGTGTCACAAGCTTAGTACATTTCTTTTCAATGTTATCTTTTCCTTTAATAATTTCTCTGAATACTACCTCTTGTGAACTTGTTATACCTGCGTTATCTTTCTTTCTTGCAACTCCTAGCAGTACATAAACATCAAAGTCTGTTGCAAAATTACAATGCTCTTTAATTAGTTCTAGTGGATTCATTCAACATCACCTTCATTCAAAAAGTTTAATAATTCTGCTCTAGTGTTTTTTAACTTTCCGTCTATAACTAGATTAAATACATTCTTCAATATATTTCCTATTCTTGGTCCTGGATTTATTTCACAAATCTCTATAACGTCTTTACCACTTATCTTCAAATCCTTAACAGTCATTGGTTCTTCACTATAAGTTATTTCCTGGTATTTTTTATATAACCAACTGCCTTTAATGAAATCTCCAAACTTAATTCTAGGTTTAGCTTGATTCCCTTGGTTATCACAATAAATCAACATAATATAATCCTCAATAGGAATATTTGCAGTTTTTAATTTGTTGAAGAACTTAACATAACTCTTCTTACTTGGTTCATCTTTATAAGAATACATATGCAGCTTAATTAAAGTTGTAATATAATCTATATCCTCATTACTGAACTTCAAATGTTTAAGTCTTTCTTCCATCATCTCTGCTCCCTTGTATTCATGTTTATAGAAATGTGTTTGTTTCTTATCAATTTCATCTAAACTTAATACTTTACCACAATCTAAACAAATATATTGGATGGGTGGTTTAACTCCAGTCTCTATTTCAAGAACTTTCTCCTTACAACATTTACTTATTTCACCAAATGATTGTGTTACTCCTTTGCCAATATCATGCAGAAACACAGCTAATCTTAATTTAACATTGTCTGTAATTTTACAAGCTTCTTTAAAAGCATAATCCATATGTACATCTACAGATTCATTATGGAACTCTCCACCTTTCATATCAAGAACATCTTTAAGTTCAGGAAATATTTTATAGATAATTCCATCACACCATAGATTCTCAATACCTGTTGGATAGGTAATTATTTTCATTAACTCATCTCTAATTCTTTCTTTAGGTATTGTATCTAGCAAATCAAGATTGTTAAGTACAACATCTAAATCATGGAACCTCATTTTATATTTAGTCCAGAATCTAATCCCTCTTAATATTCTCAAAGGGTCTTCCTTTATTCTGTCTAAAGGAACTCCAACAAATCTTAGTATTCTATGGTAGGTATCATATGTACCATTCTGGGCAGTTAAAAATAATTTGCCTTCTTTATCCATTGCCATAGAATTTACTGTAAAATCACAAGTTGCTTGATGTTCTTCTAAACTAACCCCTGTTTTGGTTCTGTTACCATTACTTCTAAATTGAGATATTTCTACACCATCAACTGTAACTGTTAGAATTTTCTTCCTTCTTTCTTTACTGCCTATAACAACCCCTTTAGGAAATATTTTTTTAATTTGCCTACATGTGGCATCTGTAAATATATCATAATCATTAGGTTCTAATCCTAATTTAATATCTCTAACAGCTCCACCTATAATATAAGCTTGATACTTTGCAGCTTCTAACTTTTCCATCATCCCTTTTATTTTGTCTGGTATCATTTTTTCCACCTCTTGCTCAAAAGATGAAAAGGTAAAATAATTAACCAACCCAGTACCCTTATTTTAAACTTTAGACTACGCATTTCTTTAACTACATCTTTACAAGTATTAGCTACATAATTTGCTGTCTTGGATTCTGGATGTTGGTCATTCCAATAATGTATAGAATCAAACCCTATAAAATTTATGCCTTTAATATCTAAACCCTCAACATTTCTTAAATCACCCAAATAAGTCATTTCATCAGCTTTGATTTTATAATCATCATAATTTTTACTAATTTCATATGGTTTAAGTTCTATATATCCATTACAATAATTACCTAACTGTTTCATTTCAATAACAATACATCTTCTTCCTTTATATACAAAATCTCTTTTAAATTTCATTCTTCTTTCGCCTCTTCTTGGGCTTTATTCAAAGCTTCAATCACTTCTTTAAGATGTTTGCTACATCCCATAAGTCCAATATTTGCTGTTTTCCATCTATAATAAACAACCCCTTTTTGTCCTTCATTTCTCTCATCACAATCTTCACATCCCATTTTCAATCACACCTCCTGTACGTTTAATACTTTTCCACATTTTTCACAGTTATAAACATCAACAGGTGTATGGAAAGGAGCTCTTGAACTTTGGGTAGTCTTCATTTCTTTTCCGCAAGTACAAATTATCCTAATGAGTTTCATTCTAATTTCACCTCTCCTTTTTTAAATTGTATTTTTTAATTACTCCTTGAGGTGATATTCCTCTAAAAAGAGAATGACAACTTAAACACTTAAAATAAATATATGTTCCTTTCATATTACCAAATACACTCCATCCTCCTTTACAAATAGGACAGACAAGTGCTACTGTTTTTTTTGGAAGTGTCTTTATTTTTTTCCATGTTGATTTTATTTTTGCCATTTTCAGTTCACCTCATATAAGAGTGTTAGCTCTTTCAATTAATGTGCACCACTCAGCTAGAGGGAAAAATATTCCTCTATATGGAGTGTCTTCACTAAAACTTAATCTCCCACATTCATCATATCTCTTCTTCATTGCTCTTCTCTTTGCTAATGATTCTCCATACATGTATTTTCCTCTGAAGTTTTCTATACTCCATTTATTTGTTCTTTGACCTGTATGGTTGAATTCTATTACAGTATAGTCATAAAGTTCTCCATAACCATCTTTTGTGTGCCCAACTACAATAGCAAGAGTGTTAAATGTTCTTTTATCTATACTTCCTTTAGTTGATACTAGAATCAAATCTCCTTTTCTTAATATCATTCTTCTTTCACCTCATCAAATAAAATCATGTCATTTCCCCCTCTCGGGTTTACTCTTTTGTACCATTTGTGTATGCTTTCATTAAGTCCTACTAAATCGTTTTCATTAGTAATATCTCCACTAAGAATTGCATGCTTGTAAAAGTAGCTAATGCCGTTTTGTTCAGAAAATAATCCTTGAAATTGCTGAAGTCTAGTTTCAGAACTGTCACCACAATCATTTTCTTGCAGCATTCCACCTAAAACTTTTGCAATTTTTGTCATTATATGGATTGATTCCTCATCTGTGCCTAAACCTAACTGTGTTACATTTCCAATTGGTGTTTTTGTGTTTGTAAATATAGACATAAGTCTATTTGCTTTAGCTGTTTTAAAAGAAAACCAGAACATACCAATTGAAGTTTTGCTACAATCTTTGACTTTAACTTTTGTGTCAAACCTTGTTTCAATAACTTGCTTAATTTCATTCAGTTCCCATTCACTTGAAACATATAATCTTGTATCACTTCCCATCTTTAACGCCCTACCTTTGCTTCTATATTTTGTATAAAACCATCTTCCCATACTCTAAATATTGGAAGTGAGTAAATAGCTTTATTATGTCTTCCTAAAATTAAATGTTCTTTGAAAAAGAACAATCCATTCTTTTTATAAGTGTAATTCATTAAGTCCATTATTCATTCACCTTTCAATGATTTTACATTTCTTTTCATGTAAGTAAAACCCGCCTTGTTTGTTGTAGCTGTATAAATTACAGCTTGCGTCTTTGTAAGTTTTCTGATTATTAGTTTGTGTATCATCTTTGTTTTACTTCCTCAGAGGATACAATTCCACACGCTACACAAATTGTATGTTTGTATTTCCCAATAGTTACGAATACAAGCTCACCATTATCTTTTGTATGCAATAGAGCATCAGTATGTATTTTTACATCAACCATCTTCATTTCACCCCATCTATTGCCATTTGGTCTGTTAGGTCTTTTCTACATTGTGCATACATCTCTTTAATTATTTTATCTCTGTCAGTAGAATTCTTGTAAAAAATCTCCCTTTCTATAACACTTTCATATCCTTGATAATTCTTACTCCTTTTCAATCCGACACGCACTGTTTCTTTTTTCATCTTAGCACCTCCAAATGCTCTTATATATATTAATATATAAGTATATATATAAACACATTGGTGATACGATATATATGTTAGAGTATATATATAAATTATATAAATTTGGAGATTATAGCATCTAATTGTTCTACTAATTTAGCATCTTTTTCTAACAATTTCTTTGCTCTAACATACCCTAATCCTTGAAAGCATGTAAGCAATTTTATACGATAATCTGTAGTTGTTAGAGTGTTCCTCATCAATTCTGTGTTAGTAACTGTTACTTTCTCTCCATTATTTACTGCGCTAATTCTCTGTATTAATGACTTCACAAATAGTGGAAGCATTTCTAATGTCTGAAATTGGATTAGTTTAATTCCAGGATACTTCGCTGTGAGAGATGCTATCATACTTGCATACATTTGTGGTGTGAAGTTCTTCGGGCAGTGCTCACTCTCAGCATATTTCTGTACATCTCCTGTAATTATGAGATAGTTATTCTTGTGGTTGTTCTGTATATCTAAGAGTTGTTTTTGTATATGTCCATCCCAGTACGACCTTAAAAAATCACCAGTACCTATTTGTTTATGCTCAATACACAAATCTAAATTCTCCATAAAGATGTCCCCTAATGAAAGAGTGCATTTCTCAACAGGTGCTCCTGCTTTCTCAAAAACTTCAAATACTTTTTTGTCTTCTCTTTGGTCAATTTTTAACATTTTCATCCCCTCCTATTTTAAAAACATTTCTTTTTTCTAAATCTACCCATCCTTTCTTTAAATTCTTCTGTATGGTATTCAAGATGTATTTTTATTTTGCCTGAAGGATAATTACCATATGTATACATATGTTGTACTTTTAACATTCTTATTATCTCTATAAAATCATATAATATCAATATATCATCATCTGATATACTTGTAAGAAATTTATATTTCCCTTGTTTTTTAATCTTCATTTTTTACCTCCTAATCATATAATGGGCACCCATGAGCTTTGTATTGCTCACACTTCCCTTTGCAAAATCCTTTCTCAAACATAGTTTGGCAGTTTGGGAAGAGCATTTCTGATGCCCGATAAACAAAATCTATCCATTTCTCGCTCACAAATTCTTTGTATTTAGTTGCCCTTCCACTTGAATCTTTAATCTTACTCCAATACTTTCTAGCAAGTTTATCACAAGTCTTTGGAGGAAGTCCATGCTCTTTACATCCAAGAGCAAATACTCTTCTACTGTCATACTTGCAATATTCCTTTGGTTCTAAGAGCATTAATCTCAAACAAGGTAAGAGGTGCTTTACCATGCCGTCTTTCTCTACTGCTTCATATTCATACTTAGGAACCTCATCTAACATTTCAATATGAGGTGTAGGATAATCATACTTCTTCAAATCAAATAATTTCTCTCCATAGAATTTAAAATAGAAATTCTGCTTCTTTGCTTTCTTACAAATAAAGTCCCATCCTTGTAGAAGGTCACTCTCGGTTACTGGTATGCAGAACTTTTCTCCACCTAAATGAAAGGTGTTTGGTATCCTGATTGTCTTTCTTATTTGCCCTAGCATTTGTTTACACACATTAAACTTCAAAGTATTCTTAAAAAACATTTGTGCATTTGTTAAACAATCTACTTTGATTTTTATGCTTTTGTAATCTTTTGAGAACACCCAAACATGAAACCCCCTACTGCCGGAGAAGAACATTATATGTTTGATGTTCTCAATCTTTAGATACTCATGCATACGTATTGTCTCTTTAAGTGAATCTTCTTCGTCAAAATCAAATACTATCTTATCAATCTCTGTGCTGTGGAACTTCCTATGTTCATCACAATGATAGATTGATACATGACATCCTGATATGCCATTGTAACGATTGATGAAATTATAGAAATCTTTTTCAGTAGGACAAAACTTCTTTCGTGGTGTTCCTACTTCTCTTGGAAACTTATTTACTAATCGTTTCATTCTTTCTTGTTTTCAATATTGCTTCAATCTCTGCTCCTAAATATTCACACTCTATTTGAACATACTCTTTTGGTTTTAAGTGAATTAAATACAATCCTGAGATTTTAATTCCTTTCAACTTCTCTATCATATACTTATACAAACTTAACTGCAAAGAATATGTATTGAGATTGCAGCTATCAAGATGCGAAACTGGGTCAAGCATATAGTCACCATATTTGTTTATAGGGTCAATGCTTGAATTTGTCTTATAATCAACTAGATAATACTTTTCAGAGTCATCTTTACAAACCAAATCAATCATTCCTGCTAGTTGATACTCTACATTATAAACTTTACACTCTGCTTCTACAGGTATTAGATGATTATGGTCCTCCCAAAATTTCTTGACACTTTCTATTCTTCTTTTCTCCACTATCGAGTATTCTGGCTCACCAAACAGTCCTAACTTCATCTTCCCTCTAGCAACATTCTCAGCAAATAAATGAACATTATTTCCTATCTTACAGCTTTTGTCAGACTTTTCTTTCCACATTTTAATAACTTCGGCTTGTGTTATTCCTTGTTTCTTTGCTACATGATTAGCCCAATAATCTCTATCAAATGGTTTGTTAAACTTCTTCAAGAAAGTTGTCACACTATCAAACTTCTTTCCATCATAGTGGTATGTATGATACTTTTCATTAAAGATTAGTTTTGTCATTATTTACTCCATACGTTTTAAACACTTTTCTTGCATCAATTCCATATCTTATCATTAAATGAAAGAGCAGACCCTTTTCTCTTTGGTTTAGATTACAAAGTTTTGTTAAACTCTCCTCATTGTTTTCTTCTATTGCTGTTCTAATTGCTTTTAGTTCCTTTTGTAAACTTACAACAATTTCTGATTTAGAAGAGATATCAAGAAGGGTATTTATTTGGTCTTTAATAGAATTAAGATGGAGTTCTTTTTGTCTGTCTGAACAATCATAAAAGTGTATGCAAATAACTTGCCTCTTTATATCTTCTGTGTCTTTTAATAGAAGGAAAGATTGTTTTTTTAGTCTTCTTCTACTTCGTTGATTTTTAATATCCTCTTCTTCAGCAATCTTTATGTTTTCATCACTCTCTAATAGCTCAGATTCTCCAAATTGTGTCAAATCATTTTTAATTAACACATTGAGGTAATCTGAATATGTTTTGTATTTCATTGTTCCAATCACCCTTTTTTTTGATTTTTCCCATACTTTTGTATCTAATCTGATACTAACTGTTTTGTTCATTTTATCACCTTTTTATATAATTATATAATTCTTTTTTATATATAATATACATATATTATATACAACTTTTTATTATATAATTATATAAAAGTGTTTATATTTAAAAATAATTACACTCTTTCTACTAATCTTCCATCAGAGCCCATACCAATGCCCAGACCCATCCAATTACAACTAAACCTCCAAGCAAGTTTAACACTAATATTGCTTTAAAATCCTTCTTACTTCTGTAATATGCTATAATTGAGGGTACTAGATAAATTAATATTATTATTGATGAAAGGAAAAGCATTACCACGAAAAGGAAGATATCCATTTTAGGTCTCCACAGTTATTTTCTCAGCTGTTTTGGCAAAGTGTACTATGATGTAAATCACTGCTCCTACTCCAGTTAATATCAGCCAAAATATAAACCAACCAAAACTAAACTTCTTCTTTTTCTCTAATGTAGTATGTTTCTTTGATTCATGAACTATACTATACCCTTTATTCAAATAGTCTTTAACTTTCATTTTTATTCCTCCTTCTTCTCCTCTCCCCATTTGGTAGAAGCGCCTACAGTATATTCAAAAACAGCAACTTTCTTTTCTATCAAAATTTCTGCTCTTATGCCAAATGAATTATTAGCTGCATCTACATATTTCTTAACAACGTCTCTATTTTCTTTAGTTAACTTAATAAGCATTCTGTGCCTACCTAATTTAGCATGGTCCATATATCCATTTGGACCACTTCTACTAATTCTCCTGTCTAGCTTAAAGTTATGCTTAAGCGTTTCAAAGTTAATTTGAGCTACAAATAACGGGGCTTGAATTTCTTTAAGTTCCGCTTGTAATCCCATTCCCTCAATAAGGTTTTCTTCCTCATTTTTAGTCTTTTCTTTCTTTTTAGCCTTTCTTTTCTTTAGTTTTTTTAGTAACATTTGAAACATTTTCATTCCTCCTTCTTTGGTCCTTGATATTCATCTTGCCATTCTCTAACCATCCATTTCTCACTGAACAAATCTTTTGCAGAAGGTAACCAAGGGAATCTTTGAAACTTGTATCCATCAGGATTCTTAGGATTTTTTCCTACACACTTTCCTATATGCATCATAAAGTATGGTTCTGTATTCTTGCTATGTTCATCAGGTTTCTGTATCATAACATACATTATTGTACCGTCTGGGTGTCTTAATCCATTCCAATCTAAATTCATAATTGCTAATCCTTCTCTTGCACTTGGCAAGACTTCTTCAAATTTTGTTTCCATTTTATTTCGCCTCCGCATAATTATCTCCAATACCTACATCAGCAATTAGTGGTATGGATAACTTTACTGCTCCTTCCATTATTCTCCTTAACTCTTCTGAATAATATTCTACTTTATCTTCTGGTACTTCAAAGACAATTTCATCATGAACTGTAAGCAATATCTTAGCATCACCTTTATCTAAGAATTTGTATAACTCTACCATTGCTTTCCTAAGTAAATCAGCACAGCTTCCTTGAATCATAAAGTTCCATAGTTGTCTATATGATTTGTTAGTTATTTCTTTAGCATTTCTTCTCCTTCCAAACATATTAGTAACAAATTTATCCTTCTTAACTTGTAGGGTAATCTCATCTATTTTCTCTTTCACATTAGGGAACTCCTTAAAATATTCATCAACAATTCTTTTTGCTTCTTCATCTGAACACCCAATAAGTTGCCCTATTTTGCTATGGCCAGCTCCATACAATAGACCGAAACTAACAAACTTAGCTGAATGCCTCTCTTTCTTAAACTTCTCTTTTGCTAGTTCATATTCTAAAGTACTACATAATAATTCATCTTCCTTTAGACCTAACTTAAAGACTTTATTTGCAGTTGTAAGATGTAAATCTTTATTTTGTTTGTAAACATCTAACATAGTCACGTCTTGAGTTAGGTGTGCAGTCATTCTTAGCTCCTCTTGTGAATAATCTATAACTATCATCTTCATTCCTGGGCTTGCTTTAAAGCAACTTCTTATACTATAAACATCATTATTAGGTAGTTGTTGAAGATTTGGATTATCACTATTACCTGTTATGACTACCCAACCATCCTGTTCCATAACCCAAGTACCACATTCCGTTTGTGGACACCAGACTTTTTCTTTCTTTTCTGCTTTCCATTTATAATTTTTATTAGAAAGTAATTCTTCTTTTAATAATTGAAAATTAACAAAAGGTTTAGTACTAGGAAGTTTTCTTTCATCAAAAGTATATGATTGTCCTAAAGATACACTTAGTAATTTGAAATATTTTAATGTATTTTTATTACAATTTTTTAATACACCAAATCTATCATATCTCTTTTTATTTCTTCTTCTAGAACCATCAGCTTCTAACATTGCAGCAAACATTTCTTCTCTTGCTTTTAGAGAAAGTCCCATTATTAATTCTGAAGGACTATATTTTTTAAATATTAAGTATATTGAGTAGAAAACATCTGGTCCAATATAAAATCTTGTCTTATAATGCCTTGATAATTTATAATGAAGTTTATATTTACTTTGTGTGTAATCTCCTTCTTTCAAAGTATTCTCTAACATTCTTATAGAACTTCCTTTTACTAATGTAATTTCTAATGCTCTCCGTTTTCCTGTATCTTTAGCATATCCATCAGTTAAAAACCATCCCAATAATGCTGCATGATATGGAGATAATATACTTTTTGAAGGTGCAGGGAATTTAACTTTTGGTTGTAATAACTTTCTTACATTTCTATTTGACTTGTTTGTTTCTATAAATCCTTTTATTTTGGGATGTCTTATTACCCATTTATGATTTCCAGTACACCAAACACCTCTTTTATACTTATTATCGTGTCCGTTATTTATTTTTATCATACCAGTATAATCTTCACCAGTATGAATATTGTTTAATTTAGTCCATTTATAAGTATCTGTTAAAATATCATATCCCATAACTTCTTGACCTAAGATTAATTCGTTATATTTTTTCCACCCTTTTTTTGTTAATATTCTACTTCTTAAAGGAACACAACTTAACCTTCCTGTTTTAGTTCCACAATCTCTAAATGATGTTCTGATTCTACCATCAGCATCTACTTTCTTTGGTAAGGATATAACAAAAGATGTAAGCATTTTCCTAGCTTCTTTATATTTGATAATAATTGATACCACAGGGTGTTTGTCTTTTAATCTCTTTAGTACATTTATGTCTGTCTTAGGTTTCCCACTTGGTGTGGAATCAAGAACAGGAAGATTTAATTTTCTATACAATAAATCAGCTAATTGTTGTGGTGAATCAATATCTATAGTCATAGCGGTTCCTCCAAACAAAGTTTGTTGGCTTTGTACTTTCGCTAGTTTTACTATTTGTTGTTCCATATCTTTTATATCTTTCAATAATTGTATCTCAATCTCTTTGACTTTCTCAACATCTAAGATTACACCATTCTCCTCCATACTTTGTAGTACTCTTAAGAAAGGCATCTCTATTTCATAAAATAATTTATCAACTTTCTTCTCCTCTAATTCTTCTTTGTAGATTTTGTACAATTTGTAAGTAGCAATAGCGTCATCACAAGCATAATCAGCTAAGACTTCAATTGGTATATTTTGAATATTATTTATATCGCCTATATTTTTTAATTCTTTCATAATCATACCTAATTCTTCTTTAGCTAAATGTTTTAATCCTCTACTTACTCTTTCTTCGTAGCACAGATGAGCAGCGACCATAGTGTCAAACCATTTGTATCTATCTAAGTTAGTTATATCAAATCCATATTTTTTCATGACTTTAGAATCGTAAACAATGTTATGAGCAATAAGCGCTGAGGATTTAAAGAACAATTCATTCAAGTCTCCTCTAATATCCTCAAGGTCTAATTGTGTGCCTGAGAAATGGCCTAGAGGAACATAATATGCTTTGCCTGTACCTGCATAAAAACTCATACCAACAATCTTTAGAGTAGTTATATTCAATCCTGTTGTTTCTGTATCGAAACCTAGAATTTTATACTCCATATCTTTAATCATTTCTTTGAATTTCTCTTTTGTATCGACAGTAATCTTTTTTATGTTTTCTTCTTCTCCACTAAGTCTTGCTTTCAAATTAGAGAGCATGCCTTTCCATCCTGTGTTATTATTTCTGAGATAATATGCTGGATGAATAACAGGGTATATTGTCTTGTAAAATCTTCCGCAGCTATTCATAATACTTTTTAAGTCTGGAAGGAAATAATGCATAGCAAATTTACCAACAGGAACAACAATGTCTGGGTTTAATATGTCAAGTTGTTTATTCAGAAATGGTTTGCAGTTTTCTATTTCCTCTTTAGTAGGGTCTCTATTCTGTGGCGGTCGGCATTTCAAACAATTTGTGATTGCATACTCTCCTTCTTTTAATCCTAAGAACTTTATCCATTCGTCTAATAACTTTCCTGCTGGTCCAACAAATGGAGTTTCTGCTCTCCATTCCTCATACCCTGGAGCTTCTCCAATAAACAATACCTTTGGAGTTCTGCTTCCTCTTCCTATAACTTTCCTGTCTGTTTGTAGACCTTTACATTTATGGCAGCTTTGGATGTTCATTTATATACCTCATTTGACTTATAATCACCTCTATTACATTAACTGTAACTGCGTTGCCTAAGCATTTGTATCTTTGTGTATCTGATATTCCTTCTGTCCAACCATCTGGAAAGCTTTGTAATCTTTCACATTCAATGGGGGTTAATATTCTATATTTTCCATGTTGTTTGATAATGGTTGCCCCTGTTGATGAATACGAATAGTTTTTGCATAATGTATTCGAGACCATCCATTTTCTGTTCTTTTCAACATATATTTGGTTTGTTTTTTTGATAGGAAATACTTGTCTGCTATTTCCTCCTCTAAGATGTCCAATAATGAACACTCTTTCCCTATTTTGTGGCACTCCGAAATGTTTACTGTTAAGCACTTGCCATTCTGCATTATACCCCAATTCATCAAGCGCGGCAAGGATACAGGCAATCGTTCTCCCGTTATCGTGAGATAATAATCCTTTAACATTTTCAAGGAAAAGAATTTGTGGTCGTTTGACTTTAACAATCCTTGCAATCTCAAAAAATAGAGTTCCTCTTGTATCTTTAAATCCCATTCTTTTTCCTGCGATAGAAAACGCTTGACACGGAAATCCTCCACAGAGCATATCAAAGTCTGGGAGTTCTTCGGGATTAATTGTTGTTGCGTCTTCATAGTTTTTATGTTCTGGGAAATGTTTTTCATATATTTGGATTGCATATTTGTTGATTTCTGAGTATCCAATACATTCCCATATATTGTTTGTTGCTTTTTTAATTCCAAGTTCAAAACCTCCTATTCCTGAGAACATACTAAAGTATTTCATTTATAGTCCTCAAATAAACTTCTTTGTCTTGTCCACTCTTTAACTCTTGCCATAGCAATTTTATAATATTCTTCTTTTTTTTCAAATCCAATGAATCGTCTTCTTAGTTTATGACAAGCAATTGCTGTTGTACCAGAACCCATAAATGGGTCAAGAATTAATGCGTCTTCTTTTGATACAAGTTTAATTAAATATTCCATAAGCTTTACTGGCTTGACTGTTGGGTGAATATTCTTATTATTTACTCCTTTGTTCCTTTCACTTTGTGATGTCTTAGCACAGTAAAAGAATCTTGATGCTCCTCCTGAATCTCCATAAGTAGTTTGAATATCTCCTTTCTTTCCCAATCCACCATGTTCAAAGAAAAATCCCTCTTCTTGCCTAATACAATTATCTCCGCTCTTTAAATTTCCGCTTTGCTCATCCAACATCTTTGCTGCTTCTTCATCTAGAATTATGTTTGCTGGGAAGCGACCTAGTTGATTTTGTTGTGATATGTTTTTATTAACTCCAAAATTTACATTTGAATCTTCAGAATAATTTTCATCATAACAATTTGGTCTAAATCCTGTTTTATCTCCTTCTTGAATTCCAATCCTACAGGCATCAATATTGATTCCGCCTGTGCCATGTTTAAGAACATTCTGTGCAACTGTACCTTCGCTTATTGGTTTCCTTGCAACAACTATTGGCTCGTATGCAGGTTTGAGTGCAGTTCCCCAACCTTCCCATTCTTTTGCTTCTGGTGTTGCTGGTGCGGTTATATCTACTTTTCCCCCCTTTCCTTTTCTATCATTAAATCCCACTATTGTTTGCTTATAATTTCCAATAACTTTTCTCTCAAATTCTATTTCCTCTTTATTTGTTACTTCTAAAACTTCTTTAATCTTTTTCCAACTCTTTTCAGAAGGGTTATGTCCATCTTTTTCCCAATCCCATAAACTTTTATTTGCGTCTGGTAAATCTATTTTTTCTGCTAATTGTTTTATAGTTAAATTCCTATTTTCCCTAAAATAAATTATCTTTTTTCTTACCAAATCACCTTTCATTTTTTTATCAATCTGCTTCCCAATATTCAAGCTCTTAGGAAATCCAGAACCATAAAGCCACATGATACAATCTCTTATCTCAAAACCTGCATCTTCAATACCGCAAGCCATCCTATGATAAGTCCTTGTTCCGCCAAAGGAAAGTAAGAATCCGCCTGGTTTTAATACTCTGAGCATTTCTATCCAAAAGACTTTTCCAGGAACTCCTTTGTCCCATTCCTTTCCCATAAACTCTAAACCGTATGGTGGGTCTGTAATAATAGCGTCTACTGAGTTATCTTCCATTTTCTTCATACCTTCAAGGCAGTCCAGGTTGTATATTTTATTTATTTCCAAAATGGACACCTCTTACAAAATTCTTTATTTGGTTCATCTGGACAATCAGGAAATTGTTTTTCACAAGTATTTATTCTTTCGTCTTTTCTACTTTGTGACATCAAGTTCCTAATCATCTTGTCTTTTCTTGAAGGTACAGCCATTTTACCTCTTTTCCCAAGGATAATGTACCCAACTTGTGTTCATAATCTCAAATGCCCATACATCTGGTTTGCTACTTGCAGTACTTCTAACATGAAGTGTTGCTACATTATTCTTCGGGAACTTTCTCCTATAATATTCTAAAGTTTTCCCGCTGTCAACAATATCATCACATATTAGACAATCTTTACATATATCATCTTCTCTCATAAGTAAGGGTACATCAAATTTATGAGATAACATTAAAGCTACCATTAGTCCGCCTCTTGGGATTGGATAGACACTATTAAATTTTATTTGTTTTCTCTCTATTGTTTTTATCAATTCATCTGTAATGAATTGTAAATTGTTCCAACTTATTGGGAGCAATTCTTGTCCATCTCTTTTTTGTACTAAACTTTGACTCACTTTATTTCACCTCAAAACATTTCTGCATCCACTTAGGGGCAATACTTAAGTATTTAGTCCAGTTTTTACCTTTTAAATACTTGGTATCTTCTCTAATTGGTAAATTGTCTGCACCACAGACTGTAGTTACACTTTTGCTAATTTTAACTTCAATATCATAACCATTGCTATTCCAATTGTAAAGAAATATTGTTCCTATTGGCAATTTTTGAAATTCTTTAAAATCCATTATTCTTCACCTCTATTAATTTTAATGTTATACTCCTTTATATATTTATATATAATCTATTATATGTATTCCAGTATGCTATGATAATCTTCCTTCTTTTTCTCATACTTTACCTTTTTTATTATAAGACCCTCTTTCATTGCACACGTGTAACCATATCCTCTTGAAACTGACTCTGGACTTTTCAATGGCCTTTTACATCTCTTACATTTCACGCTCATTTTATCCTCCAAAATCAAATATTGATGCTGAGTTTGATTCCTTTAATTTCTCAACTTTATACTTTGTGTATTCTAGATTTAACTTCTTGCTCTCCCTCTTACTGAATCCTACTATTTTATTCAACTCATCTAAGAATTGTTTGTCACTAATTAGATTCACAATCAAGGTTAAGTTGCTATCCCATTCTTGCTCACTCCATTTGTAGACTTTCTTGATGTAAGGCTTCAACATATTGAGCTTGTCGTCTTTATCCTTCTTGGCTTTTGGGTATCTAATCCATGTCTGGTTCTTATCAATACCTAAAGAGAGCATTCCAAGAAGTATTCGTGGCTTAACACGAAAGAATAATTTATTCACTTTACTGCAAATTGGAATGTTTTGCCATGCTCCACTGTTCCATGTCATTAGAGGGAAAAGCTTGTCATTCTTAATGTCATTAATCTTCCCTCTCCTCAGATTCTTCATTGCTTCTAACATATTTTCATTACCTTCAACATAAAGTCGTCAAACAAAATGTTCTTGTTGATAACGGAAGACATCCATTTATAGGTGTCTGCTACTAATTCAATTATCTGTGCTTTGAACTGAGTTTCATATGCATCGTCAGCCCAAACATGCTCATAGATTTCTTCTAGAAGAACTTCTATTTCTACAGTAGAATTTAATACAAGAGTTCTTGCTTCTGTAAACTTCTTCCCTACCAGTAATTGCATAATCTCTTGTGCCATAACTTCTTCTTTCTTAATATCTTCCTCTGTAATTTCTCTACCTAATGACTGGAGTTCCTGAACTTTGTTAATACACCTTCTAATGTCTGGATAAAACTTCTTGACTAACTTACCGATAGCTTCAGGAGATATTTGTATGTTTTCAGACTTACAAACTTCATCTACTCTTTTACATATATCTTCCGCCTTTGGTTGAGTAAATTTGAAAGGAGTACACCTACTCTTCAATGCGTCTATTATTTTATTCTCATAGTTTCCTGTTAGAACAAATCTACAATTACTGTGGTAAGTTTCCATTATCCCTCTTAGTGCGTCTTGAGCATCTAAAGTTAATTTGTCTGCTTCATCAAGATGAACAACTTTAATCTTTCCATCACTCCCTGCAGTCATTGCAAAGCTTTTTATCTTATCTCGAATAACTTGAATTCCTCTTTCATCACTAGCATTTAGAGTTAGTGCACTGCATTTCAGCTTGTTTATTATGATTCTTGCTGTTGTCGTTTTCCCTGTTCCTGGTGGACCAACAAAAAGAAAGTGAGGCATAGAACCATTAACCAATGCTTTAATTGATGGGTCGAGCCCGATGACTTCCTGGAATTCTTTCGGTCTATATTTTTCTACAAGCATGTACTTATGCATCTGGAGTCGCCCCTTTTTCCTCTTCTTTCTTTGCTTTTTCTTCTTTGTTATTTAGAGGTGCAATCATCCAAGTAACATTCAGGTTCTCTGTGGTTTCATTAAATTTTATTGGTTTTTCTGACTCAATAAACATTGTTACTTGTTTCCCAAAATGAGGTACAACTGCTAAAAATCTTTCTCCCATTTCTACCAAACAGTCAGGGGAATCAATTTCTTGCTTTTCAGTAATTTTATCAAATTCCTTTTCTCCAACTGTTATTGATAACATTTTATCCTTAATTCTAACAACACTAGATGTATCCTTCAACAAGTTAGAGTTCTGCTTTGTAGCAGTGAAAATATCTGGTGATAGTTGAACGTTTGTTGCATAAGGTATTGCAGGAAAATCATCCATTTTGTTTTCAACAAACTCCTCACTTGATAATACTAACTCTACTTCTTTTTTAGCATCAACAATGAATAATCTGTTGTCTTTTTTTGTCAACTGAACTTCCTTATTAAATAAGTTTAGAGCATCAATTAATTTTGATGTGTCTTTTATAGGAAGTTTATCTATGTCAGATGTTACTCCTTTCAATAATCCTGAGACACCAACAACTTTCATTGTGTCTATTACTTGTACTTTCAATCCTTCTGGAGTAAACTCTAAAATAGCTGTACCTATTTCTCCTCCTAATGTTACTTTATCTAAAAAGTTCTTTAAAATAATTGCTTCAATTTTCACTTTTCTCGTCCTCCCAGAGTGGAATATATTGTCTATATTCCTCTTCTAATTTTTTATACTCATCTCCTTCAATTACTATTAGAACATAATCAATCTGTTGTAATTGGAAGGCATCTATTTTCTCCTTTGACCTCTTATCCATCGGATTGTTATCTCTTAAATTATGGCCTCTAGCATATGTAACAGACCGTGTTATGTGCCTCTTTCTAAAAGGAATTAAATTACCACATCCACACTTACATATTGTTGAAAACATCAAGGCTCCTCCTTAAATAAAGGTGTTTTAAATCCTGTAATGTCAATAACACTGCCCGTCTTTAACTTATTGTCATTTTTTGAGCTGCATACTCTTACAAAACATTGCTTGCCTTTTTCTTTATCATACTCTATATGAGTTCTTAAAACAAAATCAGTTTCATACATGATTATACCTGTCCATTGAGGTATATCTTTCTTCATTACAACTTCTCCTTCTTTTATAATCTCATCCTTTTTTATATACAAAGTGTAGATTAATCCTTTATTGCAATATTTAAGAGCTGTTTTATGTATGTTACCTAATAGAGCTTTTCTTTCTTTCCACAAGTTAAGGTTACCTATCCCTGCATAAGGTTTAACACCATTTCTATGTCTCATAAGCATTTCACAAACAACTGTCATCACTTCTGCACAATCAAATAAAATGTAATCTGGTTTGTCTTCTTTCCCTATTTTATCTAATATAGCTATAATGAAGTTATATGTTTCTTGTGATGACATTAGAATTTCTTTAGGGTTTTCTTTGTAGTATTTTAAAGCATTAAACACTTTAATTCTTGCATCTTTATTGAAGAAATTGTTCTTAACAATAGTAGTTTTTCCATCAAAACTTAATGCTAAAATACTTCCGGGAAAACTTAAAGCTAGAGTTGTTTTACCTTGTCCTTTCTGTCCATAGATAGCATATACTTCCTTACCTGTATCTGTGTCCTCAGTTAAATCAAATTCAACTGGTTCTGGTTTAGCAGGTTGACTGAAAACAGAAGGTTTTGAAGGAGTGGACGTATCCACTCCTTGAAAAGAATTAACAACCTCAGGTTCTTTCTTTGGTGTCTCAGGTTTTACGTCTGGCTTATCAAATGCCATTTTATAAACCTGGCCATCCTTGTGGTCCCTTCTTCGCTTCTGGTTCTTTCTTTACTCCATTATCAGGTTTGACTTCTTCTGTAGTAACTTTCTTTCTGAACTTATCTTCTACTGTAACACCTAAGATACCTGTGGTATCGCCAAATGGTGTATGAAATATCAAAAGATTCTCTGCTCCTTCGATTATGTCAAGAGAAATCTCTGGTAGTTTTGATACCCAACTAGAAACAGTTGCCAGTTCCCCTTCAGCGTCTTCTTGAGCTACAACTAATACATTACTTTTAGCACCTTCACCTGTAAAGTTTAAGTCAACTAAATCAACTACAGAGTATGTAACTACATCATATTGTCCCTTGTGACTTTCAGCCCAAGCAGGTAAATCTTTTAGGTCCAGTTTTTCATAAAATCCTTCAGCTAGTTCAATCATTTTAGCGTAAGTAAGTTCTTGCTGTACAACAAAGTCTGGTGAGTTACAATAGAAAACACCTTCCTTTCCTCCTTTAACTAATTTTACTGTACTTATTGTGTTAAGGGGAACAGGAGTGTGTCTTGGTAAGTCAAATTTCACATCTTTTATCCAAGGATGTTCTTCTCCCTCAACTACTTTCTGTATAGGACCATAGCAAGATTTCATAATAAATTTGTCTGGAATCATTACTTGCCCTACATTCTTACCACTTTGAAATAAAGGTTTTCCTTTCTCGTTACATATTTTACTCTTAATTGCAACATCAGGGTCTTCTTTCCATTCAGCAAGAGCTTTATCATATATCTTAGTATTCCCATAGTCTGTTTCTTTTACTCCTATCAGAGCTACTCTATACTCTTCTCCTTGTTGTGCATTTTTCTTTGCAAAGAAAATTCCTATTCTTTTGATTGCAAATTTAACTATATTTTCTCCTTCATATCCAAAGCCTTTTGCTCTGCTCTCCTCTGCAGTCCATATCTCTTCAAAAGCTTCAGGTGTTATCTTATATTTCTCACAGTAATGTTTAACTGTTTCCTCTTTTGTTTTTAACATTTTCCCACCTCCTTAAGGGGTTATTTTTTTGATATCGTTAGGTTGTAGATTAGGTAAATCAACCTCCTCTAGTGCGGTCTCCAGAATAAACAGGATAGTCTCAGATTTTTTTGAGAATCCTTTCTTTACTTGGATTGTTGCTATTTTCTTGTCCAACACTTCTGGTGTATCAAACTGTACTTGTGCCATTTTTGGTTACCTCCGTATTTAGTTTAGTAATGAAATAGTCCTTTATATATTTATATATAATGGAATATATACATTACATATTATGTCAAATAACTTGGATTTACTTTGAATACTTTCTTTGTTTCGTCTGTGCAGTAAAGTAATTTTTGACTGCCTTCACTACCTAACAACTGCGAGTTTATGAGATTGTATATGGTTTGTTGGGACTTACCTAGCTCTTTTGCAAGGAATTTAACTAAAAGAGCTTTGCTGAATGTCTTGATACCTTTGTATTCTTTTAGTATCTTCTTAACCACAATACTCCTTTCCTTTCTTATTGGTTCTTCTTCAATAAGTGTTTCTTCAAACCAAGGTAATTGATAATCTCCTACTGTAGTGAGGAAAGTAATTGCTTCTTCAACATCTTCAAGATTAATCATCTCCCTCTTTTTGTAAAATGCACATATTTGTGATAACTTTTCAATTTGAGGGGCTAACCCACTAGCAAACGTCTCCATAATTTTTGAGACAACAGGATTAGGAATAGAAGTTTGAATAAAATCTAGCCTACCAATAACACAATCTTGGATTACTTTTTCTATTTGTTCTTTATGTTCAGGATTGAATCTGAAAGTATCAAAAGAATGTTGACTTAATTTTACCATTTCTGAGGAAAGAATTTTTAGATTTTTACGATACTCTTGTTTAATCTTAGAATCATGTCTGCTTGTTAACCATTTCTTCATCATTTCTTTTTTAATATCGTTTGAGACATTCCTTGGAATAAATATTGCTCTTTGTAACAACCCACTACCTGTAATTACTTCCTTAACTGTATCAACTGGTCTACTTACCCCCCAAAAAGAGGCGCGAGGTATTGTATCTATCTTTTCTCCATTCCATCCAACAAGTTCTTTTGATACAGGGTCCCATTGCCATGCAAGAAGAAAGAACTCAAGAGCACTTGAGCCTTCTGTTACTTTTCTAAATAAATGACTACATTCAGAACTGTATAGCCAGTCATTAGATTCAACCGTTCCTACAATTTTTTCAGCTTTATTTGTTGTTTTATCAATCTTTACCTGACCTCCCTTTGTCATTTTAGGTCTAGAATACAAAGTTTCTACTCTTGTACCAGCTTCAAATGAATGGAAATCTATTTTATCCTGAAAGCTAGGATTCTGATTCATTAATTTATTCATCATTAACATCATTTTCAAGCTTTCGTCTTTTCCTGTTCTAGAATCTTGCATTATAATACCAACAAAAGGAGAGAAAACTTTGTCATGATAGTCCATAACTGAAATATCAAGGATTCTTTTCTTCTTCATTATTATAGAAATAAAGAAGTAGAATGCAAGTTCTCCTATTAAGTCATTTTTGAAGGATTTCAAAGAATGAGCGTATTGAAACAATTCTTTAAGTGTTTTAGTTATAGTGGATACATCTTCAATAAGAGAGTTCCATTCTTTTTCTTTTTGGTCAAATAACTGTGTATCACAAATTTCTTCTCCTTTATCTACTACTCTAAATATCTGCCAATAATTCTTTCTGTTGGATTCCCACCATGCGTTCTGGTATGCTCTAATTTTATGTTCAGGGGTAATACTTAAATGTTTCTCTTCTAATGCATATTCATCAGGAAGCTCTTGTTTTGTTGTAAAATCTCCTTTAAACAGTAAATTAGTAGGGTCTAGTAACCATTCTATCTGTTCTTTAATAGAAAGTTTATTCAATTCTAGTTGATTCTTCACTTCTTTTGCCGTTGAGAACACCTCTTATTTATTTTAAATTTGTTAGTCTTTATATATTTTTATATAATGTATTATATACGTTTCTTTTTCTTCCTAGCTTCTTTCTCTCTGTGACATTCATTACAATAGAAATGGTGTACACTGCTCTTCTTAACTTTGTTCCCACATCCTCTACAAATATCACTAAAATTTTGTACTCTAAACTGTACTCTTTGTTTCCTCTTTTTCTTTGAAGCTTGATTACTCATTTCGTCTCATCCTTCATAATTCAGCATACCATCATACTTTTTTACTATATTATTATACATCTTTATATAAGGTTCAAGTCCCATAAAGTCTTGCTCCTCAAAGTTCTTTAATGTTTGTTTGAAGAAAGGTATTGTAGCAGGATTCTTCTCTGCTTCTTTTGCAATATGTTCCAAATAACTTTCTCCTGTGTTGCCTAATTGTTGATAACAGATTATTTTAGTTTCATCATCTGGTTTTGCATCTTCTTTTGGTTTATCTCCTGTCATTTTCACACCTCTTATTATAGGACGGGGCGGATTCGAACCGCCGTCTCTTGACCCAAAATCAAGAATCATTGACCTAACTAAACCACCATCCTGTTTTATGGCGAGAGTTGGATTTGAACCTCCAATGTGCTGTCAGTTTTATACACGTGTGCATGTGATACCAATTACACCATCTCTCCACAAGCCCCAAGAAGGATTTGAACCTTCGACCTGTGGTTGTCCTAACAACACAAGCGACATTGTGGAAGCATTATCCACAACCTGCCGTGAACAAACGCTTGCTCGCACTCTATGTCCACCTCCTCTGGATATCATTGATGACATCTGGCTCCATAGTATCTGTTGTTTACAAGACCACTGCTCTACCTACTAAGCTATTGGAGCATATTTGATTTAATCTTATTCTTATAAAGTTTGGATGTTAATTTACCAATCGCAGTTTTAGCTTCTTTGCTTTCAACGAGTTCTCCTTTTCCTTCTCTTAATACATCTTCTATCATAGCTTTAATTACTTTACCTGTCTTTTCAATTTCAGTAGGATTTCCTAACTTATCAAGTACATGAGACAATCTCATAGGAGTTACCCATTCCTTTGCAATCTCTTTAGCTTCTTCTAATACTCTCAGTTTTTTTGGGTCAACTTCTCGTTTTGTTGCTGTTTCTTTAAACTCATCTCTCTTGTGTTTAACAATAATTCTATTCTCATTGTTCTTTTTTACTTCTATTGTGGGTCTCAAAACAACCCCTTCTCTTAGCTTTGGTTCTTTTATGCCGTTTCGTTCTGCTTGAACTGAAGGCAAGTCTCTTTGATAATCTAAGTTTGTTAAGTCTGTTGTAACCTTATTGTAAGATACAAATTCAAGTCCCATCTTTGTAGTAACATCAAAAGCATTAGGCACATCTAACCACCAGTCTCCTACTTTAACATCAAAAGCTACAAATTTGAGTTCCTTGCCATAAGTACCTGACATTCCTTGTTGCTTTCCACCATAAGCTTCGCCAAAGATTGTTACATCTAAATCAAATAACTCTTCAAACTTCTCTTTTAGTTTAGCTTCATCAAATAACTTAATGAATCTCTCATGTTTCTCTCCACCAGAAAAAAAGATTACTTGTCCATCTTTCCATGAAATGTGAGCTGATGTACCATGTATCTTCTCCAGTGCATAACATTCTCTAAACAACATTATTTCTGTATTTTTGTAAAGATTTGGAATATGTAGATAACCTATTTTGACCACCTCGTTATATATTTTAAGGCATTTTTAGCAATTTGTACATTTTCTTGTAAAAAACCTATTGCTGCATTACAGTTTGCACACAATAAATCTCTTACGCTCCCACTTGTATGGTTGTGGTCAACTGCTAAACGTTTCCCGTTTTCTTTTGTACTTATTTTACATATCATACACTTATCACCTTGTTTTTTTAATTTCACATTATATTCTTCAAGTGTAATGCCAAATTTTCTTTTTAAGTTATAATTTAACACCTGTTCTTTTTTTAATTGATATTTTTCTTTCCTTTTTTCTGGGTTGTCATATTTGTGTGCCAATTCCCTTGAACATAAAGTACAATGACAGGAAAGGGTTTCTTTTGATTTATTAAAATCTTTGAATGATTTTGTTTTTTTACATCTTGGGCAATATTTTAACTTTTTAAGTCTTAATGCTCTTGATTCTAATGTACCAATAACATATTTACATCCATTGGATTGGTTCTGTTCTCGTTGTTTTTTGTATTTTTTTAATTCTCTCAAATGTTTTTTATTTTCGTCTATCATATTATGTAATAATACTTACATATATATAAATCTTTTTGTTTTTTATCTATGTGCATATATCCCATTTTCATTACCTCCTTATAACTAAGACATACTTATAACTAAGACATACTTATAACTTCACACCTATTGCTCTAAAGAATTGCTCTTGTCCTTCTGCAACAGCCCTAACATGAGTAATAGGTACTCCAGTCTTTTTATTAATATAAATCTCCATTATTTCTTTGTTCCATCCTGCTTTTTGTAAAGTATTTAAAGCTCTAGCAATCTTTTCTAGTCTAGCTTTTATTTCTACAACAGGTTCTGCTTTTTCAATTAATTCCAATTTCTTCTCTTTCTTCCATTTGTCTATTTGAATCCCTATGATTCCTTGTTCATCTTTTGTGTCAATTATATATCTCATTTATATCATCTCCTTATATTAAAAGACACACTTCTTACACAAGAAGTATTGTCTATATCCTGGTTCTACATGAAATTTCTTCATATATATTTCCGTAAACATTAAATCTCCTTTTGATATTCTCATTAACTCTTTTCTTTTTGCCTCAACAAGCTTTGGGCTCATATCTTCATGTACTTTATCATTCTTGTCAAGGTAAAGATGGTCAGCTTTTCTTAAATTCTTCTTGCCAACCCTTTTACCACACTTATCACAATCATCTTCTGTGTGGTCTTCATAATAGCTCATCATTCACCAATCCATTTGTTACAAATAATACACATAACTCTGCCTGATGTTGTAAATGTATTTTTATGCACCTTACCACAGTGGTTGCACACTATTTCATCAATTAGTTCCATTATTTTCACCCAATACTTACAAACATACCTTTAGGGTAGTCTTTACAGTCACAGTACCAAGTATATTTCTGTACTTGACCTTTGAATTCCCCTTCTGTTGGAATAGGATTTTTCATCTTCTCTTTACAATAATAACAAATCCTCTTATCTATACATCTCCTACGTTCCTCGTAGTCAATTGCTTTTAACATCTTTTCTGTTTCTTCTTTATCCATTTTACTTATATAGTTCCATATAACTATATCTTTTTATATAACTATTCTGTATGTAATTTGCCACAAGAAGGACAAAGCATTCCTTCAAACGGACATCCACAACTACAATATCTCATTCTAACTTCTTCTCCTTTAATTCAACTATTCTAGCGTAACTTTCTTTGTATCTTTCCATGTTAATCCCGTCATTTGAGTATGTGCCAATTTGAAGACAAGTGTCTTCTTTAGCTCTTTCATATTCTTGTTTATTCTTTGTTGTTCTCATAACATTAAGTTTTGCATTTATGACATTCATCTGTCCTTGTGTGGGTTCTCTTTTGTCATCATTAACAACATCATCTATCATCTTATTCACCTTTGTCTATTAGTGTTTGCATCCATTTGTAGGCTAGTGTGCAGTCCTCCAAGAGATTTGCTTTACATGTGCCTCTAAAGACAGACATCCTAGTATACATTTCTCCTGCTTCTATAAATAAGTTTTTCCCAATTTTTAGATAAACTGTTGGTGGAATTGTTTTATATTTTATCATAATCACCTTTCCAATTGGTAATTCTTTCAATTCTTGTTCTTTTAATATCATTCTTCCTCCTTAAATATTCAATAATTATAATTGCTGTTAAGACTGTCACAACTAATGTTCCTGTCCAATAGCTGGAAACAAATGCATAAACAATTAAGTATATAACACCTAACACTAACAATGCTTCAAAAAATGTCGGTTCAGTCATTTCTTCTTGCCTCCAAAAGCTACCTTCCTCAAATGTTTCCTTCTCTTGTCTGTCATTGGTGTATGAACTCCAGAATTGAAGTAAGTAGAGTTTCGCATTAGCATAATTAAGTTGCCAAAATTCACCTTGTCCTGTGGTTCTATACACATCAAAGCTTCATACAAACTAAAGTCTGACAGTATGATATGTAACCTAGAACTAGGTTTGAGTATTCTATCTACGTTCTTATTAGGATTGATTAATGCTTGCAAGACTATATCAGAAGCAAGCATACCTGTTGCTCTCTTTTGTATGAGTTTCTTACTCATCTTCAACCCTCTCAAACAATTTCTGTGCTTTTGTCTGAACTTTCTCTGCATCAACTATATCCTGTCCTACGCTGTCCCATGCGTTTGGGCAAGTAGGGCAGGTTTTCTCTGCTGGACATACACAATCAGGTTCATCAGGACACTTAAAATTGATTTCAGAAGATGCTACCTGATGGGAATTGACAATAAATAATGTTGCAATTATTCCTACAATAATGCCTGCTATAGCTCCCATCATAAATCCTATTGATATATCTTCTTTCAACCAATGCATTTTACTTTCTCTTCTTGTACTTCCTGACTGTCTTGATTTTGGTTATGAATGTCTTTGTCCCAGCTTCAAATATAGGAGTAAGTTTGTATCCTATAAGTCTACCAGTCCAATCGTTGTCTTTTGCTTTCTCTTTCAAATCAGCTTTAAACTCTTTCTCTGTCAATAGCACACTTCCTTGGTTGTTACACCCTGTTCCATATGACATATATCTTGTCAAGTCTTCTGCTTTTGGTCTACCTCTTTTAACTAACTCCAAATCTATATCCCTATATGTATTGTCACTGCCGTCAGAAAACGTTAAACTGTATAGATATAAAGGGTCTGTGCGGTCATCATTCATGCTCACAACAGCGTTACCATCATCTTGGTCTGCATATTTGCTGTCTTTTCTAATTCTAACTATATCTCCTACTTTAAACTTCGTCATTCTTTTCACCTCTTATTTACTTGAATTGAGCAAGTGTCTCTAAATGTGACTTCTTCTCTTCTTCAAGTTTCTTGATTTCTCTGTCTAGTTTGTCTATTGCATTTGTTGTTTTAACAAACTCTGTCTTTGCATGAATAATTTCTGCGTTCATCTTCTCTTCTAAAGCCTGTTTCTTAGCTTCTACTAAATTCTTTGATTTCATGTTTTCTAATTCCATTTTTGTTTCCTCCGTTTTTGTTGCTCCTAAGAGCTCTTGTACTGTGATTTCTTTGTGTGATTGTTCATCAAAGAAGTCTCTACCAATTCCGTGACCTAACTTATAATCTTCCTCACAATATAGATATGGACTGCACAAACATATAGGTGAATGAGAAGATTGACCATACCATTCAAATCCCATTTTAAATATCTTCTCTTGGACTTCTCTACTTTCTTCTTCACTTCTTACTCTCATTTTAAATGGTGGTTTTATTTCTTCTGTTATTACTAACTCAAAACATTCAGGTCTATATTGACACTTCTTTCCTTTAAGACAAAATGTACCATCTTGGTATGTTCCATCAACTGTGTATATTTTACCTACTGTCAAAGGGTCTATTCCTCCGTTAACAGCAAATACTACAGCGCCTTCTATCTTCAGTAGTTTTACTTTGTCTCCTGTGTTAAACCTATGAACTGCATAACCAATAGGCTCTAAGTCACATCCCTTAAAACACCACCCATCATTACCATCACATTCTAATGTATAGGAGTCCGGAGGAGCATTGGATGTAACTTTACCTACGTCTCCTTTGTCCAACCTGGTGTTGGTTTTAAACCCCTCCCAAGTACATCCGTCTGATTTAGTTCCTAGTAATTTTACCTTATCTCCTCTCTTTAGTGTCATTTTCAGTCCTCCTCTTTTATGATTTCGTAGATGTTTTGCCAAACAGATACCCTTAATACAACTTCATATAAATTATGATGCTCTACCCAATAAGCATAAACATCCTTTTTAATACATATTACATAATTATCTAAATCTTTTGAATTTGACATATCACTAAAATCAGTTACAAAGTATGGTTTACCTTCTTCCATTTTCTTTACTTTCTTCAGACAGTAATTTGAGCCTGTATTTTTACTTGTAGCATTGTAACAACTAATAGTGAAAGAATTATCTAGATTGTATTTCATTAAACCTTGCCCCAGTGGATTTAACAACTCTATATGCTCAGATTCGGTGTTTTCATAACGCATTCCAATCTCTTTTGGTACATATATTCTCTCTTCCTTTCCTTTAGCAAGTTTTTCTATTTCACCTCTGAATTCCTCTAGTTTTGTTTGTAGAAATGTTGCTGTTTCTCTAAGCTTTTTCAATGATTTTTGTGTTTTATTTGGCATTTTTATTCTCCTCCTTAGTCCCTAATTATTGCACTTAGTATCCCATTGAATACAGATGTCGGTATATAAACCCAAAACAGGAACATCATTAGTTCTGTTGCTTGGATAAATATTAGCACTTTGTAAAATAAGTATAGCCATATAGGCAAAGTAATACAAATACTTATAACTCCACTTATAACTTTTGCTTTTGTTTTATTTTCCATTATTCCCAACTCCCTTTAATTGTAGCAATTCCATTAGCTTTATCAATCAACCTCAATAAATCCTTAGTTTCTTGAATAGCCCAATAAAAATCTTCTTTGGTTGCATTATCTTCTTCTTTCATAGGTAATCTCCAACCCAATACTTTTGTCTTAAATTTGATACATCTACTTTTCAGCTTTTTGGTGCATTCTCTGCGTCAAACTCATATAAATGGTCTGTTGCTCCATAAAACCACATACTGTAAGCTCTATTTCCATCACCAATACTTTTGTATGTTTTTACATCGCTAGTTATTCTACCTTTATGTGCTAAGAATAATCCTAAGCAATAACATAATCCTTTTCCAAATTCTGATTCTTTTGTCATTTTTTACCTCGCTTATCTAAACATTCAGATAGTGTTTCAATAGAAGTCTCTTGTTGTCCTTTTTCAAATAACTCTTTAACAGAATCGAAGGAGTATTCTACTCCATCCATTTTCTTTTTTATCAAATCTATTCACCTCAGTGTTTTTCATCTTAATCTCCTTAATTATAATATACTTGGGAAAGGGCGGATTGCTCCGCCGTCAAGTGTCGCTTTCTTGTTTAGGTCGTGCTTAACGCCTGTTTTCAGGTGCCTACACTCCATTATTGTCAGCAATACACACAACCATCTCTCCCGTCTGTTTAGCGGTGTTTGTTATCGTACAACATTATAAAGGGTTCTCCTTTATATATTTATATATAATGGAATATATATGTTACTATAACTCTTCTTCGTTTACCTCAAAAGAGGGTTTTGATTGTTGATACTTTGACATATCTATTTTCTTGAAATATTGTGGGCATTGTACAACTTTGTCTCCTCTATATGCCATGTGGTCAAATCTTTTATCACATTCATCTTTTCGTGTACAATCTAAACACAGCTCTCCTTTTTTTGGCATCTTGTCTACTTGTAGTTTATCTACCTCAGGAGATTCAGGTATTTCTACTATTGATAATTCTGCAGTACCGTTTTTTAGTGCTTGGTCTAATTGCTTTTGTTTTATTTCTTGTATAGAGTCTGGTACAGCAAAAGAAGGATTTATTATTTTCTCTGGTTTAGGTTCTTCTAAAACATCTCTAATATTTGCTGTGCCTTTCTCCTCCCGCTTATGTTCTGGTGAAGGTTCTTCGTCTTCTTGCTCTTCCTCATGCCATGAAGGTACTTGACCTTCTACATATTGCTCATAGTCATCACAATCATAATATCCACCACCAGATTCTCCATGGTCACAGTGAGTTGTCTTATAATTGACACAATCTAGACAAAGCTCTTTTCTTTCGATTTTTGGCTCTTTTTGTGGTTTTTCTGTTGTTTTTTGGTGTTTTTCTGGAAAATCCACAGTAAAAGTTAAAATATCGTTTTCTTTAATGTCTTTAACCTTAATAGTATCCATTGGTATCCTTAGAGTATAGACTCCATTCCTTATCTTTACTTTCTGTGTGTATGTGTTTTTCATTTTGTTAGCACCTTAGTGTGTTGAGCTTCATATACTTTTTTTGTACATAATCTCTTATACTTTTTTTCTGACTTTCTGTTAGTTTTGTCTTTAATACTTTTTCAACAAAATAAACTGGGTCTTTTGTTGCTTCTTCAATTGTTTCTTTAACTTTTAATGAAACTCTTTCATGTTCTGTCATCTTTCCTTCCATCTTATTCCTCTATGTAGAGCTTACGTACCCATGCTGGTGCTACTGTACATTGTCTGTAGTCCCATTCTGATTCAACAGTAAACATACTTCCTGTTATATCTACACGCCCTCTTGGATTTAAATCACAGAGACAAAGTATTTTTCTTTTTGTCCTCTTTATGTCAACAAAGTTGTTCCCAAATAACAAAAAAGTTCCTATTGGTAATTTCTCAGATTCTTCTTTTTTCATTGTGATTTCCTCCTCATACAATATGATATCACACCAAGTATATAAATTTTATGTTATTTTCACATGATTTTCGTGGATTTGGTGGTTTCATGTGATTTTTCATTGTATGTGAAATGCATGTTATTTCCATATTATTTCTATGTTATTTTCATATGGTGAAATTACATGATTTTCACGAAAAAGGTGAAAAACACCCTACTTTTAAAGTACTTTTAAAGTAAAACTTTAAAAAATTAGAGAAGGAGACGGCTTGTACTCTAGTTTAAAGGGTAGTAGGCGGGTTGTTTATATACTGTTTTAAAATTCCAACCCCCTCCTCAGACACTTTTATTTTTTCTTTTTCATCATAATATATATATATATAGGTATAGGTATAGGTATTATAACTTTAAAAGAGTATATAAAGGAACTGTCTACCCCTATTTAAATGGCACTAGAGGTACCTTAGAAACTTCGAACTTTTAAAGTATTTTTAAAATATATTTTAATATATTGATAATTCCTGTTTCCTTATTCTGAGGGTACAGGCTGTGTATTGCTGTTTAAACATAGATACAGGTTTTCAGAACAGCTGCCAAACTTTTAAAGTATTTTTAAAATATATTAAAATATATTAGATTTCACTAGTGAATCATAGATTACATCAATAACGTATATACTGTAACATATATGTTGTATTATAACAATTTATATATATATGTTATGTTATTAATTAATGTATCCCTTGGCCTACATGGTAGGAAACTAAGTTTAACGTGGACTTGGCTAAAAATACTAAGCTCTGCAGAGAGTAGTAAGACGGTTCAAATCCGTCCCAAGGGACATATTATGCTTACAAAGGAAGTTTTATTACCAGTTCATACTCGGCTTGCATTGCTGAGTGTCTCTTTTTTACCACTATGAGATTGAGACAAAGCAGTTCAAAGGGTAGTTTGTCACCATTCTGTCCTTTGAGCTGTTATTATATTCACAAGCTTGGATATTGCCAAAAAAAGAGGAATGATGAGGAGAAAACCCATACCCCCAGAAATAAGGAAATTAGTTTTTCTTATTTATGGGAATATGTGTGCGCATTGCCCAAATGACGTACACTTGCATATTCATCATATTGATGGAGACCCGAACAATAATTCTATTGAAAACTTAATGCTTCTTTGTAATGAGCACCATGCAGAATGTCATCCTGAAAATTATTATCAAATACTTAATTTCAAGCCTAAGAATCTAGGTTGGCTTCTTGGCCAAAGAGATGGAAGCGCAGAATTTACACTTATTAGCTAATAAGCTGTACAGGGTAAAAGAAAAGCTAAGAGCTGGGCACTCTATAAAATGCCTAACACTATAAAAATGGTATTCAAAAAAGGAGAGGTGGCTAATCCTAAAGGTAACACCCTCGACACAAAAAGGACAGGGCCTAATACTGAACTAGGCAAATTAAAGTCAATAATAAAGAGAGGAATGATTAAGCAGGGTAAACACCTTAAGATGAAGAGGAGTTGTGATATTTGCCCATTAACTCCTTTGATAATTAAAGACAAAGAGGTCATGCGTTGTCCTCATTATGAAAAGGGGAGCCCTTGCAGATTAATTCTGGGTGATTGGAAGGCTAAGTTGGAAGCTCACTGGAAAGCTGAGGAATTAGGAGATAAGGAATTGTTAAGATTATATGCAGCTGATGCTTATGCATATTCACTAATGAATGCTGATACTGAGTCTATAAAGAGAGGAGCACCAGCACATTTGACACATGACTTCTTAAAGACAGCTAGAGAAATCACAACTGATGTGGCTAAGCTGAGTATAGAAAAACAGAAAGTAGATTCTGGAATTCCAGAAGGTGGGAGCAACCACGTACATTTTGATATCACAGGACTCATAAGACAACAACAGGATGAGGATATGAAACGAGCAAAAACTGTTGACGTATCAAGCTCTTCGAAGGAACCTGAGGAGACATCCTCTGAGGAGGACTCCCTGCCAAACACGGGCGAGGCAGGGAGCTAATAATCATATGGGGGCAAAGATGAAATTTAAAATAAAGTTTTTAGAAACATCATGGCCTGATGTAGAATGGGTTGTATTTTCAGTATTTAACTTTGAATATGATTCAACTGGAAAGAGCAGAAAGGTTGGTTTTGTATTGTTAGGATTTGAGTTTAGTATCTTAACAACTGGAGAAAAATGTAAAGCTTAGGTGAATAAAATGGGACAAAAAGAAATCATGGAGCTTTTGAAGAAATGTAAGACCCCTATGACTGCTGCAGAGGTTCACAAACATATGGAAGAGAATAGACATTGTGTTGACAGGTCTTTAAGGAAGTTAGAAGATACAGGATTGGTTAAGGTAAAATTTACAGATATGCCTAATAGAGTCAAGACAAAGATATATATCGCAAAATGAGGAGGAGATTATAATGGCAAAAACAGAAAATACATATGATTGGATGAAAGATATGTCTAATGAAGACTATAATTATATGACAGATAATATTACAGACGAAAACATTATGGATAGGATTTGTTGGGTTGAAATAGTAAATAATGTTGTTTGTACCCAAACTGCAAAAGTTATTAACACGAAAGAAAGGAAGAAAGCAGAGTCTACGTATGGAGACGTACTAATTCATTTTGTTGATAATGAAGTCTTAACAAGAAAGGATTTTGTCAAGATGACGGACGAAATTGACAAGAGGATAGGAGAATGAAAATGCATAAGGAAATTATAAACACAAGGCATGGAGTAAGGGAGTGGGAAATATACACCGTTCAGGCTGCAAGGAAGTCATTCCATAAAATAGAATATAGTGCTCATGAGTTAAGCGTAATGAAGCAGGAGAATATATCTAATGCTTTGGGTCAAGGATATGATTTAAATACTATTAAAAATGCATTGAAGACACATTGCGGATATTGTTTTTAGTTTATAGATTTGGCTCCTGGATGTTTAGATTGTCCTTTATGTGATGTTACTTGGCTTGGAAAACATCGGCCATGCTTTAAAAGAAAGGAATACATAAATGCATTAAAAGCAGAGACTAATAGAGAGTTTATCTTGGCCCACAGTAAATGGTGCAAGAAGTTAGGATTGGTGAGGGAGGAATGATAACTGAATGTTGGAGTGTTATGTTAGGATTTATTGCTATGGGAATTATTAGTGGGGCAATAGCAACATATTTTGTAAATAAGGAGGATGAGAAAATGAATTGGATATGTATGATATTTGGGCATAAGTATAAGCGATTTGTTATTTTGAAGAAAAATGAAATGGAGCAACCTGTAATTGTTTGTGCAAGATGTGGTAAGCAATGGAAGGAATGAAAAGAGAATGAAGCGAAAAATGATATTAGCTTTTAACTTTCCTAAAGAATTGGTCAAAAAAACACTCAAAGGTCTTAAAGAGTTTAGAGAAAAGAAAGAGGGTAAGAAATGAAAAGAGAAACTATCATAATCAATGGTATTCCAACAGAATGTAATGTACCTGATAGTTGTTATGAGGAGGTAAAAATGGAGCCGTTAAAGAATGAAGTTTATAGATTGAGCCAGATAAGAAAGATGAGCATGTTAGATGGTAGTAAGGAGCTAGTATTTGTTCCAAGGATTCAGGCTGCTATTGAATGGTTATTAGAAAGAACAAGAAACGATGTGAAAGAAAATGGATTTGTTTTATGGGATGCAGTTGAAGCTAATATAGAATTAGCATTTAAGGGTGTGAGGAAATAATGATTACAAAACGCAAGGGTAAAGAGGCAGATATAAGAGGCAATAGGCACTATTTACGTAGCTGAAGTAAATAGGATGGGCTGCTTATTGCCCGCCTCGCCCTAATGCGTTTCAGAGGAAGAAGATGAACACCAAAGAAAGGATTTTCAATATACTAAAGGACTTTGCGCCAAAGAAGTATGACGCTTCAAGGATATCAGAGATTTTGGAATACCATGGAAGGGAAGTGCATATGAATAAGATTTTAATTAATCTAGCAAGGGATATGAAGAATATTCAATACGAAAAGAATTTACAGGGCCAATGGTTTTGGTATGAGGTGAAGAAGGATGAGGTTTGATAAGATGACAATCGAGGAACAGAAGGAACTGATAGAAGAATTTATAGCGTTTACTACCATGAGTATGTCTATGATGAATACTCTTGCGGGGATGAATACAAACACAAGGCTGATAGTTGTTTTCCTTGAGGCCCAGAAAGAGTTGTTTATTGAAAAGAAGGAAGTGAACCAAAGATGAAAATTAAGACATCAAAGTTTAGAAAAGAAGAGCTTAGAGGATATTGTACTGATTATTTAATGTGGTGGGAGGAGAGTAAAATAACATTCGAAAAAGAGTTTCCAGGATTGGTAGGGAAGGGGAGTGTTTATGTAACAGTAGATGAAAACGGAAAAGAGACAAAGAAACAACATATGTTTTTTGATGATGTTATTAGTAAGCATTGTTTGGATAAGAAGAGAGTTGTTGATATTGTAACGAAATATATTGGAAAAGAACAAACAGACTGTAATAGGTGTGAAGGATATATGGTATCAATAGAAGGGACTCATGCATTTAATATATTAGAGGAATTAGGATTATCATACTTTTTGGAAGATTCAAAAAGAAAGGAGGGAACGAAGATGACAGATGATGAAACAAAAGTAGAACCAGAGGAAGTTAAAGAGGAAGCTAAAGAAGAAGCACCAGTTGAGGATAAAGCTGAACCTGAAGCTGAAGCACCAGTAGATGAAAACACAACTGCTGCAGAACCAGAAGAAGCAAAACCTGAGGAGGAGAAGAAGGAGGATTAATTCCTCTTTTTTTATTAAAATGGAATCATTAATATTGTCTAAAGTATGTCGAGGACCTGAGCCTACACTAGAATTTACTTTTGGAAGAGATGAGGGAAATTTTACAATTAGAGTATTAGAAGATAAAACATTCTTAAAAAGAATGAAGTGGAAGCTCTGGTCATTCTTGTTTCCAATAAGACATAAGTGGTTAGAATGAATAAATGTTGTAAAGATTGTGTATTGTGGAACAGGTTTAAGCAGAAGTGTCACTATTGGTGGGACTTAAAGAAAGAATGTCCTAGTAAGGTGGAATGATGAAAGAACTTAAAGAGACAAATAGAATGCTGCAACAATTGCTAATGCAGTTAAGGAAGACACAGAATACACTTACTTACGTGAATGTGGTTAATATCCTTACAATAATTGTATTGATAATATTGGTGGTGAGAGGATGAATGATTGTAGTAAACACTTAGACAAATGCAAAGCAAGATGCTGTAAGTATGTAGGATTCTCTTTTCATAAAGGTATCCTGACAAAAGAGTCAAAGGAATATTATGAAATGCATGAAGGAATAGTAGTGTTGGAAAGGGAGAAGTTAGATTTGATATTAGTGAAGACAAGATGCAAGAATCTAAATGAAGACTTAACTTGCAAGAGTTATGATAAACGCCCTCATATTTGTGTTGAAGGATATAATCAAATAAAGAAAGGAGTAACATTTATGCCTGGCTGTGCTTATCCTCCAGGAAAAGAAAGTGTAGTTATGACTGAAGAAGAAGTGGAGGCAGCAGAGAATGGCAAGTAAGAATATAGAAAGACCTACAAGAGAAAAGATAAATAGAATGTTTGAGATATGTGAGGACAGAGTGCTTAAGAAGATGTGCATGAAATGGAAATGTAGTGAATGTAGATTAAGTGATAGGTATCAAGCAATGGCTGGAATTAGATTAGAGGATTTACCAATGGAGGTTAGATAAAATGGCTAAAAAGAATATAACAGTTGAACAAACTGGTGAAGATATTACTACTGAAGAGATGGTTACTACAGAAAGCGTGAGGACGAAGAAAGGAAAGAAAACCTCGTTTAGGATTAGAGAATGAGTGTTGACAAGCAATGGGAGACTGATGAAGATACAGAGCATATTGAAGATGATGAAGAAAAAGAGGAGGAGTAAAGATGAAAATAAGTGAATTGATATCAAAATTGCAGTATGAATTGGATAGTTCAGGAGATAGTGAAGTTTATATTTCCATTGATAGTAAAGATAAAGATGTTGATGTATCAGGAGATACCTTATTCACCACAAATAACTTAGTGACTTCTTTAGATGCAAATGATAATGATGACAATACCTTTAGTTTCGGGATAAGAAACTGGATGATGTAAAATGAAAAAAGAGATAATATGTATTTTGACATATACACAACTAGATAGTTTACTAAAGAAAATTTGTAAGAAAGGAGCAATACAATTTGCAATGAAAAAAACTGATAAAGGTAATTCTTTTATTATGAAGGAGGAGAAGAAGAATGGAGACACTAAAACCAAAAAAGGTTGAGGAAATAAGAAAGCCTGCAAAGATAGACATAGAAGGTTTAAAGAAAGCAATTGAAGGTAATATGGATAGATATCAAAGAATTCGTGACGGAGTAATTGCAGTATTTAAACTTAACGACTTAGCGCCAATAGAGATATATGAGGTAGCAAACTTGCTGGACTTTATAGCAATGAAGGAGTACCAAATTGTCTTAATAGATTTTATGAATAAGGAAGTTGGAGATGGTAAAGATTACTCAAAGTATGTTAGCTTTAAATTATACGAGAAAGCATTTGAAGGTGCAGACGAGTATAAGAAAGCAGCATGGAAGAAGGTTGTAGAAATATTTGAGATGGAGAAGGTAAAGGTAATTGAGTTAAGTAGAATTGCTGCGGAGTTAAGAACATCTGCTATGGAAGCATTTATCCAAGCACTAGATGTTTATATTCAACAGAAAAAAGGAGAGGAATGAGTTTAGACTTTTTCGAGGCCTTGGAAAGGATTGAGTCTGTTCCCGTGAGGAAGAGATTAGTAGATGTGTTTTCTAATAATTACACTTTCGCTAAGTTAGTGCAAATAATTAGCAGGAGAGATAGATTCAATACAAACTTCTCAACAATTATTGATATGTTTAACTATTTTGACATAAGTGTATCTTATGGTGAAGACTTGTTTGAGTTGTCAAAGAAGTTGAAGATGGTTGATGTAAATAGAGTAATAGTAGGAGAGAAATATAGAAGAACTAGAGAGCCTGAAGTAAGTCCTGATAAGAATTTGCTATTTCTATTATCAACAGTAGACCATCAGAATAAACACAGGAAGTATAAATTCTTAAAGAGGTTATTGGAACAATGCAACAAGACGGAGTTCAAATGGGTCATGAAGATTATTTGTTCTCCAGCTAAGGTGAGGTGGATAATATGTCGGTGAGTGAAGATGTGAGGGATTTTGGAAGAGAATTAATGTCGGATGAAAAAGTAAAGGGGGTCAAGTTATCAGTGTTTATGCAAGACGGAAGATATACAGAATACAATAATCACTTTGACCCTTTGTTTAAGAAGAAGGAAGAAGAAAAACAGGAGGAATAGAAAATGGGAATATATGAAGTAGAAATTAAAGGACAAATGTATGTACCAGGAAACAGCAAGAATGATAAGGAGATTAAAAAACTTGTGGAAGATTCATTCAAAGAACATTCAACACTAAAGTTGTTCAATAAAAAAGCAAGAATAACTGATGACCTAGCAAAAGGAGAATGTGAAATAACACCAAGAAAAGAAATTCCAGAAAAGGAACTTAATGCCAACTTAAAAAGGGTTCATGGAATTATTTGGGAGGATTAGAAAATGAAAGATAAAGAAAGATTTGATAGGAAAGAATATAATTTATGTGTGTTCTTCCAAAGACCAGATTCAGAACAAGTAAGAAACGACAATAGATATACGCATGTAATATTCACTCATGCAGGATTTTATACGTCTTACTTTGGCTCTATTTATGAGCATGTAGGAGGATGTTTAGGTTTTCCACAAGAAAGTTCTGATAAATACCTTCCTGCAAATCATGTAAAAATAGTTCTTCCTATCGAATTAGACAATAGTATAAGGAAGGCTATGAAAAAATGGGTAAAACAATACGGTTCTTGTGTTCCTTTTGTTGTTAATGTTTTGAAAGATTTAAAGATACTCTCAGAAGATTTTAAATGTGAAGGAGTTGATGACCTATACTTCGCTCTAAAGGAATATAGATTTACAGCAGAACAAATAAAAGAGTGGATGAAGAAATAAAGAGGAGGAATAGAAAATGGAGAACATAACAAAATATGAAGCAAAGTGTAAAAGTTGTGGTTGGGTATTTGCGGAAAATAAGATTCCGAAAATAGATAATATGCCATCTAAGTGTCAGAAATGTGTTAAAGGAGATATGGCAGTGTTGCCTGTCTTTAAACGAGATGGTAAAGGAAGAACATATGAGTTAAGAATATTTTGTAAGGAGACAGGAGTAGACATTGGAGATGGAGCTATAATTACAGAAGAAGAAATGCTTAAGCTAGACATAAAGAAGTTAGAGACATTAATAGTAACTAATTTGTCAGAAGCGTTTGCAAACTTAATGAGTAACCCAGCAAAGCTTTCGAAGTTAATAGCACAGAAATAAATGGAGGTAAAAGAAAATGGTAGAAGTTGTATTAGCAAAAATAATGGAAGTAGATATCAACAGCGGGTTCAATAATATTGTTAACCCAGAAATGAATGAGATGTTGATGGATATTCAAAAGAATGGTGGAAAGATAAAGAGCGTTCTTCAGCCACTAAAGGATGGAAGGAAAGTTCTCTTGACTATACTTTACACACAAGAGATGGAAATGCCAAAGTAAAATGGCACTGAGTAAAGAAGATAAGGCGTGGCTTATAGGAAAGTTTAAGGACTTACATGAACAGATAAATAATGTGGAGATTAAAGCAGATAAGTCTTTGGCCTTAGCTCGAGCCGTTAGCAAAAAAGTGTTAGATTGAGAGGTATGGAAAATGGAGAAAGAGAAAGAGGACTTTGTTAAAAAGCAGGAGGAAGCGATTAAGAAGGATGATGCCTTGAAAGAAAAGACTGCAAAAGAGATTGAAGCAGACATGAAGAAGAAAGGTTTATTTCTTAATCCTGGACAGAAGTTTAGTCAAGATGGAATGTTAGAGAGTACTGTTAAGAAAGGGAACATTATTTTAACTAAGATACAAAGTGTCTTAGTAGAGGAGCTTCCAATCCTTCCAGAAGTTACAAGAAGGATAATGAGTCAATGTGAACCAAACGAGAAGAATCCTGCACGCCCTGTGGTAAGTTTTGTTGGAGAAGAGATAGTTGTTAAGATTACTGTTCCACCAACAGATAAGTATGGCAACTGGGGAAAGAAGTGGTTGACTAAAGAAGAGAAAGAGAAGTTCGAGGGTAAAAAAGATGATGCTTGAACTTGCTAGGAGATGTGGAGGATGTAGTAGTACCATTACTCTTGATGAGGAAGAGTTAGGAGATAAGGTAACTTCTAAACTAGACAAGAAAAAAACTACTTGGTGGGTTAAGTGTCCTTTGTGTACAACAGACGTTTTGGTACACACAATGAGGAAGCCATGAATGAAAAGCAGCTACTCTTCAATCTATCAAAGCGTTGGTCGATACCTCATTTAAGGATTGAAGATACTTTTCAGATTAGAGATAGTAGAGGTAATCTTAAACCTTTTATTGTCCCTGAACCTCAAAGGGAAATTGTTAATCAAGGAATAATTGGTACTGGTAGGTATCTTCTTGACAAAGGTTTAGTGCATAGAAGAGTAATTAATAAAGGAAGGCAGGAAGGGTTTTCTATGTTAGGGGCGGCAGAATCTCTTCTAATTGCTCAAGACTACCCTACAACTTATCAATATTATGTAGCTACTAGAGGAGAACAGGCAGCGGATTGGTTATTGAAAGTTGACCAGTTAGTTAGAGACTCAAATAGTTATCCACCAGAACTTGGAGGTAAGCGAATTCTTAACATAACTAGCATTAAAGCTGCTATGAAGAAAGTGATTAATAATTGTCATATAGTTGGATTCGCAGCAAACCCAGCAGGAATGAGAGGGCCTACAGCTATAAATTGTATACTGGACGAGTTCGCATGGATGATAATGAGGAAGAACCAACAGCACGAAACATACACTGCAATTAAATATTTCTTAAGGCAGGGAGGACAACTAACTATTCAGTCTACACCAAGAACTAGTGCAGATAAGTTTATGGACATTTATGACAATGCAGGTAGGTATGGATTTAAAGCATATAATAAACCTGCCCTTTCTAATTGGAAAGAACTAGATATTAACTTACCTTTACATCTTATTTTGGACAATAAGAAGAGACATGAGTATGAATTAGACCCTCTTACACAAGAACAGATTGATGGTTATATAGACAAATATGCAAAGCACCCTTTGTTTACTTTCGACAAGGAGAAGATGCTTCTAAAGCAGAACTACAATATTCCTTATCCATGGATAAACATAATTGAGTTAGAGAAAGATAGATATGCAGATATAGAATACTTTAAGCAAGAGAATTTAGGAATAGCAATTGATGAAAGATATAAGGTATTGAAAGGAGATTGGATTTACAACAATCTTTCAGACCAAGGTGAATGGCCTAATAGAGGAGACAGTATGGGAAAGTTTGCTTTTGGGGTTGATATTGCTAAGATGAGAGATTTGTTTATTATAATTGTTGTTGAAGAGATTGGGACAGAATGGTTTGTTAGGAGAGTAGAGATAATGCCCGCTGGACAAAACTATACAATATCTGCTGAAAGGATTGTACAATTGTATCAAGATTTTAAGCCATACAGGATAAGTGTGGATAATACTGGTGGAGGTATTCCTTTTTGTGACGTTTTAGAGACTAGACCAAACATGAAGAACGTATTGCAAAGAGTTACATTTTCAAGCACTGTTAAAGAGAACTTGGCAGAGAACATTAAACGAATAGCGCAAGACGGAAAATTCCATATGTTAAATATAAGCGAGAATCATATTACAGTTATTAAACATTTGTTAAAAGTAGAGAGGCAGCTTTTAGATTCTTCAACAAGATATACAGGCAAGGATGTTGACCAAGAAGGAAGGGACGACGGGTTTTGGGCTTGCGCTTTAGCAGTATGTGATAATCCAAAAAGAGATGGTAAGGTGGAAGCTATGAGAATAAAAGCAGGATTTGGAAGGTGGGGAGCTAGAGCAGCATCTTCACAAAAGATAACAAAGAAGATTAGTAGTTATGATGATGTTAAGAAAAGAATGAAGAAGGACGAAGTTGCTCCTAACATACAAGTTGTAGAGGTTCCAGAAGAAAGAAAAGCTCTAATATCTGATAAGAAGTTTGAGTCAGTACTTGCAGAACTTAATAAGGGAATGTTGTTTTGTAAAACAGAAAGAAGAATGTTAAGGCCTATTAGTTGTGTAAGGTGTAAGAACAAGGGATGCTTCGATTGGAAGGTCCATGATAATATTTGTAAAAGAAACGGCGTCTTTAAGCCGGATATGAGGAAGTGGTTAGATGGCAGGAAATAAACTTAGAAATAGATTCAAAATCTGGAGTAGTAGAAGGAGAACAGACAAGATAATAAAGAAGGCGTTCAAAGACAAGAAGGAAGAAAACAAGAAGGAAAAGCCGAAAAGAGTAATTATTTTTAAATATAAACTAGTATTCAATACATTTAAAGGAAAGATTGTCGCTGGCCTAAGGTCTCAGAAAGCTACTGAGATTAAAGAGATATGTGCATTTGTTTTGGGTTATGGGGTGCTAGCATATCTTGCTTACTATGCCGTTTTTATTAGAGAAAGATGGTATGTAATGTTGTTAGGATTGGGTGCAATTGTTTACTTATTTCACGACACCTTTGAGTTCATTTGGGACAAGGTGAAAATTATTTGGCTTTGGAACAGAGCTAAAAAGTAATTCCTATTATGAAGTATCTTAGAAATTCCGTGGCTATACGCGGTAGAAGAGCAGTAGAGAAAAGGAAATCCGTAGCTGGTGGATTCCGTACTTTCAGTAGAGATATTTTTAATCAGAGGTTATTGACTCCTCATGTAGAAATGGAGGCAGTCAGTGACGCAATGGATAACAACACTTTCTTTGAGAGTGCAACCGAGACTTCTACTAATTTTATAATGGGTGAATATTTTGAGTTTAGTAGTGAAGATAAATTTTCTAAGAAGATGGTTGAGGAGTATTGGAATTCCTTACAAGGTGATTTAGCATTTAGGAATGCAATCAAGAGTACAATTGCTTTGGGGAATGGGTATATAGAGAAGGATTTTTATGACCTTAATATGACAGGTGGATTACTTGTACCTTCTCAAGTATATGCTGTTGCTGACGCTAGTCAGATTTATATTAATTCAGACGAGTATGGAAATCCTTTGAAAAAGAAAGTTATCGGTCTTTCACATCAAGGTGCAAAAGAAGTAGACAATAATGAAGAGTTTTATATTCAGAAGATATTTAGAACATTTAAACATCCAGGAGCAAAAGATTATAAACTTTCATACTATGGTTCTGGCAGTCAAACGTATTCTGGACAGATAATGACTATATTTGGAGTACCTATTGACAAAAGGAAGATTACTCACTTTAAGTTAAATGTTGGTAGAACAGGATTGTATGGAAGGAGTCAACTTGCAAGTGCTATTAATGACCATGAGATGTTATTTGAGATTGAAAGAGCTCTTGCAGTTATTGCTAAGTATAAAGCGGTCCCAAGAAAGTTCATACAATATGGTAACGAGAATTTACCTGCTACTGATGATGAGCTAGATGACCTAGTTGTTTATTTAGAAAGTTTAGATAAAGAAGATGATGTTATTCTTAACAAGCCAATTGCTGCAACTGACATGAGCTATGCTGGAAAAGACATTAAGTTAGATTATGCAATCCAACATATAAAGAGAAAGATGATTGCAGGAATTAGTTTAGATTTCCTTAGCGGTATGGGCCAAGATGTTAATAGAGCATGTTACACAGAAGACACTGAAGTATTAACTGAAAATGGATGGAAATTACATTCTGACTGGAAAGAAGGAGAAAAGATAGCTACATTTGACACTAAAACAAAAAGAACAGTTTTGATGTCTCCTTTAAAATTACATTCTTATGATGTTAAGGAAGAAATTATTAGATTTGTAAGTAATGGACAGGATATTGCAGTAACTCCTGAACATACTATGTATTGCAGAACTAGTAATAAATCAGAGTTTGGTATAAAAAAAGCAAACGAGATTGAAGATTATAAATATTTAGAATTTAAAACAGGAGCAGACAACTGGGAAGGTTCTCAAACAGAGTATTCTAATGAGTATTTAAAATTTATAGGTATTGCAATTAGTGAAGGAGGTTTGTCAACTGCACATAAAAAAAGAAATAGTTATATGATGACTCTTGCTCAAAGCTATGATAAAAACCCTGATAAAGTTGTTGTTATAAGAGACATCCTTAAAAAATTAAACTTTAGTTATTCTGAGTACAAGGATGAGAAAGACAAGTGTACCAGATGGAATGTATATAGAAAAAAAGATTTAATGTATTTATATGAAAACATTGGCTGTTATTGTAATGAAAAAAAGATTCCTAGAGAGATGTTGAATTTAAATAAAGAAAAATTAAAATTTCTATTTGATGGGTTAATGTTAGGAGATGGTAGTTGGGATAATAGAGAAAACAGAGAATGTGGTTCATATACAACAGTTTCAGAACAGCTTGCAAATGATTTCCAAGAATTAGCTTTCAAGTTAGGATATGGAACAAAATTAAGTGTTCATTATGAAGCTTGTGGAAACAGACAAAAAGCATATAGAATTTTAATTAGAAAAAATAATATTAGAGGAGTAAAAACTGCTTTTAGAGAAGACTATGAAGGAAAGGTTTATTGTTTTAATACAACTACTGGTTTTTATGTTACAAGAAGAAATGGATGTGTATCTATCCAGGGAAATACAGCACAACAGGAACTACTTGCATTTATATTAGCTATTTATTCTAAGAGAAGAATTTTCCTAAGGATGATTCAAGAAGAGTTTATTGACCCCTTTATTAAGTGGAAGAAACTAAAACCAGTTAAGGTAGAGTTTCCTACTTTAGATTTCGAGACAAAGACAGAAAGAGAGTCTAGGATTAGGTCTAATTGGGCTACTAATATGGTAACATTTAATGAAATGAGAGAAGACATGGGTTTGCCTAAATTTGATGGCGATAGGAAAAGCGATGATGTTGGAGAAATGTTATTTGGAGAATTACAATCATCAATGCTTCCTGATATGGGAGGTGGGTTTGACTTTGGTAGTGAACCTGAACCTGTTGGAATGGGAGGTTCTGATTTAAATATTGGAGGGGAGGGAGAAGCGCCTAGTTCTACGATACCCCCAGACTCTAGTGCTTCTTCATACTCTTCCACAGAAAGTCTAAAAGACAATCCTACAGGAACAAAATACTTACAAGATAGAATGGCTATTGGAATAAGAAAGGTTTTCAACAATAGACTGAAATATATTATGAATCAATTACAAGCTAACAAAAAGACATTAGAAAGGAGAATAACTACTGAGTCTACTTTAGGCATAGAAGGAGTAGAGTTAATCATGCATGGTTTGGCAGGAGTATCGTCAGAGATGAGACCTATTATCAATCAAATTATTGCTGCAAGTTGGATGAAGTCCAATATGGATATTGCTAGTCAAATAGGAATTGGTGGGAGAATGATTCCATTTGACAAAAGAATACTAGAAGCTATGGGTAAAAACAGTCTTGGATTTATCAATAAATATGCAATAGGACAGGAAGCTGCATTAAGATTGTCACTAACTAATGGTATAACACAAGGAGATAGTATTTCCTCAATTAGTGCTGAGATTAGAGACCACTTTAAACTAACTTCAGGGAAGTCTGAGGAAATTGCAAGGACAGAAGTTATGAAGGCATATAATGAAGGCGCAAAGACTTCTATGACTAATGCAGGAGTTCGAAGATATAAGTGGCTAACTGCAAGAGACGAGAGAGTTAGAAATAAAGAATTTAAAGATGGACACAGACTATTAAATGGAAGGATATTTGAACATGGTAAGAGAGGAACTATATCTTTCAAACAAGGAGGCAAGCTTTACCAGATTCCTGCTTCACCAATACCAGGACAATTAGGAGCTCCCGAGTTAGATATAAATTGTAGATGTGCTATTCGTGCTGTTATTGACATTCCTAAAGAGAAGTTTAAAAAGAGTCTTAGAGCAAGAGAAAGATTTGAGAAGAGAGTAACATATAGACAAATGATTACAACTTTTGCCAGTGTCTTTGAGGAACCTAGACAAGAACTAGTATTCTACAAAAAGGCAGGCGAAGGATATGAAGTGTCTTTCTTAAATGAGGACATTTTGATACATTGTAAAGTAGGCATTAATGACTTAATAGAAAATTCACTAATAAAAGAAGTTACTGATGAAGTAAAAGAAGGCCTTTGGAAACAGTTCGAGACAGCATATCTTTTCAAAGCAATAGACGAAGGGGACACTAAGTCAACAAAAGAAGCATTGAGTCCATTCGAGAAGAGGATAACATACAAACAAATGATAAATAATTTTGTAAAGATGTTTGATGAACCAAGGTTTGAGCAAGTATACTTTAAGAAACTTGAGGATGGATATGAAGTGTCCTTCCAATACAAAGTATTACTGATGACATGTAAGATAACTATTTTTGACTTAATTGAAGACAGTCGACTTAAAGGAGAAGACATTAATGCAGAAGTTATACAAGCATTATGGAAAGCGTTTGAAGCTAGATATTTAATAAAAGCAATTAGAGAGGCAGGTGATTAAAATTACACAATATCAAATAGGAAATTCAGATTTGGCACAAAGAATGGAAAATGATGCTATGGGAAGAGCGATTTATATTGGAGAAGCTAAAGCAGGGACAGCAGACGGCGCTACTAAATGGAGAATTAGAAAACTCGCATATGGGACAAGCTCAGCAACTTCAGTAAAATGGGCAAGTGGAACAGCAGAGTTTGACAAAGAGTGGGATGAAAGAACTTCCTATACATACTCATGAGGACAAAAATGAAAAAGATAATATTATTTTTATTGATGGTTTTGCTTTTGGCAGTAGTAGTAGAAGCTGGTCCTAGAGTACAAACTTTCTGGAATCCTTTCACAGGAAGACTTGATTACATTTTAGATACTAATCAATCAGCTACTGCTATAAGTAATGGTAGTAGTTATTCAGGAGTTAATTTTTTCGCAGATGGATACTATTTTGGTAACAACAGTTTACCTATAACTTGTAACACTTTCCAAGTAGCTAGATGGAATTCTACTACTGGTGTTTGGCAATGTAATGATGCAATTGATTTTACTAATTTAACAAAGAATAGTTTTATTGATGGCCCAGTTGTGGGACTATTACAGACAGGACCTACTGGCGTTGAGTTACCTCATTTAATTATTCAATCAGGAGGCCCAGAACAAGCAAGTGTATTAGTAAGAAGTCTTATGATTGTAAATGAGAATGACACATTTTTAAATAGTGATAACAGAACATCTTGCAGGAGATATATGGAGGACATTGCAGGGGATATTCTTCAAATAGACTGTAACACAACAACAACAGGAGCCGATTTAATTGTTGGAGATGACCTGCAGGTTATTGGTGATATTTGGATAAAAGACACAGAAGCAGAATGGCACTTCTTAACGAGAACAATGCAGTTACTAGATGAGTTATTTGATGATATATTGTTTAACAGAGTTAATACAACATTGGAAGGAACTAGCTTTGAAATTAATGATACTACTGGGCAAAATCTAGTTGTTAATATTGATACTTTAGAAACAAGATTCACTACTGACAGTGATGATGTTACAATAACACTTGGTACAGATTTGAATCCTACAATGAATTATCTCTATTATGAGAATTCAGTTAATCCAGTATTAGTTCGTTCAGGAATAAATCCAGATTCAGTTAGTGGATTAGAACATGCAGAAGTAGGAAGAGTATTGGCTGGAAGTAATGGAAATGTTTATGGATATCTAGGAGGTTCTGCACATAATCATGAATTTATTGATGGAGTATATCATAGATTATTTGACCAAGGAGTACTATATGTTTCAGGGTTCTTTCCTGCATCTTCAACATCATCTTTGAATATTTCAGACGGAGAAATGACTGTGATGATTGATAAGTTAAATTTAGAAAATAACTTAACTTATGAAAGTTCAGGATTCTTTTATACTGTAAACAATGGTTCTTTTTATCAATCAAGTACCTTAGATGTATTTACAGAATATGCAGATGGAAACTCAATAAGTAATAATAAATATTATAATGTAATTTTAGGTATTATACCTAATGCTACAAGTACAATGAGAATGATGGCTATTGTTCAAGATAAACCAACATCAGAATACAACACACTTATATTAGCAGAAGCAGATTCATTTGGAGCTACAAATATTTTCCCTGCAGATGAATTTCTTAAAAAAGTATTTATTCCTGTTGCAAGAGTTGTATTCAAAAAAGGTACAGATTCATTCCAAACATTAGGGAATGGAGCAAATCATTTTGACATAAGAGGCCAAACAGGGATATCAGCAGGGAGTCCCCCAAGTCCTTCTATAACAGACCATGACCAGTTAAATAATCTTAACTGGGCAAGTGCAGGACACATTATGGATGCAGACTTTGATATGAATAGTAATAATATTACTGGAGCTAATATCATAAATGCTGTTAGTATGAATGCAACTAATATTTCGGCAGGATTTCATTGTTTTAATCCTCCAACTTGTACTCATTTTATGAATGCTACTTGTCATGTATGGAGTAATGGAGCGTCGGAATGTGAGGTTTAACTTCAACATCATATGTAGGATGAGACAATGAAATGGCAAGAAATATTAACTTATGCAGGTTCTGGGACCGTTGCAATATTAGGTATCTTAGCTTTAGTTCTTAATCTTTCTGGAATGGATTATTCTTATACTGGCGACCAAACTTGTGGTTCAGAATGTTTTTCAGAGGTAACTATAAATGCTACTTATTGGGAAGTGTGTGTTGAGTATTCAGGAGATAAAGATGTTATTTATAAAAAGAGAACTAGAAGTAGAAGATTATGGCTTAACCTTGATAAGATAGATGAATTTATTACAACAGAACCAAAGATACCTGTTGAGTTAAAAGTACCTGCAAGAGGAAAGGGTAACTGGAGAGATGTTAAAGATGGTGATTGTATTATCAAGAGAAGAACGAAATCTAATCCTAGGCCATCTAGATGGCAATTAAAGTTCTCTAAAGAGCCTTGGCAAACTGTTAAGTGGAGTATTGACATTGACCATTGGCTAACAGAAGGAATCGACATAGACCCCTGGTTATTTGGTGAAGGTGAAGCTCCAGGTTCTGCGTTTGGATTTACTTATCCTCCAATAAATGTGCCTCTTCAATGGGTTGAAGGAGAACAAGAAAAAGAACAAGACTTTGATGTATTCAATTCAACAGTACACTTTAAGTATGATTCTAATAATACTATGTTGAATGAATCTGTTTCTTATTTTAGTGCAAGATTTAGGGATGGAATCAACAAATCACAGTACAACAAAACTGATGACCTTTATGTTTATTTAGATTATCCAGAGTATTTGAATGTCACAAACATAACACATAATATTCCAGGAAGCATTGTTAAGAATAACAAATTTAAGAAGAAATATAATGTTACTGAAACCATAACTAAATGGAATTGTAATGGTATAGATAATTGCACCACTTATAATGAAACTGTTGTTTTAGAAACTAGAATAGCTTTAGGAATTAGAATTGATGGAGTTAAAGTATATAACAATTTCCCTGCATTAAAGAATAAGATACTAAGGGTTTCAGCAGAGATTATTCACAACGGAACACCAAAGGCCGGAGATAATATTTATTTGAAATGGGGAACAGGAACAACCTCTCAAGAGTATAATGTGGTAGGAGGATTTCTACAAAACAATATAGTACATGATGTATTTGTTTATGAAAAAGACTTTGAAGATTTAATGGATGTGCAAACAGAAAGCGAAATAAATATAAACCTACCTGAAGGAGATGGTCTTGTAGGATTATGGCACTTAAACAATGCTAGTAATTATACAGAAGCTTTGGACTCTTCTGGTAATGACAACAATGGTACATTAAAAGGGGATGCATTTTTCAATACAACAAATAAGAAGTTTGGAGCATCTAGTATTGATTTTGATGGAACAGGCGATTATATATCTATTGATGGATTGGTAACAGACTTAGCATTAGATACACAAGGAACTATTGCTTTTTGGGCTAATCCAGATACCAATGATGGAAAGTCTCAAATAGCTTTTTCTGTTGGTAGAGATGCAGACGCTATTAAAACCGAGTTGCATGTAAATTATAGATTTTTAGATGATGGTTTTGGTGCTGATAGGTTGAATGTAGTATTTTTTAAAGACGATGTAAGACTATTTTCTTGGGCTTCAGTAATAGATTCTTTGGATGCGATGGTTGGAGTATGGACCCATATAGCTATTGTTCAAGATGGTATTAATCTTACATTTTACTTTGATGGGGTAGATGTTACTTCAACAGGAACATATGTAACCTCAATCGACACAACTCTTTGGTTTAAAACTATTTTAACTGATGCAAATGATAAAGCAGATAGTCCAGGTATTGGTGCATTAAGGAGAAATTTAGCATTTGCTGGTGACACCTTTAATGGTCAATTAGATGAAGTTGCGATTTGGAATAGAAGTTTATCAGAGCAGGAAGTAAGAGAATTATATTTCAAAAGACCATCTTATTACAC
>SDBT01000813.1_pt1 | contig 51554 bp, 50 predicted proteins | sample 2277101 | NCBI WGS metagenome assembly SDBT01 (sample SAMN10404973, study PRJNA504765) | marine sediment metagenome | isolation source: marine sediment core GS10_PC15, 103 cmbsf | place: Arctic Ocean: Southern Knipovich Ridge | collected 2010
ATCCATAATAATAGCCAGTAGCAATTTTTCTTGGGAGTTTATCTTCAATACATATTTTTTTGAATAGCCTATCCGCCTTATCTCTAAGCATCTTTGCAGATAGCTTTCTCATGCGCATTAATTGATAAAGGGCATCATGAACCACTGACCCCCGCATGTTCTCTTTCCTGTCTATTACGGGCCCCGAGGGACCGTCCCAGGCATAGCCTGACAAAATAGTCAACTTACCTTTTTTATTTAACTTAATAAATTGTGTATCAATATCTTTAGGAATGTTTCTATATTTACCTTTTTTCGGCCTAATGCTAGTCTGAATAGAATAATCAGCGGCCAGCTGATATTTATAGCCACTTCGATATTTTATCTGTGTCGATGGCATGATTATTTATCTCCTTCATTAGTATAATTATCGCCCTCTGTCCGGCCTAGATACTGCCCCAGGGGCCACATGCCCATATTTAAAAGCTTGTTGAATCCAGACGCCAAGGGTGATTGCACCTGCTCTTTCATCATGTTGATATTTACCGTCTTGAGTGTGCCGTTATCAAATGTTGCGGCCCCGTTTGCCTTTGTATATTTGGATGACATCAGGAAAGAGCCATCTTTCTTCGGCGTAAATTCAACTACATAAGTACAGCCAAAAAGAAACCCGACTATCGTAATAATAAAGATATTTTTTATCATTTGTTCATCATTTTTAAGGTGTTTGCAGTCACGGCCGTCTGTGTTTTAACCTGCCCTATTTCCGACAAAATAGTCCATTGCGTAGCGCTTATACCTGTCAAAACAATAGCAAGAATCGTAAGCACTGCGATAAATAATCTCATACCAACTTTTCCTTTCAGTTCTGTAGAAATGTCCTTTCTGTCTGCAGTGGCCTTTATTTTGTCTTCTTTCAAATATTCAATGCTCGTCTTCATGCTTCCACATTCCGCGCAATCATCACTTGCCGACATTTTATTCCTCCTATAAGATTAAACCTCAATAGATATTATAGACAAATCAAATTCATTAATGCCTTCCATTCTGGTCATAAACCTATCAAACGTCTTGCCGCTATTCAAAATAGCTCTTTCTTTTATTGTCTTTGTCCTGAGCTTACCCGGATGGCTGCCCATCAAAGGACAGCCCTTTGTGTTGCGCGGGAAACAGCCCTGGTGAAATCTTATCAGCGTTCTACCCTTAACGTCGAGTATTTCAAAGGTTTCTTTCCACTTCCCCTTTGTCAACCGTTCAACCAGTCGAGATCTCACCCGCCGGCATTTATAATGACCAACCGGAATACAAGAAATATTTGGCTCATTATTAATCCACGGATTTTCAAGGATTACGCAGAACATTTCTCCGTCTATTAAGAACTGGCTGATCGTGCCTTTCTTGAATCGTTCAAGTCTTATAATGGCATTGTTCATGATGCAACAATTAAAACTTACCGGAAACTGCTACCTGATTGCTGCCGCTACCGATCAAATCTATGATACCTATGTTGTTTAATTGATTATCAAGAGTCGCTATAACGTTATCCGGGACAATAGTATATTCTCCAGAAGTATCATTTGAAGATACCCTAATGTCAGCACCACTATTATTGTAGACATCAATCTTTGAATATTTCTGATCAACAATAACCCTTGATATCTCACCGGAAGTAATATCGCCATCGAAAAATATTTCAACAGGTTGATTGCTGACTGCCGGCAAGTGAGAAAGCAATCCCAAATTAACATCGGTAAAATATTCATCCGTTTCTTTTTTTTCGCCGGCTTTAAAAACATATTTTCCGAATTTGGTTGTCGTTTCACCGGACCACTCATATTTTGGCATTTTCGTACCTCCTCAATAAATAATTATTTAAAACAAAAAACAGTAGCATTGTCTGTTGATCTTACCTCCTGTGGCGGTTGTGGGCGCGTTAATACAGCATAGGGAGTTGTTGCCTCATTGCTTAACTCGCTTTCAACGATTATAACATTTCCATTAACCGTTTGATTGTCATATGCCGTCATCCTAAAATGAAGTACAGAAGTATCAACATCCTGGAAAGCACAGTTGTTGATGTCCAGGCTTGTCGTATTGCTCCCTGGAACATCAATCATCCCGTCTGCTCGAGTAGCATTGTCAAACGCTGTGTCAGTATAATAAAGCCGGTATCCGTCAACTCCTGCTGAGGGGGAAACATTCCATACAAGGGTGAAAGCAGAAACCCCGAAAGGAAAAACCAAACACAATAAAATTATAAATAATAGTTTCTTCATGGCTGTACCACTCCTTTTATGTCAACTTTATCACCAACCTTCATCCCGAAAGTTATTGTTTTGTTGTATTCATCATTGAGATAAATACATCTCTCTTTTATAATGTCCGTTATCTGTTTAGCTGTAACGACAGATGTTTCTCGGTAATAATGTTCGCTAACAATAAAAGGGGAAGTGCTGTTATCGGCTGCTCCAGCTCGATATGTATAAGTATATCTGTATAAATTACGAGCTTTATTAAAGGCTATTTCCTTTAATATTCCCGTTACATCTCCCGCATAAGATGTTACTGCAAAGACAAATAAAATAATTAATGTAAGTATGTATTTCATAATATTCCTTTCTAAAAAAGTTTAAGGCACAAACTCATAAGCTCCTATACTCGGCGGGTCAAGCCATGTTGTGCCGACTATATCTGTTGAAAGACCTGTGTCTGCTGATTTATCTATCCCGGCTTGGTATAAATCAGAGTTAACATCCTTAATTGTAAAATCACCAGCCCCAGCATCAGTCCATGTATCCGCAGTAACAATATTATCAATATTATTACCGACAGGAGAGGATGTATCCCCAGAGGCGTTATGACTCGAAGTGCCACCAAATCCTGAATCAAAATCACCTGTTGTATTACCGTCTGCAACACTATTAAATGCTATGTTGTCACCAGCACCCTCATTGAATCCCCATCCACCGCATCCATAAACAGTACAGCTATAACAAGTATTTGCATCAGCATGACTAAGTTGTATTCCGTGAGTTTCGGTGTTATATACTAGGATATTTACTAATAAAGCATTTCCTGCATTGGCATTTATGCCACCCATATTAGCAGATCCAGCGTTAATACTGTCATATATAGTAGTGTTATAAATTTTAGCCCATACTCCTCCTCCAGATTGCATCCTAATACCCCAGGATGAGCCAGAATCATTATTGGTTCTTTTTATTTTTAATCCATTAATCTCAACATAACCTTCATTTATATTAATTCCAGCAGTAACAGCACCCCCCGTTATAACAAAATCAGGACTGGCTCCAGTTGCTGCAATAATCCGTCTATAATGTGTACTGTCGGTGTTTGATGCTCCTGCTATATTAACAGTATTGTTATGATTCTGACTGTCATATGCCTCAAGAGTGATTACCGTAACTGAATTTAAATCAGTCATTGTGAAGGTTCTACTATTATTTGATGTAAGTAAAATTTCTTCCCCCACAGTAATATCAGTAGTTTCAACAATAATATGACTATCACTATTCCATTCCCCGCGAATAAATCCAGTATGCGCCCCCGCTGTTTCAACAGCAACACCATCAGTAAAATGTGCTTCGCTGTCACCAGTACCAAAACTATCTAAGACAGAAAGTTTCATATTGGCAAAATCATTATCCGTTGCAGATTCCCATGTTGACAAAGAAGAATAATCACAATTTGTCACTAAATCACAATTATTCCCACCCGCTGAATCGTAGGTGTAGACCATTTCTGTTATGATCTCCCCTACGGATAATGGGGGACGGATACAAATAACAACATTTGCCTCGGGCACAATCTGCACCCAGAACAATAGCATTGTTGAGATAATTAAAGTTTGGAATAAACGTTTCATTAGTCTACATCTCCATTATAATAACCCTTGATTGTTATTTTGACGAAATCAGGTGTGTCAGTATCGCTAAAATCAATGGCAATTATATTACCATTTTCTATGTTTGGGGCAGTAGGCGAAGAAACGGTATCCCAAAATACATTAGTCCCACCATCTGTAATTACTACAGAATGAATTGTTGTTGCCGAAGAAAGATTTGTCGGTGCATATTCTTCTAATACATAATCTACATTATCATCGTCTGACCAGGATTTGATTTCCGTTACGACAAAGGTGAAACCGGATTCGTTTGACCAAACCGGGAATAAATCCCTAGCAGTAAATAAATCAGGTGATTCTAGGGATATTTGAATTGTTTGAAATTTTTGTCCATATATAAACTGAACAGTTCCGTCAGAACCTCTTAAGCTATGTTCGTCCGAATCTCTGCCAAGATATCCTGCGACAGTAATATCTGGATCTGTTCCGATAGGGGGGATATCTGTACTTGAAAAGACTCCAGTAATGTTTGTAGCTTTTTTTAATTCAAGAGTGTCAGTCACGGTATCATAACAATAAGTGTTTCCCCTTAAACATCTATCTTCGCCTGATGCGGAAGTTACAAAAAACATTACAATAAAACCAAACAATAATATTAAAAATTTCCTCATTTTGCAACTCCTTCTAAGATATTATATGTGAGAATGTTTCTTGCCAGTAACCTCCGCTATCAATCCACAACAATGTTAATATACAACCTGCCTTCATGTCAAGCGATGCGGGAGCAAAAAGTGTAACATTGGCTGTGGTTTCTCCCGAGTCCGCTATCGTCGGGAAGTTCGTATCGTCAGTGCCGATAAAAGTAATTTCTTTTACTGCTACACCGGGATCCTCGATTTCTGTAATGACGATATTTCCGCTGTCCGTATTTAATCGAACATGGCTTAATCCGCTCATTTCGACAGCAGAAATGACGGTATCGCCGGATGTTATTTGGATAAAATCATCTATCAATAAACTTGCAGCGGCAACCTCTCCACTTATTTTTTCGGCACTCCATAAGTCCGTGGCTGCCTCACCTGAGTCATTTATCGTGTGATGCTTACTGGCGTCGACAATATGAACATCGATTTGATCGTGGGGATTTGACCCAACGCTACTCAATGAGGCATGATCCTTTGTGGTGATGTCCGCAATATCCGATACGGCTTTGTCAATCTCTGCCCAGGTATAGTCATTGGAAACCGCTACAACTTCACCACTTCTACCAAATACTGAGGCTACAGCTCCACCTCCACCAGCATGGCTATGTAAAGAAGTTTCGCCAGAAGTTGTTAATTCATTTAACTGTGTTCCCGTAGCAGTGGTATCAGAATGAGAAGCAATTACATGACTTTCTGTATGCCTGGCGGCAGTATTGCTTGCTACATCAGCATGATCAGATCCGTCTCCATCCACATGTGTTTTAGAAGCAATCAGTTCAGTAACGGTAATAGTATTATTATCAACTGTATTATCTTTTAATGTTAAATCCTCAGCAACGGTGTCACTCCCACCTAATGTTTGACCACCGGTCCTTCCCAACAACCAAGGATGTCCCGGATGATCATCATCTGCAAGACCTGATTGACTGCCATGATCCGATATAGAGCCACCAGTTGCCTTAATGCTGCTACTTCTCCAGTCAATATAATTATCGCCAGCATCTGTTGATACAGTTCTTGCTTGCACACTATTTGAATATGTAATTTTTGTCTGAAATATAATAGTTCCAACAGGAACAATCTCTTCTAAAGGCAATGTGCCAAAAACAAGATTGTTTATTTCTGTTTCTGCCCCGGTTCGTGCTGCTGTGCTGGTAATATATTCTGTCTGTCCTTGAATGGCTATATATTTTGGAGAAGTACCATCGTCAGAAACAACATTAGTAGCAAAAATATGGCACAATAAGTATCTATTAGAAATTACCTCTGTTTGTGACCCACTATCATTCCAAGCTAAAAGATTACTTCCTCCCGCAAAGGTTAGCACGCTAAATCCAGCATTAGTCGTCCATCGCCAATTTGATCCATCTAAATACCATATCTCAAGTCCTGCCGTCGATCCAATCGCAGAGAGTACATGTGCTATATCTTCATCATAAAATTCTCCTGTAGCCACACTAAACTGAGCATCCTCATCATCTGCTCCGGTATCATCAATAACAAAGTCGGCTAAAGCCATTCCGCTTTTATAAGAAGAACCTATATTATCATGAGCCCAATGATGAGTAACGTCTGACATCCTTGATCTATGAAGTTCATATAAAAGCCTTCCATCATTATTAGTAGCATCCCAATAAACATATGAAACAAAACATTCATCTTCTGTTATAGAATCAATTTGTGCATGGCTGGGATTTTTTATATTTGTTAATGATCCTTCACCGTCAATATAGATGACCCAAAATCCATCCTCATCTGCAATTTGAGTTGTTAAACTTCCAGTCTCTGTATATAAAATACCTCTATGATGATATGTGAAATTCTCACCTGATGGAGAAATTGTTAAAGTTCTATCAGGCGCAGCATCTGACCACAACAAAGAAACATCCGTTACTGCCGGGAATCCATTGTGAAGCCATTCTGATCTCAACGGATGGTTGACTTTTGTGGTTATTCCACTTCCTATTTCTTGTAGGGCTATTTCTGCATCTGTGCCAGCATAATAAAGCCCCGCATCGTCTATATTTACTAATGATGCGCCCTCTCCACTCACAACAGAACTTATTTCAGACTCAGTATAATATCTATCATCATGATCTGAATTGTCTGCTGCTACAATTATGCTGGCATGATTTATACTGCTTTCTAAAAAGTGTTCACCAGACACAAATCCTACCAAATTATCATGATTTAAAGGATCTCCGCCTCCTAAAATATGAGTAGAAGCATGTGGTGCAGCTATCTCGCCGCTAATCTTTTCCGCACTCCACAGATCCGTGGCCGCTTCACCTGAATCATTTATCGTGTGGTGCTTGCTGGCGTCGGCAATATGCACGTCAATTTGATCATGGGGATTTGACCCAACGCTACTCAACGAAACGTGATCTTTTGTGGTAATATCCGCAATATCTGATACGGCCTTATCAATTTGTGCCCAGGTATAGTCATCACCCACAGCTACGACTGTGCCGGATCGGCCGAAAACGGAAGCAACCGAACCAGCGGGACCCGATGCTACCTCGCCACTGATCTTTTCGGCACTCCATAGGTCCGTGGCCGCTTCGCCGGAATCATTTATCGTGTGATGCTTGCTGTCATCGGCAATATGCACGTCGATTTGATCATGCGCGATTGATCCAACGCTACTTAATGAGGCATGATCCTTTGTGGTGATGTCCGCAATATCCGATACGGCTTTGTCAATCTGAGCCCAAGTGTAATCATCGCCCACAGCCACGACCGAGCCGGATCGACCGAAAACAGAAGTTACTTCTCCGCTTCCTCCTCCCGCAACGCCTCCAGGCGTAGTTACAAGGAAAAACAAAAAAGGATCGCCTTCTTGCGGCGTATTAGAAAATGCCTCCCCGGAGGTAAATGTAAATTCTCCTGACCCTGCCGAAAAAGATGATAATATTTTAAGCTCACCTGCATTTACGCCAGCATCGAATCTGCAATACCATTCCCCGCTTGCATTATTAAAAAATCCCTCATCATATTCCACGAAAGAGAGATCGTTAAAATGCCAATCATCGACAGCGCTATCCACAACACCTGAAATCAAAGCAGAGGCATTAACTCGACCTTTCAATTCGTTTAAAGCTCCCGTTATTTCTTCGGCTATTATAACCTCTCCAGCTATGAGCCCGTCGTCTATAAAACTGATAGCGGTCCCGGCATGCGCATTCTCTCCGCTGTTAATATGAGCTGTGATGGATCCGTAGTTCTCCGCCAATGCGGCCGTAACATCTTCACCCGATATACCGGCTACTGTTATCGGAACTTTAGTGCCATCCACTTGATTGTCACCAAATCCGAAATCAATGTGCTCTTCCTTAACCGAATTTATCGCTATTTGGCTCTTTGCTCCGTACTGAACCGTCGAAATAGTCGCGTCAAGATTAGCCAGTTGCGTTTTAACGTCCATCCTGACGACATAAACAATATCATCTTCCAGCCATGTGTCGGCTGAATCTTCGGTTAAAAGGATATTTGTCTCCCCACTGGTGATCACCCGGGACGTACCGCGATCATAATTATATAAAATATCACCATTCTTGAACTGCGTGACGTCTAAAGTTTCGCCACTGGCGCTCGATATGGGCACTGAGGATGACGAAAGAGCTCCGACCTGGGCAAGATCAAGGGTCGACGAATAAACCCGCAGCGTGTCGTTGTCAGCCCACGCTGTCACGTTCCCCTTAAATTCTCCGGAATATGTCAGTTCACCGCTTAAAATGTTAATGGATTCAACGAATACATAATTGTTTTTGTTAATATTATACAATACATCCCATTGATTAACTAAATGTTCGCCGGATGTCTGGTTGTCGTAGGATATTATTGCCGTCTCGGGGGTAGTGTTTATTGCACATTGGAATATATCATTATTCTCAATCAAATCCGTGGCCACCAGTTCTCCGGATCCATCCAGGAATTTGAGGACCCGACCCTCAACGAGCTCGCTGCTATAATAATTACCGCGGACGAAGAATCCGTCTTCTCCCGAATACTCAACCGCCCTTAATGCCTGGAAATCAAGAAAATTGCCAGCTTGCCGATCAAGAATCAGCAAACTATTATTTACCATCGCACTCGCATCAGGATCATTTGGATTTATTAACGGTAATCCTAAGTTCGGCGTTTGATCAAGGGTTATTGCATAATCAACAACATTAGCATCTAACCCCTTGTAAGCCGGGCTTATTGTTAGCGATGTATTTAAAGAAATATCGATAATAGTATATATTTCCTTGTCTCCAAGTTTTTTGAAATATCCACCTACCGACACATACTTCAAGAATTCCGTATCAACACCAGTTACAGTATTTGAGCCAGATATTAAATTAACTGAACCTGTTTGGTAAATCATAATATTACCTTTGTTTGAGCCAGATATTAATTAACAACCCATCCTGACATATCATTATATCACCTTTTTAACTTTTTCTCATCACACAAAGCTATTTGTCCGATTTTATACGATCTAAAACCTTGTCTGCCGCGGCAATCATAAGATTACTCGTAAGTACCATCTGAGTTTTTATTTGATCTAACAGTCTGTTCATTTCTTCATTAACTGTTGCCCTGGCCTGTGCTTTCATTTCTTCTTTAATTTTTTTCACGTCCACGATTTTCTCCTTGTGATTATACTGCTGTTAAGTCACAGTCATACCATTTGTTTAAAAATTTTATTCTTAATCTCCAGTCGGCAGGATTTCCCGACCCGCCGGCATCGTAAACATACATTAAATTTTCTTCTGCGCCATCATTCGGATGTGAACTTCTTACAGGCAAAATAATACCACCATCAGAACTATCCGAACCACTCATATCGACCCTACCACCAGAATCAATATAAATATCATTACCAGATCCAGTAACTGTTTGCAGGGTAATCTCTTTAAACCCATCAATATTTAATCTGCCACCCGGATCATAGCTATGAATTTGGAAATCACCACCATCCCCACCGATAGCATGAGATTTCGTTGCTTCTGAGAACCAAAATTCAATTAGCGCCGAACTGCCAAATAATTTTACGGCTCCCGTATTGTCAACAACAAGTTCCTGCTGTTCTCCAATTCTAATATTTCCTTTCACATATACATTATCACAATATAATCCATATCCCGGATTTGCATCATTCCATGTGCCGTCAGTAATGTCCGATATTCCATCCAAACGGCCCATCCTGAGTTTCAACCCATAATCATCCCATTTTTCCGATCCTGATCGTTCGACAATATCAATGTAAGGAGAGTTAGCACTTTGACTATCCATTAAAATAAATCCATCCCCGGCCTTACCTCCTAAATCAACTAAGGCCGCACCCTTTTCCCAGTCATATGTTAAAAATTCGCCCGCGCCTAAAAGCTTAAAATTGTTCCCTACCGAAAGTTTTTCTAACCCCCAAACTGATTCTGGTTGATCTGGCCCTTCTCCACTATGCATAAAATCAGCATAACCATTTGAATATATTGATGCTAAAGCACAACTTCCTGTACCTTTTAAGGTATCATTATGATAATAAGAAACTACGGCCCCTGCGACTTCACCACTTGTATCAACCTTAAATGTATGTCGGGCAGCATCTTGCGGGGAAGATCCAATATCAATATGTTGTGTACCATCGTTAATATAACAACGCCCTCTTGCCATATATCCATTAAGCGTAACAATGCCATTGTCTATATTAAACCACTGTGAATTTTGACTTTGTGCGTGGATACTCTCAGAAAGAAAAGTTGTAAAACTATAAACAAAATCATCAGGAACAGTACCAACATCTCCCGATATTTTGCTAAATCCACTAGACCCTCGTGGTTTTTTTGCCTGAATTCCCCAATTTCTTTCTGCTATATATCCATTGCCAAACGTAGGACTGGGTATTGTTTCTCCCGAATAAAACCACCCGTTTGCGTTTGGATCAAGAGCATCCCAAGAATACGCACTAGCATTTGATTTCCTAAGCAAATCTCCGTCCCCGACAGCAAATGAAGAGCAGTCCCAATCAATTAAAGACCCATTAGCATCATTTCCGTCAAGAGGACCACTGCCAATTTTTATATAATCTAAATTGTACGCCTGAAAGCTTCCTAGCTTATTACTGAATTGATGAAAATCAAAGTTGCTGTGTGTCATGTCAAAGATAGATCCTTGGTCCACTATCTTCAATCTAGTGTTTACGTCATCTGTAAGAAAAACATCCATCTTTCCTAGCGATTGATATAATACATATGTGAGAGTATGCCATTTGTCGGTAAGTAGTTGTGGTACAGAAACTTGAGCAGGAAAACTTCCATATGGTGGGATATCCCAAAGTATCCTTCCTCCCGACTCTTCCCAATACGTTATTATAATCTTTCCTGCAAACCTAAAACTTATTGCTTGCGATTCCTCACCTCCCGCAGGGATTAAATTTTCCATAAATCCTCTTACAGTAATAACAAGAGGGTCTGGTGGGGTAGATTGATATTTAACCGTTACTGTATCTTTATTGTCTGTTCGATTAGTTTCATCTCTCCTGTCAAACCTTGCAACTGTCTCACCACTAAAAGTATCTATTTCTATTTTTTCTGTTATTCCAATCCCAGATCTGTACCAAGTATTGCCAAATTCAGCCAAATCAGTGCCACGTTTTACATTATAATTTCCGATGCCATCAAAATGCATCAAAAGTTCAGTTCCAGACACCTTTTGTTTTTCGACCTGTATGTAATCTATATTAACTTTACATGCGCTTGTTCCCGAAAAATACACAGCTTGACATCTAACAGTATTTTCAACAGGTAATGGATTAGCACTTACACAAGGGACAGAAGATGCCTGAAGCACATCATCCAAATATACATCACATACTCTTGTGTCTTTAAAAATATGAAACCGCCATTTTTGCCATATATTTAACGTAAACGAAACTACTTCTTGAGACCCTCCCTCATTTATTATCAACAACTTACCGTCAAAATATCCCGCCGAAAAATCAAAAGCATCTTGAGTAAATATAACACTAAAGGTGCCAAGATTGCTTGGTCCCATGCTTTCAATTTGCATTCTCACAGATAATATTTTTTCATTTTTAGTTGAGGTTGAAAATAATTTTTTTATTCTCGCCAAAGTAAATCCAACCGCAATAGGCGCATTTAATTCAAAAACATTTTCACCGCTAAAAGTAGTTTGAGTTACTGTGCCACTATTGTGTTCGGTTAACTCCCATCCTGTTAAAGTGTTACAATTATCTAAAGTATAAATATCAGGATATGTTGTTCTCCCCGAAGTATTATAATTATTAAGGGGAGGATCAAAGTTTCCCGCCACATAAGAACCCAAAACAATTCTCAGCTCATCAATTTCTCCCTTAAACCTTTCAGTATTATACCTTCCTATGTGAGTATCAATAGGATATAAATTCGGGATTGATCCTAATTCGCCAGATAAAACAACGACCTGCTCTCCTTCCGAAAATATCTTCCAGAATTCACCACTTCTAGTAATTAATGCTTGACTCCACGTATCTTCGCTAAGATTAGCACTTCCTTCTATTACGGTAATATCTGATTCGCCACTTGCTTTTGCTGAAAAATTCAATCCTGTTGTATCGTCATACCACCATCTCCAATTATTCTCAGCATCCTGATATTGTGATATAATAGGATATTCTCCACTTGATCCTGATGCAATTTTTAATTGTGCATCAATAATAAAAGCTTCATTCCCATCTATATCAATAGCTTCCGATGTGCTTAAATAGGCATTTTCCTGCCCCGTAAAGCTAGATGCACTTACTCCAAATTTTTTACTCGTAGATGATGGCACGACCCCGCTTTCCACAGTAGAACTTTCAGAGACATACAGATAATCTAAACGTGTTCTGTTTGTTGTATTATTAGGAGCATATCCTTGAATACCCTGTTTTGCAATCATCAGACCGTCTTGGAATCCTGAACCTGAATATGAACAATCAAAATTACCTTTAAAATTGTTATTTAAATAAACATCAACTGTTGCATTGCTTGCCCCATTAGATTTGTCTATATCAAAGATCCAATCCTGAAATTCATTTTGAGATATTAAGCCAGATAAAATTTCACCAGATGTTGTAATGCTATTGTTGACATATAATCCCTCGGCCGCAAATTTTAATTCAAATTTTAGGTCTGTTCCATAATTAAGCACCAAACCAAAATTATTATTTTCTCCACTAATTTCAGATGAGAAGTCAAACGAATGATATAATGATGTTTCAATTCTTATTTTATTATTATAAGAGGAAATAGAACCTATATTTATTTCACCACTTGTAAAATCTCCTCCCGCCGTAGTTTCTTCTCCAATAATAAAATCGAGATTATACTTTTGCTCAAAATATTGCACCGAAATAGATGCATCAGGGGGGTCATATATATTCCACAATACTACATCAGTTCCAAAGCTTCTATACAAATAACTCGATCCATTCCTAATTTCATAATTATTGGAACTCAAATCAATTAGCCACCCGTCTGTGTTTGCACCCACCCTAGATATTTGCATATTTTCTCTTGTTACGCCTTCTTTGATTTGAATCCAATCATCAATTGCAAATCCTGGGTCATTTTCAACATACATGGATCTGTCCTCACTTGACAACGGATTGCCAAGAGTTCCTGCTTTAGACACAGACAATCTACCGCCTACAGCACTTATTTCCTCATAGACAAAAGCAGTGCTTCTAAGTGCTCCCCTCAAGGATACATCATTTGCTTCTAATCTTCCGTCAGCATACATTCTAAATCCCTGCCCCTGTCCAACAAGGAGGCCACTAACAAAATTCTTGCTGCCAATATATCCAAATTCACCGCCGCCACCAGCGATAACAATTGCTTTAGTTTCAGAATTTCCTACGGTAAATTTTGAATTTTCAACATCAAAATCAAAAGAGGGCGCAGATGCTTCTCCGCCGAGCGTAACGTTCCCTTGGTTTTTAATGTGGAACGATCCGCCAGAACTAATATCAAGTTCGTTTAATCCGGTAATGGCAATATTTGTGGCTGCTATGTGCAAAGTTGTTCCGTCAAGGGTGAGATCATTTGCGGCATCAATCGTTATAGAACCACCCTGAATGTCTAAGCTGGCGCCAGCATCGATCGCCATAGACGAGGATGCGTCAATATTAATAATCCCGCCATCTATATTTAATTTGCCACCAGCATCAAGATTTAAATTACCGTCAGCCTCAATGTCTATATTGCCAGCGGCAAGAACATTTAAATCGCCACCAGATTCAATGTCCATCCGACCACCTGACAAAATGTCGAGCCGAGCACCAGACTGAACATTAACATCACCGCCTGATTCTACTTCTATGTCCGCAGCAGCCTTAACGTTTATATCACCACCAGCGTTTATGTTTATATCGCCATTTGAGACTTCAATTGACGCATCGCTTGTAAGCAGGTTAATCTCAGACGTACTGCCGGTATTACCAATTGTTATTCTTTTAGCGTTAAAAGCATCCTTTAGGGCAATAGCAATCCCGTCATCAACAATTTCTATAACTTCATCGTTTGCTAAGCCGGTATTAATAGTTACGTTTGGCCCCCCGCTTTGCATGGGCCTTAAATTTGTCGTGCCATCTTCTGCGTTTATCCAAAAAGTTATATTTTCGTTTGAATCTTTCCCGATCAGGCCGGCATCTGAATTTCCCTCAGTTCCTAATATCACATATCCTTTTCCGGGAGGATGGACTACAATTTTGCCGGAAGTCAAACTGGCTGCACCAATAAAATCAAAGTAATCAGCTGTATAAAATTTTAATTCGCTAAGAGTGACAGTCGTTCCAAAGGCGGGCATAAGAACCAATCTAATAAATCTTGTTTTTGTGTTTACCGGAAATATCGCTTCATTGTTTCCAGATGGTGCCAACCAATATTTTGATTTAGCATCTATCGCATTGACCCTCGAAACAAACTTGCCACTGTTCAAATTGTTTGATGCAGTACCCGTATAATACCGCCAGTTAGCTCCAAGCGATACATACTGGCCGGTTAAATCGGCCTGCAAATATTCAACCCATACCCGGCAAACCGCGGAGATAGTAAAAGTTACTTTCGTGTATAGTTTTTCGGTGGGAATATCGTAAGCAATCCTCGCAACTTTCCACTGGGAGAATATATTCGTTAATCCTGTATATTCAACCCCAGTTGACAAGTCATTATCTATCAAATTTTGTCTGGATGCATAAGTTGATAATTGATAGATGTCTTGTCTCATTTTGACAATAGAAGGCACACTAAGAAAAAGGCTTTTGTTGTCATATATTGTAACGTTTTGAGCAGTAGGCGCTAACCCATAATCCTCGATTTGTGTATCATTCCCGCCATCGGTTCCGGAACCGGAAGCACTGGCATCTGTTTCTATTCTTCCTCCATCTCCAGATGTTGTCGCCTCCGAGAAAACACCCTGCATATTTTCAACCATTACCGTAGCTTCAAATTTTGCCCCCCACATTATTCCAAAAGGACCAGCTCCAAGATAATTTTGCCGGTCCTCTTTTGAAATACGAAAAAAAGAAGAATAATTCCATGATTCCTGCCGGTTAGTAGAATCATTGCCATAGCTTGTCCATGTAGGCGCATCAACCTTTGGATTTTTGTCGGCTGACCATCCTACAAGCGTTATGTGAAATTTCTTAATGTCAATCCAACTCTCTTCTCTTTGCCAATGAACCCAAACACCCCACCATCCAGGGATTATAAAAACCTTTGAAGCCGGATCCAGGGGCCGTACTTCAGGATCTGCCTCTGGTGTCTCGCCCGTTGCATAAAACAATTCAATTTTTGGCGGTCCTTCTTGGCCAGTATTTGCGATGGCATATATTGTAATTGTCACCATTTTAATGGCTTCAATATGCTCCTGTGTTGTTACGGTTAAAAAATCACCAATTTCAAAATTTAAAAACGTGACCCAGGGCCCTACCGCTAAATCAATAGAATGTTTTGCAATGCCAGTAGCACTGTTATTTTCATATGCTCTTATCCCAATCTGATAATAATCAATTTTGTTGTCTTTGTTGCCAAACGGACTTACGCCCTGCCCTTGAAAGACCGCTCTTTTCCATCTGAAAGCTATAAAATTTGCATAAGCCCATTCCCTGGAATTAGGATTTAACCAATCTTTTATTCTTTTACTCACTCTTGCTAATCTTAAATTACTAATTGGACCCGGCGTAAAAATAACCGTATCCTCTTCGTCTGGATCTTCATCTTCCGGAATAGATCCACCGACCCCATTTATAATTTTAATTTCTGCTTCAACCGGAATGCTTGTCTGATCGCTATTGTAAATAGCATATACTCGGACAGAACATAATACGTCAAGAGGGATAGTGCTTCCCGGTCCCACGCCGATCATACATGTATTTATAGGGCTATCTATAATCACTTGATTAGCTTCATCATATCCCCCGTCTCCAACTTTTAATTGTACTTTTGCTCTATCATATCTGGCGTTAAGCGGCGGGACAAATGTAACCCTTATATATGGGCTCAAAGAATCTTTTCGGAGTCTAAGATTTGTAACGGGTTCAACCCTAAAAAGAGTGGGCACCCGGCCAACCGTATTATCCTGGGCGGCAAGATTTGTATCGTCATACATTGTATATTCAATGCCACTTCCAAACAGATATCGTCTTGCCCCAAAAACAGATTCATTGTCTTCCGTTGCAACAATAAGCGCCTCTCCGTCCTCGCTGGGAGCAACAGTCACGGCTCGATAGGATTTTGTAACCTGATTCACTATCCCAATTGAATAATTGTCGTATTTTGCAGGGAAAGAAACTAAGCCTAAAACCGTTACACGATTGCCGACGATAGAACTTACAGTATATTCGGCCGTATATTCATAAGCATCCACATCCCCCGAGGCAGCAACAATATGTTTTATCTGCATTCTTACATCTAAAGAGGCAAGACTTGATGCATCCTGATCAAGAATAACTTCACCGCCAACATATTCGAGTATCCTACCACTCAATCCGCTGGCAATCATTATGTCATGAGTAAAATCAAATTTATCGCCGGCATGTATTGTTAAAAATTCAATCCCGACCTTGAATGCAATAGCTTTCAGGTTAAGTTTTCTATCAAGTAGCCGCCATCGTAATTCTCTGGACACCTGCGCTGGGGCAGTAATCCCAAATAATTTAATATTTTCACGTCGAAGTGTCTTAGTAATATCTGTCTCGTTTACAACATCAATGTCAGGATCCATCACCTGTCGATTGTCTTTCTCGTAATAATTATCCTCGTTCATAAATTGACAGGTAATGACGTTGGGAGTTTCGATTAACGAGGAATATGTAATGGTAAGCGAATCCTTAATGATGTTACCCATTCCTATGACGGCCGAAGATGATTCGGGTTTATTTATTACAGGCTTTATTGCTCCGTTTATCCATATCGGCCAGCACCGGAATGTATCACATATTTGTTTGACTCTATCAAGCGCACCACTTCTGTCATCAATAGGCAAATTAAGACGGAACCGCTTTTGGGCTAATTGATACTGTACTCTTGTCCCATCCCCCAAAGAAATAGGCGCTTGATTCGTCCAAAATTCATTGTTGTAGGCTTTAAATATTGCAAGAACAGTATATGAAGACAAAAGATCACCAGGCGTCACAAAGGCTCTTGTCGCGTCCTCAATAACACCCCGCGTCCAATTCCTTGTGCCGTCTTCGTTTGTGCTTCTTACTACAAAAAGGCATTCTCCGATTAACGATTTTTTATAAGTGTAAAAATCTCTGTCTGACAGTTGTTCGCCTAAATGTTTGATAAAAGTCTTCGTATCTTCATCATAAAACATCTGATCTTTCTCGAAATAATCAGAATCTAAATCTCGCAAAAACCACTGATTACTTGAGTCTGTATATACATCTTCTGCCCATCTTGCAGTCCCGTCGGGAACCATTTGATCGCAGTATTCGGCCATACTTTTGAAATTTGCGATGTCTGTATCGGCCTGTTCAATATAATTCCCGAGCCCATATCTTCTGTTTGTAAGAAGGTCGTGTAAACACCAAATAGGATTTTCGGAATATTCTTCGCTCCAATGCTGAATTCCAGTCCCATCTGTTCGGTTGTTGCCATTATCGTCCGGCATATAATAAAGACATTCTGCCCCGCCATTTTGCATGCTCCTATATTTTTCAATATCTTCATCGTACCAAACCTGGTCGTGATATACGTGGACATAAACGCCAAACCCATCGTCTTGTTCAACTCCTAATGGCAGTTGTGTTGCAGGATCGAGGTCCCTTGTTTCGCCTTTTAAAATCAAAGAAGGAACTCTTATCTTTTTACCCTTAACAATTGCTGTTATTTTAGGTACACCACCGTGCAATTGTTCTGATGCTCTTATCCCAACTCCCAAAACCGATGTATTCGGATATTCAAACCCGGTATAATTAATTTCCTCAAAAGTTTTTACAACCATTTTGTCCGTATAACGAAGATTGTCAACCGGAGGAGTCACGCGAATTATTCTAACTCGTATCCTCTTGCGGTTCCTAACAAAACTATCGTCATATGATTCTTTCAAGGCATCAAAAACAGCTTGTTTATATCCTGTCCGATTCGTTACCGTATCCAGCGCATATTTCAGCCAAATAACATCACCCGTTAATTCTGTTTCCGGATCAACAACCTGCAGAGGACCATCATTTAAAAAAGCAGCTGCCCCCGCTGCTCCACCAGGGAAAAAATGGATAAGAACATCCAGGTTCCCATTCATTAAATTAACAAACGGAAAAGCAGAAAAAGATCGTTGGAAAGGTTCGGTTTGCCCACCCCACATTTGATAAGTGAAGGACAAAAATTGACCATTTACCTTACTGTCAGATGTTATGTCTCCATCGTTTCCAATTACTATATCGCTGAAATCGGCATATTCAAATCCAGCCGCTATTACAAATTTTATTGGCCTAGATCCTAAATCAGTAAGTTTTCCCTTAACAGACAGCCTGCTTGCCTGAAACTGAATATTTATTTTGACGTTATTTGCAGGGAACGTAGGATCAGTAACAAACTCTGCAAAATCTCCGCCATTTTCAAGGACATTGTTGCGTGTATATGTTACGGCGGTTTTATTAAATCCGTCCATCTCCGTAACTATGGCAGCATCTGACCCAAAAGACTGATCGTTTGAACCATCCAAAAATCCAAAATCTGCCCCAATAAAATTATCAATAGGATTATCATTAATAAAAACTTTTTCTATTCCCTCACATGGCCCCTCTCCAAGAGCAATAAGCTGATGAAGCCTCTGTTCTTCATCTCTTTGTATTTGAAATGGCGATTCAATTACAAAATTACGATTAATGTGAATATCGCCTGTTGAAAATGTTAATGCTCCTCCATCTGAAATCCACCATTGCGGAACAACTGCATCCGGCAGTAGCACAACTGCCATTACAAGATAAGCCCCGGCATTATCAATTGCTGACGTCTCGTCATCCCATATTTTAAACCAATCAGTTCCATGCAGTAATGGTTGTACGTAATCAAATGAAATATTTTTATTAAGAAGTTTAAATCTTAACCATTCGCGAACTTCATATCTAACTGCATAATCCCAAACTCCCGAATCCTTAGTGGCAGTTCCCCAATCATTGTCTATTATACTAAACTCTGTAAATGGCAGAATAGATTCTGCGTCGGGATTGCTGGACACAAATATTTCTCGACTTCCTCGCTTAAGACGATCTACAGTATTTTTAATTTTATCTATAAATGAATTTTCTCCCTTTATCCAAATTCGATTAGGATTAACAAAATCTCTTATTTTGTTTCTTTCTATAAAATTTCGGATGCTCCCGGTTAAGATAGATGTTATATTGTTAAATTCAGTAGCACTTGTAAGAAGTTTTTTGTCCATCAAAAGCTTTAAAAGCTGTTTCCAGTCACCAAAATTCCAAAGCTTTATTGTCAATATTCCGTACAACCAAACTCTCGAATTTAACTTAAAATATGCCCCGCGAACCGGTGGCCATAATCCTATTAGGCCAGCGTTAAAAAATGGAAATGGCCCAATCGGGAGAATCATATTCTGACAGTTCTTGTCACCCATCCTCAGCCATTCAAACGCCGGCGTAGTAGAACTTTCAGTATAAGAACTAATAATATTACCCCCAACTTTATTAGTTCCATATAATATTGGAATAGGAATGCCCTCGTTTGCCATTTGCTTAACGTCCCACCCGAGTGAAGGGGAATTAACTCCAGGCGAACCGTCACTGCTTCCTGACATCGAGGGCGTATGTCCCTGAAAAGCTTGATTTGCAAGCCTTGATGCGGCTATTGTAGATGCTCCGATAATTAATCCCTGTGCGACAGCTGCTTCTACTCCGACTGCTCCAACTGCCGCAGCTCCGGTTATCCCAGCAGGCCCAGCAAATGCTGTCCCACCCGCTGTCGCTGATGCAGCAATTCCAGTCCCTGCTAATGTAGTAACAGTACTGGTTACAGCTGCTGCTGCCATGTTCACAAGCAAAGCGGTTAAAGTGAAAGGATCTTCTATGTCGGGATAGATAATAATAGAATCGTTTGCTTTGAGAGAAATATCCTTTTGGGTATATTTTATTTTAGAACCATTAATCCGAACAGATATCGATTCAGCCAGTATATTGTTAGAGAATTCAGGATGCAGATCGAGGAATTTTTTGGTAAGAGATCCCAACGTAGGTTCTGCACAATTAAATTCGACCTTATCTCTATTTACAGGATTTGTGACAAGCGTTAACCTTGGCATAATCTATAAAACCCTTCAATTTTTGATGCTAAAATGGGTGATTTTATTGAAGACAAACAGACCCCAGATTTTAATGCCTGAATAATTTTGCCGTCTTTTTCAACAAAGATACCAGCATGATTTATAATTTTTGTGTTTTGATTGGTGCAAAACAATACAATATCATGAATGGCCGAAGTTTTAACCGGTATTGTAAATCTTGTTTTATTTTCTAAAAAATAGTTTTCTCCCTTCAAAGACCAGTCTCCCTCATACCACCAGTCTTTAAGCTCTATGCCGAAAACATCCCGATAATACATTATAAGAAGCCCATAACAATCAAGTCCTGTTTTGTCACGGCCATGATGTTTGAACGGCAATCCCAAATATTTAGTATATGGTTTTTCCATTTAATTTCCTCTGCTTGGAATTGCCGGGAACCCACCAAACCGCGTAGTGTTCTTGTGGGCAGTACATCCATTTGCACCCGAAAGAGTATGGTCACATGTTGTAGCATTTGCTAATGGAAAATTAGCGGTATCCTGTGTTAAGCTAGTCTGATTGCCTCCCAGACATTCAGGTCCCAAAAATATCCATCGGCACCAATCGCGGCTGTATTCATTGGTCGGCACTTGTACGCCTATTATATTAAATCTGCTTTCAAGAGAAAAAGAAACGTTTTGTGGCGATATTGTAGTAGTATCAACATACATCGTATCTAAAATACAATGATGTTTATCTGCGCCTTGCGCCTGTGTCGTAAGACCGTCAAAAACTCTTAAATGAATAACCCGATTGCCTCTCATTCCCTCTGCGTTCTGAACGGCATTTCCTATTAATTTATCAACGTTGGAAATGTCGATGGCCATATTAAGAACCTCACCAGTTGTTGTTGTGCCAACCGGTTCAATTGACATAGGAAACGAAAAATATGTTAGGGCCCGGCCAGGCAAAGCTGACGAACTATCAGGTAGAAAAAAATCAATAGGCTTATTCCATGCAGCTAAAAACATACATTTAGAAAGCCTAATCTTATCTGGATAAATTGTTGGAAGATTATCCAAGGCCGGCGAAAAAGACAAAGTGCCAGAAGTAGTATTATACGAACTGACAATTCGGCGGGACCCCAGATTATTTCCATCTTCAATACTTACAACCCATGCCCATCCATGAGCAGAAGTCCCAACATCCTCACCGGCCGCAGCTATGGTATCTTTTAGAGAACTTGAAATTACAATAGTAGATTTCGTGCTGGCTGCCTGAACGGTTGACACATAAGCCTTTGAAACCTCAACAATTGCCAAATCTATTAATGCATTTTGCTGTTTATTCTTTTCAACCAAAACATTATATGGCGTTGTTCTCATAGCTCGCTCACCTGAGTATAAAGATCCGCAATATCTTCTTTGAATTCAATCGGATATTGGAAAATATATGGGATGTCCTTTCCTCGAATCAACTCATCATTTAAAAAGAAAACTTTAAAAGCTTTCTGTAAATTAGCGCCAATTACATAAGAATTAGTGAATGTTCCTTCGATTGTTATCGTGTAGGGACCACTGCCTGAAATACTGGATATCCTTTTTATTTCATGAAGCTGTGCTGGGGCCTCAAATCCTATGTAAAAATGGTCACAGATATAAAGATAATTACCTTGATCCCCGGCTGTTGCCGAGAACCCTAAATCTGTGGGATTTTCAGCAATAGTTAATGTACTCGCACCAGACGAAGCCGTTATTTTAGCCTCCAACTCCCAGGACGGCAGCCAAAAGTTATCATATCCTCCTTTTCTTGCTTTATGAAATGCCTTAATAGCATCATATATCCTAACCGCACTGGCGCCAGCTGAGGCTACGCCGATAACAACCATGTCAAAATTAAAACGCCAGATCTCGACTTCTCGTCCAAAACGACTGCGCCGCTGCTCTGCACCGGTTTCAAATTCACTTTTATGGGTGCTAAATCTAGTCGCACTGTCATTGTCTATTAGCTGAGGCTGCCATTTAAAGATTTCATTGCTCATTAAAATCCCCTCCTTAAACTTTTTCGCAGTGGAGAATTATGTACAAACTTATTCTGAACCGTTGAAACAACCATTTCTTGAGCTGATTTTGAGGCTAACATCCTGGTAAATGACTGAGCGTCAGTGGCTTGTATAATAATTGTTGTCCCCCCAGATGCCCCGCCAGACTGGCCTCCTTGCATTCCCTTAAATGCCTTAGCAAACCCGCCAAGCAACCCTGGCGTGAAAGCCTTAGATGGCATGGCTGTTCTTGAAAAAATATTACCATTCCCAGCCGATCCCCCTACAGTTGCTCCTTTAAAACTACTTCCTCTTACGCCAGTCAATCCATCGCTAGTTACATCTCCTCCTCCACTGCCACCAAAAAGCCCCAATCCATTATCAATCGCTTTTAAAATTAACATTTTTGCTATTATTTTTATCAAATCGGTTACAATTGACTGTGCCATTTGTTTAAATGACTCTTTAAGGCTTTCAGCGCCCGTTGCAGCCTCTGCAAGAGATCCTGTAAATCGATCAAGAATACCCATAGGCAAAGCACTTAACTCTTCATTGGTGCCTTTAATAGCCTCCTGGATGCTTGTAAGCTGCCGCTTTCCCACAAGTCCTTCCGATAATTTCAATAAACTCTCAACCGAATCTTTCACCCCAGGAATTCTTGCAACATCTTCTGCAGTTACGCCTGGAATTTTTGCGAATTCATTCCCAAGTGCAACAACTGCATCTTGTAGTTTGTGTAATTCGTCCCGGAATGGTTTCAATTTTTCGGCTCTCAATTCCGGAGTAATATCTGTAAGCTCTAAATCAAACGCATCCTCCGCTTTTTTTATAGCTTCCCGGGTGAGTTTAATCCTTTCCTGGAGAGCATCAATTTCATTTTTCTTTATGGATTCCAAAGCTTTAATGTTTGTTTCTTTCCGAATTGCAGCTTCCACGGCCGCCAAATCTATCTCCAAATCTTTTCTTTTTTCCGCAAATGCCTTAACAGCTGCAAATTTGCCCTCCGCCTGTTTTTCAATCTGAGCAAGCCTAACCTGTTGCTCGGCCGAACTCTGATTGAACAATTTTTTAAAGAATGCATCTGTTTTTTTAGTTGAAGATTCTGCAAGTTCTTTTAATCTTGCCAGTGCATCTGCAGCTGATTTTTTCAATTCCTCAATTTTTATTATTACAAACTCAATCTCATCCTCTGTTAGCCTAAAATCTTGTTGTAATTCCTGAGCAAAATCAGCAAATGTTTCCCCTTTTTCACCGGTTACTTTAATTTGACCAAGTTCTGCCATTGCTTCCAAAAAATTTCTTCGTTCTATTAATGCCCTTTTCTCTTTAGCTGTTAGTTCTTCCACCTTCAAGGGATCTGTAGTAGCCGCAACAATGTCTGATTCCGGCGCACCTCTTGTAGAAGTATCTGAATCTATAGGTGGCGCTTCGGGGAATAAAAAATCTTTAATCTCCGCCAAAAACCCCTTACTTTGTTTTTTTGCTTCTTTTGCTGCACTTGCATATTTTCTAACAGTTTCAGCTAGTTGACTCATCCTCTTCTGTATTTTTTCAGCAACAATTTCATTCAAAACCTTAATATTGTCTTCCAATGCACTTGTCGTAAATTTAATTTTACCTTTCAGTTTAGGATGTGATATTATCAATCGTTGCAAAACAGCCTCATATTCAAGGGTAATCTCTTGATTGTCTTCTTGGGCTGCTTGTAAAATTAAAAGTTTATTCCTATATGATTCGAGTGAATCAGAAACAGCTTTTTGTTCGACAGCAAGTTTTCCTGATGCTTTAGCTGTTCTGTCAGCATGCTTTCTGTAACTCTGAATAGCTATTATAGCTGCTGTAATGGCTACAACTAGCAATACCCATGGATTCGTAAAAAGAGCTACGTTTAGCGCTCCCACCCTGACGATTAATCCTGAAATCAATGGCAATAACAGTTTGATTGCATTTATTACTGCCCATATTCCTGTTGCCCATAATGTAAACTGCACAAGAATCCCACCAGCCAAACTGTTTGTAATCCTGGCAAGCCAATCAAATAGTGTACGCATAAGATCTATTAATGTACCCATTGTACCGGCCACTCCTGCATTTCCAATAGCTATCGCAAGCACACCGAATCTATCTTTTAAATTTTTCAACTTCACATCCAATCCTTCGGCCTGAATAGACTGCATTTCAGCCGCCGTTCCAACTGCAAACATATTTTTAAGCGCTTTTTCAAAATTTCCAGAACGAAAAGCTTTTATGATAATTGCCGCAGCCTGAGCACCGCGAAGTTTGAAAAGACCAAAAGCTTTGGCCATATCAACCGTTCCTGTTTTTGTATCAAAAAGAACTTTTGTAAGGTTAAAAAGTGCTTTTTCATAACCAACAACCAAAGGATTTATTTCTTCAAGCGCAATACCGTGAGCCACATACAGTTCGCGAAGTCTAGCGTTTGGAGCAATAAGCTTTGCCAATACCTGCCTAAATCCAGTACCGATCGTACTGGCTCTTAAACCATTATTTGCCAAAACAGCCATCGTGGCTGCTGTTTGCTCTATAGAAAGACCAGCTTGCGCAGCTGCAGCACCAACAAAGTTAAATGCAATTCTTAATTTATCAACTGTTAATTTAGATTTATTAACAGCATTTGCCATAACATCAGCTACCCTGCTGGCTTCCAAAGCCTCTAAATCAAAAGCCCTAAGCGTTGTCGTCATTAAATCGGCCGTAGTGGCCATATTGGTGAGAGTACCAGTGGCAAGAGCCGCTGTGGCTTCAATAGCAGCCATTGATTCGGCTGCCGTGAACCCTGCTTGTCCGAGGAGAACAACTCCTTGAGATAATTCTGCTGCGGAAAATCTGGTTTTTGATGCTAACCTTAAAATCGTATCTGAAATGGCCGCAATCTCAGACATGGTTGCGCCTGTAATCGCCTGCAGGTTCTTGAGAGCTTGATCAAACTCTATTATTTCAGCAGTTCCCGTTCGTAGAGCTCTTATAAAACCACCGATAACTGACGCAGCTATCCCAAACCTGATAACAGTTTTAAATGAACTGGCAAGTGATTGCATGGCGGCCGAAAACTTATTTGCCGGCGCTGCCCCCTGCTTGTTCACATTATTAATCCCGGCAATCTCTTGCTTTAGCCTCTTGAGTTCAGCCAATAATTGCTTTGCTTCCGAAGTAAAAAGAACTCCTAAAGTTAGATTTTCACCTGCCATTAGCTTGCCTCAATTTATCTCATTCGGATGAGATTATTAAAATGTATGCCCTCCAGCGCTTTTACGCTTTTGGTTGAAATCACCAACACCCCTTTTGTGGTGATTAAACATTTTTTGACCCAGCTTCTCTTGTTCCTCGTCGCTCATTGCAGCATATACTTCCGGCTTTTGAAAAAACATCGGATTTTCTGACACTGTCGGGACATTTATGCTATGACTTTGCTGAGAGTTTACTTTTTTTAATTCCTTTTCCAAGTCAATGCCGTGAATAGCTGCTTCAAATTTTTGCTGTTCAAACTCTCTCTGCTGTAAATGTAAAAACAAAACTTCTATTTGCTGTCGGGTGATGCCTCCTTGTCTGAACGTTTTTCTGTAGATTCCGGAGAGATCGATTCCGTATCTTTCGCAGACAGTCGTGATGGCCTCTTCGAGAGAAATGCTTCTTTGATTTTCTCGAAAAGGCTCTGCACGTTTTTTGCCGGCACTTCAAAATTAACTTTATAAATAACCTCAGCTATTGCAACTGCTTGATCGTTCGACATTTCTTTCAACAAAACAGATCCGTTGTCGACTTTACGGGAAAGCACTTTTGCTAAAAGTTTCCTGGGAAAAGATTGCCGAGGAAAATCATGCTCGTCAACAACAAGTGTTAATATTCTCCCAAGATTATTTTTAATAATTTCCATTATCGCAGCTATGAACTGCATTAAAGACGCATCACTTTCATCTCCCAGATTCAAAGACATTGCTGCTCCGACAGCCTGAGATACAAGATCAGATACTTCTATTTCATCTGCAATCGATAAAGGATAAATCTTTATACTGCGCAGATTGCGAATGCCTATCTCAACATCCGCAACCTGGCTGTTTGGATTAAGCTTTTCAGCTTCTGTTTTTTCCGGCATTTCTATTCCTCCAAGGTTGTTAATAATTAATTATCAATCCCATTCAATCCGACCAAGAGGCATATTGTCCCAAGCAGAGCTTCCACCAGATATATTGCTATCTGCGAGAGTAGACTCGATTGATATAGGAACATTTGCCATTGATTCGGACTGAAAGTCCAACTCAACATCTGACTTTATTTGAGCGCGGGGAAAAATAACAATCATGTTATTCGTTATTGCACATTGAGGAAAAGTAAAAACAGCTTCTGCTCTGACATACCCGGGGGCACATCTTCCGCCAAGCGCTACTTCACCACTATGGGCTGATGCATAACCACCGCCAGTGGGATCTATCCCGTAGGCTAGGGCTATATTGTAAGGACTCATTTCCTCAAAACTACACTCCAGTTTAGCTTCCTCTTTTGTGACTGTAGTGAAATCCCGTTTTAGCGGGAATCCAGATTCATGGTCCAACCATTCAGTCGGAGCCATAAATTTTGTTGCTGCCATTGCCCCAATAGAATCAGATGACGTAAGAACAGCTGCTGTATTGCTAATATTTGTAGCTGAATCTCCAATCCTTATCTGAGCAAAACCGGCAGCCAAAACGGTAGTATCAGTAGTAATAGGTCCAGGCATAGACACCTCCTTGCTGTAAAAAATTAATATTTAGTTTTAGCCGGATTTTCAGCGAACTGATTGTTGTTTCGGCAGGCCGATTGGGTGAAAACTTTAAAAACTATATAGATTCTTTGTACTTAAATTCGTTTATCTCAGGGAAATAATTCAAAACATTCCAGTGATCAGGATTGTTTGTTCTGCATTTCCTGTCAAGACATTTCATTTTTAAGGAACCAAAAATTACCATTTCTACCGGACTATGACCCGTCTTGTGTGCAAGATCATATGTCGATTTACCGTAAATAAAATGCCACGTTCCATCGGCTCTTTTGACAATTATATGCTTCCCGCATTTCCCGCATCTTATTTTTGTTTTTGCAGATTGAGAATCCATCACACTTTTGCGCCCCATTTTAATGTGCATGTTAATATCTTATATTTAGTGCCGTCCTTAGCGTCAATTTGCTGTGACTCTATTATGGGCTTCGTTATAAGCATCGCTTGAAGTTTAGTCCATGCCTCATTTTGTCTACTTCTATAAAACGGAATCATCCTCATACCATGGGTCTGCGTATTGTCAGTAAGAAATTCAAAAACAGTATCTCTTACGTGCGCCAACTTAAAACCCTCTGAATCCTTTCGGGTACAACAAAATATGTCTAATTTTATTGACGAAAGGGTATCCATTTCTATTGGCCCCCAGTTAATATTAACCCATTTATCAACCTCCCGAGATTGAATCTTTGGAACATTTAAAAATTTATCAAAAGTAAGCGGAATTTTTTTTGTTCTAAAAATATTATCAACAAAATATTTTTTTATGGAATCTTTTACGTTTGCTTCTTTTGCTGTTGCGTCCAGGGTCATTATTTACCCTCCGGGTTTTAATTGCTGCATTCTGGTTCAACCTCTGTAAAATTTTCACCACTAACATTTCTGTTACTCGGTGTTGGGGGATAAAGCAAATTAAAAAAACTTCTCTCTATAAATTCAACGCTCGCATGCAAATTGTACTCTTCTAATTCCTTAAATTTAGCTCCACACAACCCGCAGCTCATATACCTTACCTCTTTTGTTTCTTCTACCAGCCAGGCCCTCATAAGAAGAAGCATCAAAAAACGATTAGAATTTTCTATTTGCTCTTCTGTTTCTATTGCTTTTTCTATGCTCCAAAGAGATAAATCTAAAGCAGTCTTTTCTGATGTCCCAAAGTTATAATCATGAATACGCTTTATGCGTGACAACAAATCATTGGCGTCACTATCAACAACACCGGCCCATATCGGCGGCCTATATAAAACGGGCATTGGAATAAAAAAATATTTTGGATCCCACGTCATTGCTCACCCTCCACATTTTTTTTTATTGCGACAAGTTCGTCGTAATGCTCCTTAGCAAATCTGCCGGCAACTACAATTTTCTGTGCATCATCGCCTTCAGCCTTAACATTGCAATTCTCAAGATAAAGAATTAAATTATTTATTTCTTCCATAGAATGTTCTATGGTCACATAAACATCTTTAGCGGCAATGCTTATAACTCTCATTTCAATACGCCTGAAAGGATAGAGTCGGCAATATTTTCAAGGTTTATATCGCTCAGACAATCTCCAGTAAGAATTATTTTTTTTATAAAACCAGCCTCCTTGCCTAATTTTCTTTTCTTCCCCAAGCTACCTACTTTGCTTTTGTGAAAAAGTTCAAGCAGCTGACTTCTAATAGTCCAATAAATTATCACCTGTTTAATAAGCACATCCTCGGGATCCTTTTTACTCTCAATTCGTTTGCGGATATCAAGGTTCGTGTCCCTGGACCATTTGCCCCATTCAACTGAAAATCGAGATATCCGGGCTCTTTTAGCCTCATAATATTTATTGTCAATTAACTCAACATACTGTTTTGCTGTCATCATCGCCATTGTGCCGTTATTTTCTTCAATGATTCAACGCCCCTGGTTGCAAACCCACCCTTCTCGTATTCCAACATGGTCGGTTTAAATACAGGACGTGCCGGCTGTTTCTTGCGAACATCCGTAAACTCTCCAGCTGTCCCATACACCGCTATGTATCGTCCTTCGTTTGTTACCCCAGCCGGGACACCGCCCATCCAACCACCTTCTACCTTAAAAGCAGATAATGAATTTACAAGTTCTCTGTCTAACTTCCACCAACCAGGGAAGGGATATCCTCCCCTTTGCTTCTGCTTGGCATATCTGTCACTGTATTTTGCATATCCCGCAGAATATTTTTCCGAAAAAATATTAGCATGCAGTAAATGATAATAATCAATTGCCATTCTTTTAGGCATTTCGTTCGTTTCGAGAACTACCATACCCTGCATTCGAGTAAGCGCATTTATAGACCGAGAAATATCACTATGTCTGACTTGAATTAAAACCATTATGTGTTCCCTAACACCCACCCGTTAAGAATTGTTTCATATCGCGACGGGATAATAGGAAGCAAAGAATTGTCTTGCAATTTAATATGCTTCCTGAATATGCGAGGGCTTATAGACGCCTCTATGTTTATTCCGTCGTCAAACGTCTTTCGATAAAACTTAAAAACCTCAATTGTAATATCAGTTAAAAATATAGGGATTGCCACCCGCAAGCCCTGATCGATATGTTCGTCGTCATAAAAAACTCCGAACCATTCAGTCAAAATATTTTTTTCTTTTATTTGACTCAAATTGTCTATGGAATGAACCGTCTCTATTGTTTCTTCCCCAAATGAATTAATTAAATTCATAAGGTTAGAATTGTCATTCCCGGATCTTACCGCAAAAAGAGTAAGCTGATGCATTTTACATCCTTATAGCAGGAGATTGCCTATTTTGAGTATGGCTATAATTTTTAAAAAGCATTGAAGTCTTTATTGCATGACCACATTTGCTGCATTTCAAAACTGACTCATGCATTGCACTTCTTATCTCTCTATTTTTCGCCCCACATTTGCACGTCCATTTAACTGTCATCTTTTCTCCTTTTCTGTAATGTAAAAAACCCATGGCTTTTAGGATGCTGACTATAATAACCATCCTTAATTCCCTCAATTTTATAAGTGAATTGGCAAAAATTCCACCCGGTTTTAAAAAATGTATCCTCCCACCAGACAGCAGACTCACAAATAACATGACTGCTATCCAAATCGTTTGCCGGCGCATCATATTTCATGCCATCGCCCAGCGGAATAACGGCAAAAAGCTTCTTTGCGTCTATGTCCTCAAGAACACGAATTAACTGCTTTTTGTCTATATGCTCAAATACATCTTTAGCTATGCAGTAATCAAACGGAAATGGAAGCGCTGTGCAATAAAATCTTTTACAATATTTTTTTACATTTTCCTCAGCATTCTTGATTGCATAAGAACTAACATCCACTCCCCATGCATCACGATACAACAACCTTAATGCCCTAACAAGATAGCCCTTGCTACAGCCAAAATCTAATATTTTTTCTCCTCTTTTAATCTCTAAATGATCGATCATTGTCATAGCCATAGGAATCGTAAGCTCTGGAATCCACCTATAGTTCTGATAGCAGCTTTTGCCAGTCTCTATACCGCGTTCAAAATAGTCTTCGTCGTAAACATCATATCGACCGCTCATTTATATCCCCTCAAAACGATCTGCCATATTCTTTAATTTTCTAAAAACTGCCATCTCGTCAGGATATGATTCGTAAAAATCAGGAGCACCCCCCGGTTTAAAATGAGCATGATTTTTGGCAGGATTAAAAATAGTTTTAGCTTTTTCCCCATATTCCAACCCCAAAGCTCGAACCACGCTTGCAACCCTATTGGTCTCAAACGAATCAGGATATACAACTATGTGAGCGCCCTGCTCAGCAAGAAAAAGAGTAGCACCTAAAGTACTTGCCCATGAGCACATTATCCTTTCTTCCGGCCAAGAAGAATCTTTGGTTGTTTTCACAAACACCTCCGGATCCCTAACAGCAACAACATATTTAACTCCTGGCCAGTATTTTTCAAATGCTGGACCAAAATATTTCCAGCATTCTTTCTGGAGTACATGCGTAAACTTAACTCCGAAATGCTTCCAGCCTTCCTCTTTAGCCTGCTCGACATAACTCCTCAAAATAATACCAATGCGATCAATCTCTTCCTGTAACACAATTCCCCGGCTAATATTATCACCGATTCGGTTTAGCTCAGAATGCTCACATTGTGCCTCACATTCTTTCGCCCAATAGGTTTTTTCATTACCCACTTCCATCCCACACGCCGCCAGCGTCTTTGATAGACAACTCGATCCGGTATGCCAATGACATAAAATAGCTATTGGTTGCACGTTAAGCCCCCTGACATCGTTTGCACAAATCACGATCAAAAACTTTTGATGATAATATTTTATAAAAATCTTTTGCTTTTTTCATTATCGCTTCTTTCGGGTCTTCAAGGATATTCCCAAACACTATTTCCTCCTCAAGATCCATACAACAGGGAATTACATTGCCGGTCACCCCGATAAAAAAGTGACCGAAATCAGCATACGGACAGCCATCAAAATGAATCGTGTTTTTCTGTTTAACAAGACCGGCCCAGGGGTTTACATGTGAGTTTACATGGACAGCAGTAAACATCCTGTATTTTTTTGCGACATCAAACCATGTATTTTTCCATTGTAGTAGCTCACTTTCATTCGTAAAATCCGTAACATGCGTCGTTATTACAAACTCAACATTTGTATGACATAAATTCAGACTCGATATAATCTCACCATCTACCCTGGAATAATCATTGCGCGAGCCATTTGCATTATAGAAATGATAAGAAATAAGTATCCGAGTTTTATTTTTCAGACCCCCCAAAAAATTTACAAACTCGGCTGTCAGCAAAAGTCCGTTAGTGTAGATGTCAAATTTTGTTTGGATAGCACTATCCATTAACAGCATATATCCTTTTATGTTGGGATGAAGCAGTGGCTCTCCATCTTTCTGAAGTATCATCGTACCCGGAACATCTTCCTTTGAATAATCTAGCACCTTATCGAACACTTCCTTGCTCATAATATCTCGTGATCTTTTCATAAAACGGTTCGGACATTCTTCGCACATAACCAAATTACATCTGTTGGTCAATTCTACTTGATAATTCATAATTTCACCTATCTGATTGTTTGTAAGAGGGGAGAGCAGGCCAGGAGCAAACCTACTCTACGGCTATATGCCGATGACCCCAAATTATTTAGTCCTTAAAACCTTTCCTATCAATCCAGTCCTGATAGGGCCCATTAAAATCAAGCCCCATTTCGGTATAAATATCAGGAACAATTTTTCTATAGCGTTCCGGAACGGTTTCTTTCCATACTTTATCTTCTCTCGCTAACCATTCTGGCGCACAACCCCTTACAAACTGATCGGTAATGGGATGCTTCAAAAAATCATAGCACCTTGTCGAACCCCAAAAATGTATCATCTTGCAGTCAGACTTACCCCCGTAGTATGTTCCTTCGGGTGCCGTCCACTTGCCTGCCCATTTTTTATAAATATGATCACAAGGAACTTTGGCATTCTCATATTCTCCGAGACTGCGATAATATAGCCAAGCGCCGGGTTCAAACCATGATGCTTGTGGAACGCCCTTCAATATTTCTTCTGCCTGTATGGGTGTCGGGTTTTTGATCCCTCTAGTTTCGGCAAATACACCAACAACGTCTTTTATCGTAGGATCCATACCATCCTCATTCCCAGATCTATTTCCTTTCGCATGCCAGAACATATTCTCCATATTATCCTTGACTTCTTTATTATATTTCAAAAGCATTTCCTTGAGATATAAGGTAGCAGAAGGATTAATATTATAATGGTTTGTTCCCTCTTCCCACATGAATCCTGCTATTCCCTTCTCAGTGCCGACCAAATAATGATAGAACCAGTCAAGCCAATGGTCTTGTTTTGCCATACAGTCCGTTTCCATCGCAAACATATATTTATAATCCATGTCTGCGATAAGCTCCAATACTTCATCAAGGGCAGTTGCATGAGAGTGCTTCCTCGTTGTGCATGTATGAAAATATACATTGTCTCCCAAATCCGTATCGGTGATAGCCTTAATGCTCGGGTGATCCGGCCAGGTTTGAGAAATAAAAATATCGAAGGACACATCATTTTTGAACTTCTTAAGTGAATTCACAGCAATCTGTGTCCACTTCGGCGTATGACCATGAGCAACAACGATTGCAATCCTATCCTTATTGTTTTTGGGTACGGCATTCCTTTGTGGGGCTATATGATCACCTGCCTTACTGTCAGGTTGACATATCTTGGCAATCTCGTCTTGCGAAGATTTGCTTTTTAGTTTCTCTGCAAAACTGTCAGCATCAACTGCGCTTATATTAATTGCAGTTTTTTTTTGAATTATCCTGCGAACTTTTGCATTTACTGTCTCCCCTCTCACTGCCGCATCGAAAGTATCTTTATCTGCGAAACTTATAGCAAAAGAAAGCTTCTCTCCCCCTTTTTCTATTGCGGGAATTCTTTTGTAATGGTTAGACATTTTTCGACCTAACTTCTCTTGTTCCTCGTTACTCATTGCGGCATATACTTCCGGCTTTTGAAAAAACATCGGATTTTCTGCCACTGTATTTTGTTTTACTGCTTCTGTCCTTTTGGGTGATATATTTTTTGCCACATCCCCCCTTTTTTTCAGGAACATACCAACCCAGGCAGATACTTCTATATAATTCCACCCACGTTCGTTTTCTCTCCACTCCTTAACTGCCCTTACAACTCCACCTTTATCTTTTGGATTTTCAGTATCTTTTGGGTCATTGATATCGTCCAACAAGATACAGTTAGTTATTTGAGATGAAAGCTCCATTTCTTTTGCCGTATGAAGATAGGTGTGAATTGAATCAATAAACACCATGTCGAATCTCTTGTTCTCCATTATGCATTTCCTTAAATATTCGACACTATCGGACTGAACAAAATTCCAAAAATCAAACTTACCATAACGGACAAACGTGCTGCCAAGAGGATTTCTGTCAATAGAAATCATCTGACGACCTTCTTTTTCTTCTATTCCATGCAGAAACATAGCCGTACTAATTGCTGAATCCCCTCCCGTTCCTAATTCAAGTATTGTTGCCGGCCCAACATATCTCACAGCTTCACTATATCCAATGCCAGGAGCATATCTTAGATTATTAATAAGCTTGTGGGCCGCAAGTTCCGATGAATATTTCTTTCCGATCATCCATAGACATAATGGAACTATTGCATGAGTATTCACTTGGTATTCAGATAGATGTTTCCAGTCGCTCCATTGATCCAACAATTCCGGAGGAACATTTATTCCATATTGTATCAGCCATTTTTTTGTTTGTTCTTTCTGTCCTACTCCACTACTACCGTAATTTATAAAAAGCCACTCTCTCGTTACTTCAAACATGATTGTCTCCTATAATATAGTATTTCCCAGTAACCCTGGTTGTCTAAATAAAATTTTCCATCCCTGATGGATTGATAATACTGTCAACCTCTGTGTTTTGTTTATTGAAAACACAGTGATTGCAGGTTGCATTCGGTATCGAAGCAATCCTTTCCTCATATTTCTTTTCAAGTTCAGAAACATGAACCCACCGATATTTTACATGAAAGGTTTCTTCCGAATCCTCATTCAAAACCACGGAGCTGCAAGGGTACACATATTCATCGTGCAGCAGAAACGGCTTAAAGTATCCCCACCAGCAACGATCCGGTTTCTTAAATACCTTTGCCTGATAAAAATAAGGCTCCCCAAGCTGAGCAATGTCTCTGGAAAATTGTGCATTATTTTTGTTCTGCTCTTCGTCTGTGGCTTGACAGTCGGGAACAATTCTGACATATGCCGGTTTATATTTATCAACATATTCCTGCAACCACCGCCATGTATTCAGATCAGTCATTTTATTAATACAATAACTGAAGCCCAGCGTTCCTTTTATGTCCGGTAAATCAATATCCTTGTGATAGTCCAACCCATTCATTGAGATTCGCACCCATTTTAAAGCATCCCTCATGGCCGGCGAAATATTCTCCTTCAAAGGAATACCGTTTGTGATCATTCCCTGCTCTAACCCCCATTCATTACATACGGACATAATCCTATTTATATCTCCGTACATTGTTGGGTCTCCTCCGCCAGTCCATTCAACTGTCTTCAACCCATAGTTGCAGAGAGTCTTTATTGTGTTTGTCAACAACGCCAAATCAATGTCCTCATGCTTTTCTCTGTTCCTGTTTGAACAAAAACAACAGTTAAGATTACATCTAGATGTTGGTGCCACCTGAAGCGACATAGGAGTTGCCATCCCGGTTGTTTTCAGCATATCTACGACCCCTGGATGGTATATCAATTTACTACCCGTTGATGTATAAATGTTTTCTTTGTTCATTTTTTCCTCCTTGTGAGATTATAAAATATAATATTTTCACCCATATAATCGTTTATAAAAAGAATGATTGTAGATTTCCTGAAATTTGTTTTTTATAAAAACTTTCTCCCCCTTTTTCCACTGAGTAAATAAAAATCTTGCTTGCCCTTCCGCAGCGCCACCAGTCTGATTGGTTTTAATGCCATTTTTAACCCATTTTTCTTGCATTTGATTTAATGATAATCCCAAAAAATTAAGCATTTGAGTATATTTGTCATTTTGATGATGGGTAACATCTACAAAGAATATATCACCATCATATTTTCTATAAATCTCTTCCATGAAATTCATCCGCCGAATTATTTCACCTTTGAAATATCCCAAAGGATCATTAAAGACAGAGAGCTTGTTAACAAAATAAACAAATCTCCAAGAGCAATATAAATCATCAATATTTTTTCTCATTGTCATTATCAGCTTTACATCTACTGTTTTTTCCTTAAGCTCTTTATAAAACTCAACCCCAAAATCCTCTCTTACCGCTAAATATTTTCTCTCCATACTTTCTGCTTTCGTTTTTGCTTTTTCCTTAAAAATACTAAAAACAGATTTTTTATACTCATCATTGTTTGCCTCACAAAAATCTATCGGATTGCTTTTTTCAATTACTTTATTGGCATAAGTGCTACCCAAATCTTTTGGCCTTGCTCCATTAGAAACGCCAAAAACAAAAATATCATCATGAAGATGCAAAAATGATGCTATCGTATTTGTCCCTGTTTTGGGCAATCCACCAATCATTAAAATTGACATTTAAAATCGACTTTCATTGAGATAATATTTCATTGTCTCTTCATGCATACTTATAGCGACTGAGTATCTATCTTCTTCCCGACATATACATGTCCATTGCTTTTGCTATATTGAGAACCATCAATAGACATGCAAAAAAATAAGTTTTCTATTTCGCGCATTATATCCAACAAAGTATGTTTTGTGGTATTTACTCCATCATCTGCATAAGCCCCTTCGTGGAAATCAAGATAAGGTGTATTAAACATTACAATACCTCCTCGCACAAGATGTCTGTTAACAAACCCAAAGAAACTCCGCAATTCTTCAGTTGGCACATGATGAATAACATACCAAAAATGTATTAGTTCAAATCTATATTCAAGGTTAACGTTAAGATCTCTCAAAAGAAACATTTTGTCCGCATTTTGAAACATTTTATAATCAAATACATTTTCGACAATATCCGCAATACAATACCCTTTTATAATATTCTCGATAATCTTGTGCTGCCTACCTTCTCCCGGACCAATTTCCAAAACATATTTATCTCTAAATAAATCCAAGTTTTTTTCAAAAAGAATAGGCGGACTATCCCCTTGGTTTTTGGAAGTATGCCCTGTCGACCAATGATCGAGTCTGTTCCTTTCGTTAATCATTACAGTCCTTCTCTCTGATACTTCTCCCGGTACTCTGCTTCTTTGTGATGCTCAGGATAAGTATGCCCAAACTGCTTATCCTCCATATGGAGTTTTGCGCATAACTTCCCAACATAATCCCTTTTTCCTTGCCCGGCCGATCGGTGAAAATGATTTATTTTCGGAATAGACAAATCGGTATATATTCTTTTATAACCCGATATTTGTTCATGTAACTTCCGCAGATATTTAATGTTTAATGATGTCAACCGCGACATACGAGCTTGCCAGTCCGGATGGGCAACCCAGTCTTTTGCCGCTTTTGTTTTTTCTTTATCCCACCAGTCAATCCGCGGCAACGCAATAACATCATAAGCCTCAATCAAATAATCTTTAAGGTGTCTTAATTTATGAAACTCTTCCTCATCAATCCGTTCGTCAGCATCCAGATATATCATCCATCCTGCTTCCGGGTAATGCTGCCTTGACAACATTCTTAGATGATTCCTAGCCGGGCCATATCCTTCCCGCCGTATTATGTCATCTACTACAACAACTGTGTTTGACTGTTTTTGGCAAAATTCTATAGTTCCATCATCTGAACCACTGTCTACAATCAAAATCCCGGCGTCTGCAATTTCTTGAACAAATTTAAACCATTCCGGCAGTTGGTCGATTTCATTTAATAAATTACTTGCAACTACAAGTTTCTTCATCGTTATCTCCTGTTAAATTGTCGATTATTCTGATATCCTCATTTCGATTTCTCCTGGCACATTTATTTCCGATGGATGCTGCCATAAATCTTCAACTGCTCTTATGACACTTGCGGGGCTATGCTTGCCCGTACATGGGGCTGGACACTCCCTGATTGATGCACTACAGGGTCCCAACCCAATGCACCCATCTTCAATATAAGAAGGTGTGAGACAAATAAGCTTTCCTTTCGTCTGATTCGGCCTGACGACCATATAATTTCCAGATCCAAAAAGACATACTTGAGATATTCCGAAAGAGCCGGCAAGATGAGATATAAAGCTATCAACATTCACACAAATCTTTGCCTTTGCCATCACCCATGCAGTTTCCTTGAAATTTAATTTCCCCCGCAAATCAATATCGGCCCACCCCGGGAAGTCCTGGCCACCGCCAAGCTGAACAGTTAAACATTCATCTCTGAATGCATTACAAATATCTTTCATATATTTGTAAGTTCTAAACTGTGCATCTCCGCCTGTAGTATGAACAACCAATATTTCCCGCGGGTTATCATTCAATTGTTTCAGCATGAATTTTACATCCGGATGCTGTGGTTCAATTTGTTTTATAAAAAAATCATGGGGTTCAACTCTTAATATCTTCCAGTAAAAATCCGAGAGTATTGTGTTGCAATTCCTGCCCCAACTGCCTGGCAATATTTTTTCGCCATGAGGATTATAAACAGCCGCATAATGATCCCGGGCAGAATTCTTTAATCCTTCATCCCAGGCAATAACTTTATCAATATAAGGATTATCTTCAATAATGCTCATGTATTGAGAAGATGTCATATAATCTATTGGCGAATTGTGCCGCTCTTTTAACCCCTTGAAACATCGAGTAGTCATAAAAACATCGCCGGCACTTGAATGCTGCATGAATAATACCCTGTTTTGCCGAGCCATTTTAATTGCTGCTGGTTTGCAAGATGCTTCTGTCAATAATTCGTTTATGTCTGATACGCCTTTGAGCCAATGCTTCCCTCTTTCCAGTCCCCGCGTTCTCATTTGATCTCTTTTCTCGGGCAGCATGGCAACTTTAGTCATCTTCTCTGCAATGTCCTTGGGATCGCATTTCCAGGAATCAATCCATGTCATCCCACTTTTGCCTTTCATCGGGATCATAGATGGAATCGTGCAGTCAACCAATTCCCCTACTCCACCGACAAGCTCAGGATGAGCTGTCGTGTTTGATGCTATAACAGGACACCCGCACAACATTGCTTCTAAGGGCACCCACGAGAGGCCCTCCTGCATAGAACAAACAACCAGACAATCAATAGCATTGTAGACATTCGGCATCTCCGTCAATTTATAAAACATATTTTCCGGTTTTGCCGCAATATCTCCAGGATTAAGCCCACAATCCTCCGCATATTGTTTTAAATTAAAAATTCCATGCTGTAATGCTGTATGTAAGTAAAGAGAGGTTTTGGGAATATCTTTTTTTACCATGGAATAAGCTTTAATAGTCCCCTGTGGATCTTTCCGATGCTGATTACCGCCAACATATCCAAATATTATGGTATCATCACTCAAATGAGAAAAAATGTTTCGCCTTACTTCCTTTTTGATCTCAGGCTTGTATGACCGCCATCGTTCATGATCGTGAAGTTGCGGACGAAAATATCTAATCCGCGGCACATGTTCTTTTAGTACATCATAGCCATATTTGGAATAAACACATGGATAATCCAGCATGTTGATCCATGCAATCCAATCCTTTCGTATTTCCCAAATATCCCAAGGAAATATCGCTCCCCACCTAAACCCTTTTTCTTTTCTTATTTTTTCAATATGAGGGAAACATTCTAAATAAATCCAAATATCTATTCCCACAAACATGAGAATATCAAAATCAAGTCTCTGGATAATATTTATAAGTCTGTTCGGGCCCCAAGGATTCTTGGGTTCTGCAGCAGATATAAGTGAAATTTTAGACTGATGCGTTGCAACCATCAAAGGATCCATGGATCCCTTTGTGTCCGCAGCAAAACACATAGCTTGGTGCTTCTCTGTGTCAAGTTGATTGATCAAAGAAGCCATCATGCCGGCATTACCACTGGTGCCTAATGGGCTCTCACCTACAAATAAAGTAACAATTTTATCTTTTGACATTTTTCACTCCTTAAGTGATTGGTAATAAAATCTCATTTAAATGAGATTATCTTGTATCCTCGCCAAGTTCACAGATGACAACATTTGGAAATCGTCTTCTTTTGATGGATTCAATTTGATACCATTCCCCCGATGCTGATTGCCATCGATCCTTAAGCTGCACATTGTAACTTTCTGGAATATATAATTGATGTCTCTCAATACCGATTTGCCCTAATTCTGCGTCTGAATCAAAGTCCTGCCCGAACAATGGTTCCGTCTGTAACCCAAAGAGCTCGCCACTAATAAGCTGCCATTCCGTCTCTTTATGATAAGATGCATCTGGCCATACATCCTCGCCAGACGGTCTCCAAAGCTCCCCAGACAAAATATTACATTTATAAAGAACGGCGTCATATTCGGTTATTGAATTCTCAAAAAGCTCACCAGCAAAATGCACAATAATAAAATATTCTCCAGTCACATCCAGCGTAACTATATCGCCGGCCTCCCCGCTTGTATCATAGGGGAACGATGCATTTCTGAAAAACGACTTTATGAAAGACTTAGTTGCCTGCGCATTTAGCTCATGATCTATAAATTCCCCTGACAACAATTCTTCGCGCCTTACAATAGTAATGGCCGAACCGATATCTCGATAGACATCTTTTATGTCAGGACCTAAACCCATTTTTTTCTTTCGATTTAATATTGTTGGATGGACGTTACTTAGTCACTCTCGGTAGGAGCAATAATGACTTGGTTGTTTGCAGAATAAGTACTATCACGGCCGATTTCATCATACTGAAACCCCGCATCAGCTTTATGGCCGAACATATGAGATACCGATACTCCGGCAAACTCTGTAGGATTCTCTTTGAGCGCTTTTTCAAATGCCTCATCTGCATCTTTCAGCATAGTTCGATAATGTTCCCATTTATGCTGCAGATGAAACTTTTTAGCATGGAATTTTGGCGCTTTTTTGGTTAACAAAAGATCATACAGATGTCGGGAAGACCGGTTTATAAGCCAGGTTATCCTAAAATCAGCAGTTACCGGCAATGCCCATGTATCTCGTTCGGCAGCATCAATCGCATCAGTATAATTATATGACGATAGATTAGCCGTTTCTTCTACAAATTTACGCTCTAAAAGAGTCGTAAGCTCAGTCCGTGTCATGATTCTCCTAAACGTGCGTCTTCATATGTGACTGTAAAGCTGTATCGTTCGCCACTTTCAGGCCACATATCGAACACACTTTTTTAGCGCTCTCGGACTTAAGGCTTTTGCCTTTATCCTTATCAAGATTCTCGTCGGTGATATTTTTCTCGGTTCCCACAGGCTCACCTTCTGCGGATTTTCGTCTCGCCCACTCTTCCAGATCCCATTTTTCAGCATACATCTTCCCCCATTTGGTCGCTGCTTTGGCCTGGATGTCAGGAGATGCTGCCAGAAAAAGATCTAAATTGTCGCGGACATAATCTTTAAAAACTGTTTTTGATGTTTGAAACCATTTTTTTATAAAGTCCGTTTCAGCTTCCGTAAGAGCTTTCTCTTTTTCGGGAACAATTTCCGGAGCAATGTATTCTATGGTTTTCAAACTCGGATCTGCTGCATTAGCACGAATTTCTGTTTGAATGTCCTGGGGGAAGGGAGCCTTAATAATTGTCCCTATCCCCCAGGTACGATCATTTGTTTTTAATGTAACCAACAGCCTTACTCTTTCGATGTTCATTCGATTGTCTCCTCTCTTAAATCCCATTGCCTGATTAAATGTCAGGTTCCAATTCGACGACGATAATAGGATTCTGAATTTCCGTGCCCGGAGAACCTGTCCGGTCAAGAAAAAACTCAGCTTCAAACACATCCCCAGCATTAAAAGAGTTATTTGTATGATCAATAACTCCCTGGGTAATGTTTGTATCGCCAGCCACTACGGTTGTTTTTTGCTGACTCGTTTCCCCAGAAACATCACCAATTGACGGACGAGTAGTAAAAATGGAGGTTCCATTTATGCGCACTTCTCCACTTAAACGCAATTGATCATTGTCGGCCGCATCCCCGCTCTGTATTACAGACATCCAGCTATCTACAACTTTGCCGGAAAATCGGGGCGCTGGTCCCATGAGAACAATTGTTCGTGTTGCCGTCATCTCGCCGGATATTTCTGCATGTATCTGGGCAAGTCCGGCTTCTGAGACCTGCTTGTGAAACGAGGGGCTAGGGTAAGGAGCATGCTCTGTTCCAATTGGTTTTGGTGACATAACTTCTCCTTTCCTATGTTACGGTTAAAATAATAATTCCGTCTTCTTGATACAGAACCGGAATTCCCTTATTTTGTACCCGGAGATAAATGCCGTCAGGATCTTTAACTTCCCACTGATCGACTTCCAGGCCCCATGTCCTGTTAAGGGCAAACGGAGCTTCCGCAAATTCAGCAATCAGCTGATCTTCGACGGTAGGAGCAAACATGATGAATTTGTCGATTGGGATAAACTTCCGAGTCATGTAAACATAATCCTCCGACACCTTATAAGAAGTCGAGGGAGCAGTGCTGACCGTAATAGTGCTGGCATTGTGGTCGATGCTGGCAATCGTTTCAGCCTCTGTGGTTCTTGCAGATGAATCAGCAAAGGTCAAAGTTCCGCCAACCTCAAAATCGGTAGTATCGTCAACCGATATCACGACAGTTGTATCTGCCGTCACAGCACCTGTCAGCCAAGCCCTGACCTGATATTGCTGATCATAGATAACAAAGTTATCAATGTTCAGTAAATTGGCCAAAACTTTCTTTGGATTGGCAAACAAATCTCCGCTGCCGAATGCAGATTTTGCAAGAATAGTCTGAATGCTTGCATCCTTCGTCATCATATTAAGGATTTCCTGCGTCATAACAGCCCAGCTCAGATCAGCGCCATTGAGATTAGACATAATCAGTTTAGTGTCCATAATATCCTCAACGATATTTCTGTTAGCACCGGTATCCCAATGCCTATTTGCCGCCAATGTTATTTTGTTGGCAGCAGGGATATTATAGTCCACGCTGTATTTCACGCTGGAGGGCCCAACATAATTAAAACTACCGGAAGAAAGCATCTTGGCAAACATCCACTCCTTACGCCTGTCGCATCGATTGCGAAGCATTTTAGTTTCCCTTGCCAATCTCCGGGCAGCTGTCATATATTTAGCCGTTGTTCCAGGTTCACGAAGGTTGTTAAGCACCGAGGAAGAAAGATGCATTTTTTCTTTCCAAAATGCAGCCATAGCGCTGCTATGGCCCACGCCCAAAGGTGCTACTCTGGGGGCCGGTGCATCTTCATCTGTTAATGGGGTCAATCCTCGATTCCCGATCTGAGTTTCCCATTCGATATTGTCAGAATCCCACCGGAATGACCCAAAAAGATTCGTCAGCGTCAAATTGACCGGTTTCGTGAATCTTTCTATCAGTTTTTGTAACCGCGTTAACCGCAGTTCAGGTATTGAACTTACACCTATCATAATTTTTCCTCCTTTCTATTTGATACTAAAATGTTATAAGGTTATTAACCGCAGTTCCACCGACATCTGTCAGAACATTAGAATCGTGGTTTTCAAGCAATCCAGAATAAAGCTCTGCTCTGCCGATAACCAGCGTTCCGCTTCCGCCTTTTGCGTTTTCTCCAACGCCTGTATCAACTGCACCGGCAAGATATCCCTTTGCCTTTAAATACGGAGTGGTAGTCTTGGTTTGAATCCAAACCAAAGCGCCCTGAGCAACCGTCATAGCAGTTGTGACATTGTTGGTTACGGTAAGAACCGCAATGTGGGAGTACGTTGTACGATCAATCGCAGTAATAGCCCCCAGATCCACAGCACTTGCATTGTAGCTGTCGTTGTCAGCAACAGCCAGGTGATCGCCACTCGCAAATCTATAGCTGTCGGCTAAAGTGATCTGAACAACCGTAGAAGCCGCACCATCCAGAGTCAGGAAAGCCCCTCCCCTGTAAACCGTTGCACCTACAACCGGCTGTACCGGTGTATAGGGCATATATTGCCCTACTCGATTGGTGCTTTCCGTAATGAGCCCCATTACAGCGCCGGCCGGAATTATTCCACATCCACCTGGAATGGTAATGGGAATAAGGGCTGCATTCTCAGACTTGCTGAAGAATATACGCTTAACGTTTACTTGATCGCCTCTGTTAATGTAGGGTGTATCGCCTAAAGGCATAAAACTCACCTTCCTTTCTTTTAAAATTGAATTAACCCATTATAATCTCATTTAAATGAGATTAGTGACGTGTTTCTATTTCTTTTTCGAGGGCGTCGGCTGCAGCATTATCGCCCGCCAGTCTCAGGGCTCTAGCGACTGCCTCATCGTCCTCTTGCGCTTGGGGAGTATCATCGCCACCGGTCGGATCGCTGTCACTGGTACCGAATCCCTGGACCGTGTTGGCTTTAGTAATGCCATTGGTTTCCCAGTCCTTTATCTCGGCATCACATTTTGCAGAAAAAGCAGTTTCATCCAGCACGTCATCTGTAACGAACTTATTATGATCAACGTGTTTCCGGACCTTTCCATGTATCCGGGTGGGAATATCGCTATCCTTTAATTTCGCCATAAATATTCCCTCTGCCTTAGCTTCGATCTCTTTTTCCCTCCGAATCTCATTGTCTTTCTCAACGGTGAGAACTCTTTCGCCCAAAGCATCGATTGTTTTATCGCTTTCTACCTTAACGGCAGCAACTGCGTCAGAAACGGCTTTATCCGTTTTTCCCTCTGCAGCAGCAACAGCGGTAGCAATAGCTTTTTCCTGTGCAATCTTGTTTTCTGCACTGGTTGACTCCTGAATCTCTTTTATAAGCTCAGGATGTTTCTCTTTCAGCTCCGCTAAATTCATAATTTTCACCTCACTTTCTGTTTTAGTTTTGGTATGTATAGTTGACACAATTTCATTGTTTTTTGAAATCATGGTTAAAGCATCTTCCGGGCTCATCAATTTGTGAGCAAGCCCAGCGTCCACTGCTTTTTGACCTGTAAACAATCCAGCTTCCGTATCCTTAATTTTTTGCTGGTCAACGCCTAAGTTCCGAGCTACCATTGCCGTAAACATCTCATAATGACTATCAACGTTTTCCTGCACTTTTGCTCGCGCCACCGAAGACAGTGGACTATGAGGGCTAAAATCATTCTTGCGAGCGCCGGCAAAAATCGGACTGAATTTCACACCCACCTTTTTATCAAATTCTGACTGGTCGACATGCTGGGCTATAACGCCAACGCTGCCCACGCCGCCGGTTCGGGATATGATAATTTCATCAGCGGCGCTGGCCAATCCAAATGCCGCACTGAGTGCCTTGTCGTTAATGATTGCAAAAATTGGCTTTTCCCCGCGCGCTTCAAATATTTCATCCACCAAATCAAACATCCCGGCCGCCTCACCGCCGCCTGAATCAATATCAAAAATAATGCTCTTAACGTCCTCGTCTGATAAGGCTGCCCGAAATTCTTCTCTAATTTCCTCATAACTCCGCAACCCCGAAAGAGAATCCAGTCCCAAGTTCCGATTTGTTAAGGTTCCATGGATAGAAATAATTGCTGAATTATTATCTGTGTTTTCAGGTCGATCGTCGGACCCCTTGAATTCCAGGGTTATATCGGGAGTTAATTCGCTTCCAATAATATCGTCCCCTGTAATCTCCACGCCCATCCTCGGGCCCAGGACAGCCATAATCTGATTTAGCTTTTCCGGGTGAATCAAAAGAGGCCGGTTCAAAATCATATCTGCGAAATGAATTAATTGCGGTTTTATCTTTTTCTTTGCCACAGCTAAGTCTCCGTTTTTTTAGTATTTAATTTCTCTTTGCTGGGTTCTGATTCCTTTCTTTCCTGCGCACCTTCGGCGTCTGTGGTTAATAAAAGTTCTGGATATTTTGCGTCCTCAGTTGCTTTTCTTAATCTCCGCCGAGCATATCCCCTAAACCCCATCTTTCCTGCTATGTCCTCGTTAGGGATACCAAGAGTTTGGTTAATCGGACCATGTTTTGACCCCAGCATGCCTTTTGCCGCAGATTCTATGTTTGAGACCTCGGAAACCGGAAATGATATCTCTATTAATTCTTCCGGACGCCGATCAACAAACCCAAAAACAGGCTCTTTTTGCCCTTTTTTAAACTCCTTTGCTTCCCAAACAGAAAAAGTCCTCTCAAACTTCTTCAAGGCTCCCTTAAGAAAAAAGATGTTCCCCCAAAAATCATACTTCAGAAACCTTGAAAAATAAGCTATCTCATCTGAGATGTTGTCGGCCATGGGCGCCCTGGAAGCTTTCACGGATGCAAAAGTTCCTTTTGATTGGCCGGTTGAAACGTCTTCCGGTTCATTTATACCGCTTGTAATTAAGTGCAAAATATCAGTATCCTGTTCGCTAATTTTGGTAAGTGTTGGATTTAAGACTTGAAGCGATATTCCCGGAGGCGTAATAATACTGCTTCCCGGAGTTTTGGGGGCCATCATGCCGGTTGCTTTTTTCTGAACATCTGTCATTGTTAACCACCGTTTAAAAGCCGTTGGGTCCTCAATTTTAAACCACCAGAGATAAGAGCCGGCGGATTTCTTCCAATCAATCTCCCATTTTTTAAGATTCTCATAATAATTAAGCCATTCCAGGACAGTTCTTAAATACGATACCGCCCTTCTGGTCATCAATCCTCGATCCCATCCTACGATAAATCTCTTGAATCCACCTAATGGCCGAAAGATCTTTTTCCTGCTTTTACTGGTTTTCTGACGAATACTACGGAAATTTTTGTTTATCTTAGCATCTTCTATAAGCTCCGGATATCTGGCCATAAAAACAGAAGGGATTTGCTGCTCTACTAAAATATCATTAATCCTGGTTCTGATAGTATAAAAAAGAGGCATTAATGATTTTCGGGAATGATAAAGGATACCGGTTTCATCGTCCCCGGCTCCATCAATAGTGTTCGGATCAATCCAATCTACCTCAATAAACCCGTCTTCATGACACGTTAATAATATATACAGTTCCCCGTCCGTATTAGTTCTGCCTACATATGAAGGCATATAATGATAAAGTCGATTTCGCTGGTCGGTATCTTCTTGCTTTAAAGCCTCATTAATCTCAAATATTTCAGAAGTAGCCTCAAACCCATATCCGGTCAAACGACCCATCATTCGACGAACAGATGTGTTGATTTGAGGATTAGTAAGGTACTTACCCCAACATTCTTGCTGGAGTTCAGCCCGGGTGAGCTTCGTTACATCTGCTGCGGTTATAGTCTTCCCGTCAGAGTCGACTGTTTTGTTGCTATCAGATGCCATCTGCCATGGAACCGAAAAAGATAGTCCCATCAGTGTTTCGTCATCGATACCTTTCAACGTCTCGAAAGCTTCTTTGGCAGCTGCAACCTGACCTTTGTCCATAAAAAGCCTATCTGAATAGTTCTGACAGAATGTCAATTTGACAATTTGTCACTATTTAGGCTTATAGATAAAAAAACCCAGGCTGTCAACAACTTTTTTTGATTTTTTTCACGTGAAACATTAAAATTGGTAGGATTTTTGGGATAATCTCATTTAAATGAGATTAGGGGAATGACAATTTGTCACATTAAAAATAAAAGAAAATTGTTATTTGGAGAAGCTTTTGTATGATCAATGATTATTTGATGCGCACAATGCCGGCAAACAAATATCGTATTCTTTTCTTTTGCACGAATATCCCAAATACGGCCATCAGATACATGAGAAGATCCACATTTTCCCTCAGGACATTTTACAACATCCCCTCTTTTGTCAACCAGCCGACATTTAGAAAATATGGTAGTAATCGTTTTTACATCATCCCCTTTAAACACTCCTACAGGAATACTGCCTCTCACATTTTTATCCATGAGCTTCCTCAATGCCTTTGGCTATTATTACAAGCCCGCGCAATTGATCTGACACCTTGCCGGACTTTCCGCATTCTGCTAAAACTGCTTGATAGTAGGGATTAATTAAAGCCCGTTGATATTCGCTATATTTTATAATAAGGCTTAATGTTTTTGTTCCATTTTTTTCATCATCCTCCCATTCAAGTATCATTGCTGAGCTCCTTCCGCAATATTCTAACGTTAGGAATATCGAGACCCTGATAAGTCTTTATAATTTCCCCAGCCGTCGAAATTACAAGAAAAGCAAGATCTGATTTTATATCATATGATATCTTTTGCTCTTTTCCATGTTCTGACAATGAATCAATAATCTCAACATCATATTTTTCATGCTGGATCTGTTCTCCAATCCTCCGGGCCCTCTCACACGTCTGGCATGCTTTCCGGGGTACAAATACTTTAAGCAAATTCATTGATCTTTAACTGCTTTATATGAAAATTCAATTTCAGGAATTTCTATTGTTTCTATAGTCTTATTCTCAAAATCAAGTTCATATAAATACCCATCATATGATGGGGGCTCTACGGATATTTCGCCTAGCCGGCTCTGTCGCCAAAGTACCACAGCAGCATTTTCGGGGGAAGTTACAATTTCTTGATAAATAGGAATATTGTTTTGCTGAGAAAAAACATGTGTCACCTTAATAATTAAAAATAACTTTTTCATAACAACGCCCTTTCCACTTTGTCGTGACAACTGTCACACAGATATTTAATGTTTGATTCCTGGTTGCCGGCCTCATCTATCGTGTATGCCTTACCGCCCTGGGATCTCTTTACTTCGTGGTGCTCGTCCAGGAGAGAAAACTTTCCACATTCAGCACACTTTTTTTGAAACCGAAATTGATTAAGTCCCGATTTCTTAAGAGACAGTTGCCTCTCGTCATCTGTAAAACTAACCCAATGAGCCACCCATTTTGATATCTTCATTTCGTTTAAATCAGTAGCCCCGGTAAGATCTCTTAATGTTTCATTTATTTCTTTCGTTCGCTGTTGTAAAAATTCCTTTTTGTCCTCAAACTCCTCCCGGGTAGTGATAATTTTTTTGCATCTGTCGAGTGAATCCAAAGGAATACCGCTCAACTCTTGTGGTGAAATATGCAATCCCTTAATATAGTGAGAATAAAGCCGCATGTACTTCTCTGCTTGAGATTGAGCTACCCTATTAAGAGTTTTGTCGTTTAAAAATTCCCCAAAACTATCAGCCCGTCCTTTCCAATACTGCTCTTCTTTTATGATAGTTAAAAGATATCCTTTATAAAGAGCCAGCTCTGCATATTTATCATCTATTGCCCTGTTAAGACAAACCGCCTGTTCGCCATCGGACGGAATCAGCATCCCATGTTCTGTCGTTTTCGCTAATGCTTGTTCGTTCATTGTTGCTCCTTTTAATATTTCCCCACAAGATCCTCGTTTATAAAAACTTCGCCAAAACTCAACATACTGTTTCGTAACCGAAAATCATCTACGCCAAGATGCCGGCCCCCATATAAACCCCATGCCGTAGAATATTGAGTATCATCCTGAATGCCTCTAACTTCCTTTTTTTCAAGAGACCCATACCACTTGTTATCCTCGTCAGCATCAAATATAGCCATTTCCTCTCTGAAAATATCAGGTTTCTTGCTGCCGCCAATCCCAATTGACGGCACCTTAAACCGTCCCTCTTCAACGATTGTATAATAATTGTTGAATGCTTCGTTCTGCCGACTATAGCTCGGATATAAAATTTCAATTGCAATGTTACGAGATTCGCACCACGTTTTCATGTCATATGCATAAAATTGTTCAACACAAAAAACATCAATACCGTCTAATTCCTCGTGGCATTTATCTGCTTCCTCTTTGAGCGAATCAAGCGTTTTATTGCGAGCTACGGCAAGATGTAACAAAAAATATATATACTTAGGCGCTGCTTCGTTAATACCCTGAATGTTCTCCCTGCTTCCCGGGAGCCCCTTTGCTATTATGGTAAGGATAGAACGAGCATAACTTCTGATCGAGAGAGGATCGGCCATATCAACGGAAGCCAATATTGCCCAATATGTATTAAACATATCTCCCAGTCGCTCTAAATCTTCCATCATTGGCATTAGAGGATTGTTATACTTATCTTTCAAAATATAAACATCATTAATCAACGAAAATCTTTTATCTATTTTGGTAATTTTAAATTTTGTTTCTATGACACCACTTGAAGCCTGCAGTCCTCTCGAAGAGATACTTTCAATAACCTCATGGTAATGATTCTTTTTCTCAATGGCTGCTACAATCTCCTTGTGGTTTAACAACATTCCGTCAATTCCAAAATATGACATTTCCTCAATCTGTGCCTCTGAAAAAACATGCGTACTGCCGGCACTCCACAAATTTTTAAAATATTTTGCAAAGCCACCGCCGATATGAAGCTTTACCTTGTAGTCGTCCAATTGTATCTTGTCCATCATGGGATGCCAATAATCCGCGGGATCGGCTTTTTTGCTGTATCTATATGAAAAAAATACTGTCTTGGTCTTGCCGGCAATACAACCAGTATAGAGACTATAGAGGAAATGATCTTTTGCTGAGACGGTACTATCTATGACACCCAAAGCATTTGGAGTGTTTCGTACAGATCCATCAAGCTGTTGAAAAAACTTTGGGTTCTTCATGTCAAAAACTTCTGAAAACGTATATCCTGTGATGTTGGAAACAACCCCCGAAAAACTAGAGATGGTTCTTATAGTGCTCTTGACCTGACCATTATCATCTGTCAATCGAATTTCTTTTTCTTGAATATTTTTTTCACCAATTAATTCGATTAGATTAGGGGAATTACGGATAGTGTCACGCATGATATCATAATGCACAAATTTAACCTGATCTTTTGAATTAGCTGCCAGCGTTATCAGCTGCTTAGGAAAACAAAAAAATTTCCACAATTGGATAATAACAGCAATAAATGATTTGCCTTCCCCTCGCGGCCAACAAAATATAATAAGTTTATATATGAATCGACCATTTTCCATACGGAGCGCTTCACCTAAAACTTCCTGTTCGCGCTTCCAATATTCTAAATATGATTTTCCCGTTTGAGGAATAGGAGTATCCGGCAATTCACCCATGGGCACCCAAACAGGTATATCCGATCCCTCCGGGAAGATAGAACAATAAACATTATCGTTGCACCACTTGATCATGCCTTCGGCGCCATTACGATATTCAATATTAAAAATCATCCAAAACCCTTCTTTCTTTCCAAAGATGAAACATGGACGTGCTGAGGTCGTGCGTTATTGCAAACGGTATATCTCTTTCCTTAAAATAATCCATCCACCGTTTCAAAATATAAAATTCACTTTCTGAAACATCAGGAAGAAAACAAAAAATTTTTTCTCTTGATATACGCATAAAATCACTGATTCTAAGCGACATGTCCCACCTTGTTTGTTCTAATTTAAAAACCGATTCTTCGCTTTCACCCATGGCCGCTTCTCCTTGTCATCAAAGATTTCCGATTCGTCACACTTCAAAATAAAAGCCCATTTTGGTCGATTTTTCTTCTCTACATATATTCGGCCGTGAATAACCCTACTCACATATGCCTCCGGTTGCCCTATATGAGAAGCAAAGTTTGATTGATTCCCGAACATCTCTACTATCCGTTTTTTTAATTTCCAATTAATGTCAGTACCAGCCATTTCTCATCCTCAAAAAACAAATTGTATGCAAACAATAATCATTACTATTATCGTTAGCAAAACAACCAGCCAATCGGGTGCTGGCTTCGCTGCCGGCCCACGCTGGACGCTTGCCTTCTGAGCCCTGGCATATTCCCTGCCACCATGGCGTACACAATAATGAATAATTGACCGTCTATTTCTATAGCCTCTAAACACTTTATTCTCTCTTTTTTTGATTTT
>SDBT01000814.1_pt1 | contig 51549 bp, 41 predicted proteins | sample 2277101 | NCBI WGS metagenome assembly SDBT01 (sample SAMN10404973, study PRJNA504765) | marine sediment metagenome | isolation source: marine sediment core GS10_PC15, 103 cmbsf | place: Arctic Ocean: Southern Knipovich Ridge | collected 2010
TCAGTTAGAAACGATACCCATTAGCGTTGTAGTGGCGCACCTGTGTGTGCGCCCGGTATCGGGGTTTTGGCACACATGGACAGACACATAGGTCTGTCACTACAGTCTCATTTCTAACCGAAACAAGTGTTATTTGCGGTAGAGTGTTGAAAAATTCTTGCTACAGTTTATAGAAGATGCAAATAATCCAGAGGAGGAGTTCGTTGTGAATATTCTTGTCCTTATGTGTGATCACCATAGATTCGATGCGCTTGGCTGTCTTGGGAATCCCCTGGCACATACGCCTAATCTGGATCGCCTGGCAGCCCAGAGCGTCCGTTTCGAGAACTGTTTCGATCAATCTCCTGTTTGCGCTCCAGCGCGCCACAGTCTGGCAACCGGTCGATACGCCCATGCTCACGGCGTACTGAATAATGGCGTTAAGCCATATCCCGGAATGGTCACCATCGCTCATGCGCTTGACCCACTCGGTTATCGCCGCTTTAATCTGGGACACATGCACTGGACGGATCGGCAGATGGACAATGGCTATGAGGCGCTGGTTAACAAAGATAAGTGGGGAGAGTCCATGCCGCCCAAAGTGATGGATAGATACGAATGGGAAGCGCAGGGCATTACTCGCCGCACCACCGCTGGCCCTAGCCCTCGCAACCGAGAGCAGTATTGGGGTCACCACGTGGCAACCGCATCCATCAAGCTCATCGAGGAGGCAGTGGAGCACAATGAGCAATTTCTCTCCTGGACTGCCTTCACCGAACCGCACCCACCATTCTTTCCACCCCGGGAGTTCTATGATCTCATTGACCAGTCGAAGATCCAGCTTCCGGAGCAGGCTCCTGCCGATGCTCCGCCGCCGCACGACAAAATCCTGAAAATGCGGCAGGAGTGGGAACACCTGACGGAAGTTGAACTGCGCCAGATGCTTGCCGGCTACTATGGCATGGTGGCGCTGGTGGACAGCTACTGCGGCATGGTGCTTGATGCTCTCGACCGGCTTGGCATCCGTGACGAAACCATCGTGATCTGGACTTCGGATCATGGCGATCAGATGTGGGAACACCAATTATTTCTGAAGTTCAACATGCACGAGGCTTCGATTCACGTTCCATTTTTAGTCAGCGTTCCCGGGCGCAGTCCGGGCGTGCGAAGCGAGTTAGTGGAGCACATTGACGTATTTCCGACTATCTGTGAATTGGTAGGCGCTGAATGTCCGGATACTGTTCAGGGCAGGTCACTTGTTTCACTACTCGGCGATGGCCCAACGCCTGAGGGATGGCGTGATGCAGTATTCAGCCAGATCGGGAACTTGCAGATGATCCGGACGGAGGAATGGAAATTAAATGTCTACGATGGCGTTTCCGGCGACCTGTATGACCTGCAAAATGATCCGCAGGAATTCTACAATCGCATCGCTGATCCGGATTACGCGAACACAGTAAAATCTCTGGAAAATCGCCTCAAGGAATGGGAACAGAAGCATAAAGCGGACTAGGGCACTGACAGCTTAGTTCTGGAGTGCTGGAGAAAGCCCGGTGGAATATCTTTTCCACCGGGCTTTCCAACTCACTTCGAGTTCGCAGTAGACCAAGCAGGCTTGATATCCAGTATGCATCCGCGGATAACCACATTCCGGTAGACGGCCCCGGTTCCTTTACCGTGGTTAGTCAGAATCAAACGCTCTGTCAGACACAACTCGTCGTCGGCAAGATTTGCCTCGCCAATGGTTTGGTCGTTGACTTCCCAGCGCAGCTTCCGATCATGGCGCGTGACTCTCATGTGGTATGACTCGGCGATGGGCACGGATTGAGTTGGGACGACCCAGCGCATTTCCTCATACGATCCCTCATCCCCATCAAATCTCCGCAGGAAGTCTGCGCGGATATATCCATCCCTGAACGCTCCATCTTCATCGCGGTTCTCGCGCCAATCGTCGCTGTAATTGGTAAGCCCTGCGTGAAAGAAACGCCCAATTGCACCCCGCGTGGCCAAAGCGCAGACCACATCACACCAGGGTTCGCACGTACCCATGATAACGTCATACTCAATTTCCAGATCCGTCCGGGGATCGGGATCAAAAACCAGGCTAAGGCTGATATGACGCTCCCACTGCTTATCGGTTTCCTCTGGCTCAACTCTACCGAAAGCCAGACCACCATCTTTAACTTCTGGGGCTGCTTTATAAGGCTTTTCGATCCGCCAGTCCTCCAATTGCTTTTCATCTACGAAATCATAGAACACCTGGACGCGGCCATCGGGCAGCTCAATAATTTTACCATTCAGCTTCTCTTTCAGTTGCCGGATAAACTCGGCTCCGGGTTTGTTGTCTTTCAGAACTTCCGCGACCATATTTATCAACCTCCCCTGCAATTTCTTTCTGGATTCATGAAGCCGGCTTTTGATGGTCGGTACTCTCACCTCCAGAAAGTCGCTGATTTCCTTGTATGAATATCCGTTGACGAGATAGAGCGTTGTAACCATCCTGTTTTTCTCCGAGAGCGCACCGATCTCCCTGAGTATCTGCTCCTTCAGTTCATTTGTCTCCACTGCGACATCTGGCCGGGGCAGATTCGATGGAATATCTATAACGGTCGAGAGATCCTGATGACTTATTTTGCGTGAGCGCAGGAATCTATTGCAGGCGGTCATGGTTATGCGGCGAAGCCAGCCGGGGAACTTCTCAGGCTCCCGCAGCCGCGGCAGTTCCTGATATGCCAGGACAAACGCCTCCTGAGCGATCTCTTCCGCGTCGTGGAAATTCTGCACCATCGCGCACGCTGCGCCGAACACGGCATCCTGGAAGCTCCCCACGAGTTCTCCAAATGCCTCCACGTCGCCGCGTTGCGCTCTCTGGACAAGGATTTTGGTGTTCTCTCTCATGCTCCGCTCCTCTTGATGGAATACCTCCAATGGAAAGAGCCATACATAGGGTGGGAGGTTGGATAAATCTCCACAGCTTCTATTTGGTGATTATACCGCATCGTTAGTCCAGTAGTCAACATCCACATCGCATGGAAGCCAAGCAAAGTCAGAAGACAGTTGTTTTCCGTCCGAATTGTCTGTATAATGTAGTTATGATACGACTTTTTCAGTTATAGGCATAGGGTGACTGATAGCCGACAACCGACAACTGACAACCGACAACCGACAGCGGTGTCAAGCATCAATCAAATTGAACTTTGGGGGAGTGAGAAATGAGAAAGGTTGTTCCATCGGTACTCACACAAGACACAGCGGATCTGGAAAAGAAAATAAGGGCTTTGGAACCGTTCGCTGATGTCATCCAGGTAGACATCATGGATGGTGAATTTGTACCCAATACGAGCGTTGGAGTTGAAGAGGTTCGAGAAGTTGGCGTGAAGTCACAACTGGAGATCCATCTGATGGTGAAGCATCCGATAGAGTATATTCAGCCCTTCGCAGACATTGGCACTTTCAGAATAATCTTCCACATCGAATCCGACGATGATCCTGCTGACGTGATACGGGAGATCAAGCGGCTTGGCCTGGAAGCGGGAATTGCTCTGAATCCACCGACTTCTATAGACAGAATTAAGCCATTTCTGAATTCGCTGGATCTTGTATTAGTCATGGGCGTCAATCCCGGTTTACAGGGTCAGAAATTCATGCCGGAAGTTCTTCTAAAGGTACAGGCTATTAAGGATATACGGCCAAAAATCATCATTGAAGTTGATGGCGGCGTCAATGCTGATACTGGTCCCGCTCTGATAGATGCTGGTGTTGATATACTCAACGCAGGATCATATCTGGTCAAGCAGCTTCCTGTGAAAGATCACTGGGAGCGAATGCAGGAAATTATCAGCGAAAGGTGAAATAATATGAAGATCGCTTTTAGCACTCTGGGATGTCCTGATTGGGATTTTAATACGGTCGTTGAAAGAGCAAAGCAATACGGTTATGATGGTCTGGAGATTAGAGGAATTCTAAGGCAGTTTGACCTGGTTGAGGTGCCCGAACTTACCAGCGAAGCAGAAAAAAGCAGAGAACTCCTTCAGGAAAATGGAATCGCCATAGCCTGTATCGCCGCGTCTTCCCGGTTCAGTTCTCAGGATGAGGATGAAAGGGAGGCGAATATCGAATCGGCCAAAGCGCACATGGATATTGCCAGAGACTTTGGCGCCCAGTGTATTCGCGTTTTTGGCGGAAATATCCCGGATGGCGTGGAGCGTGAAAAGTGCGAGGATTACATGGCGGAGAGCCTCAGAAAGCTTGGCGATTATGGCTCAGAGGTCGGTGTAAAAGTGGCGCTGGAAACGCACGACTCATTCTGTTTAGGCAAAGAGATTGCCGCGGTTCTGGGAAAAACCGATCATCCAATGGTGGGAACTGTATGGGATCTCTATCATCCGCTGCGAAACGGGGAGACAATAGAGGAAACTATGGAATTCCTGAGCGGACGAGTGTTCCACGTGCATATCAAGGACGGCGATTTTGAGAATCACACTCTTCTGGGAAGCGGTAAGGTTCCGACCCTTGATATTCTCAAACTGCTCAAAGCCGATGGCTACGACGGATACCTCTCTGTGGAATGGGAGAAGGCGTGGCATCCCGAACTTCCTGATCCGGCGGATGTCTTCCCGCAGTATAGCGCAAAATTGAGGGAGTATTTGAGTTCCATATTTACCTAGATTTCGATGCTGTGAACAAGTATTGATTCACAATAGTAGGCGGCTATCTCGATAGTGTTAATGTGGCTTGTGGCTTATGTCATAATTTCTAACATCTACTTGACAGAATATCTAACATACGGTATAATTCAAGTGAAAGGTGGTGACAAAGATGGCGGAAATAAAGACCTTCGATACACGATTAGGTGCAAGAGTTAGGGAGCTACGCAAGAAGTCCGAACTTACACAAGGAAAGCTGGCAAAACTGCTAGAGATCAACAGAGTTGCTGTTGGACAGATGGAAAAAGGCGAGCGGAAAATTTGTGTTGAGGAGGCGGTAAAGCTATCGGAAATATTCCGTATCCAGATCGACGCAATGCTGGATCCTGGCAAAGACGTGGAGGTTATTCTGGAGGAGGCGGAGCGGAAACCAGACAAGCCGCAAATCAGGATAAACGTACCGCAGAAAAATGTGGCGAAGTTCAAAGAAGTATTCCTATACATTCTGGAGAAGGTGGGGATAAAGCGAAATATTGGGGAAACAGTAATATACAAGCTTCTCTACTTTATCGACTTCGATTTTTATGAAATATACGAAGAGCAGTTGATCGGCGCAGCCTATATGAAAAACACTTATGGCCCCACGCCTGTTGAGTTCGCCAAAATAGTTAGTGAAATGATCGATCTTGGGGAGATAGAGAAGACTAAGAGAGAGTATCACAGCTATCCACAAATTCGGTACTTGCCGCTCCGAGAGCCGGATCTATCTATACTGGGGGCACATGAAATCAAGCTGATTGATAAGGTACTGAGCAAGCTATCAGAGATGAATGCCACGCAGATCAGCGAGTATTCTCATGGAGACATCCCCTGGATTGCAGCAGATGACGGCGATAGAATCGAATATGAATCAGTGTTTTACAGAACTCCTCAATATTCCGTAAGGAGGTATGATGAGGAAGTTTAGCAAAGTCGTGCGCTTGCCAGAATTTGAAAGGGAGATGAAGAAACTCTCAAAAAAGTATAGAACCCTGGAGGAGGATCTGGAAAACCTTATCAACAGTGCCCTATATCCCCATCACAAGATGAATTTAAGTTATGGAGGCATTTTCCCGGTATCCCATCTAAAGATAGGACAACACAACTACTACAAGGTAACACAAATGGCCTGCAGATCTTTGCGTGGAAAAGGGAAAAGATCCGGGCTTAGAATCATATATGCCTATTTCGAGGAAACAGACACAATCGAGTTTATCGAGATTTACCACAAATCGGACAAAGCTAACGAAAACAGAGAAAGGATCCTGAATTATCACAAATCGAGGAACCACTAGAAGAGGAAATGAATATTGGAGATCTCGGATTTCAGTTCAAACGTACTTCATTTCATCCACCGCTGACCAGAAATTGATATGTCTCGTATGTATCCCGCGCTATAGATTCCCATGTGAACAGGGAGTTAGCGCGCTCGAATCCCTTCTTCACCAGCGATCGACGCAGGGGTAAATCCCGGATAATAGCATTCAGCTTGCCCCTTAGATCCTCTGAATCACCCTCCTGAAAAACCAATCCAGCATCGCCGATGACATTGGGTATCTCCCCTGAGTTTGAGCCTATCACAGGCACATTGCACACCATAGCTTCCACGAGGACTCTGCCGAAGAACTCCACCCAACCCGGAGTGGTGATTGATGGCAGGACAAGGACATCCATGCAGTTTACGTATTTGGGAACGTCCTCCGCCGGTACAGCATCTATTAGAATCATTTTATCGCGAATGTCCAGACGCGAGGCAAAGGAGAGCATTTCCTCTTTGTAATCGCCACTTCCCACCATCAGCAAGCGGAGTTCTGGATGCTGGATACTGGATGCTGGATGCTGGATTAGGAGAGAAAACGCCTCCAATAGCGTGGATAGGCCTTTCATGCGCATCAACCTGCCCACGTAGCCTATCACAAATTCATTCTTATTTATCCCCAACTCTCGTCTTAGATCGCTCACGTCCATTTGTCTGAATATTTGGGTGTCCACGCCGTTGGGACTTATTCCCCTACCTTTGCGATAGCCCTTTTGGGTGAGTATTTCTCCGGCGCGCTGGCTGAGTATAAAAGCATAATCAGATTCCCTGAAGGTCAGCCGCTCAATTATGGAGACCAGGGAGTTGAGCTTCAGTTTTGCCGGTATGCTGAGGGATGTTCGGAATATGAGCTTGCTTCGTGGACAGAAGAGCCTTCTCAACATAACAGTCTGGAGGGCACACAGGCTCCACGGCTCCTCTTCCAGATGGATGATATTCGGCCTGAATTCCCGAAAGTGTCTGATTATCCCTTTTGTAAAGAAGAATCTGCTCCCGTATCCCGGAAAAGCGATTCTTCCGGGATAGAAAACCAGATTCTGATCCACCTGTCGTCCCGAAAAGCGAAGAACCTGATCGTTCTCCACCCACGTATCCGGCACAAGAACTCGCAACTGAACGTCATCGCGCTTTGAAACTATCTCAAATTTCCGGTGGTATGTGGGCTGTATAGCAGAATGTGAGATTACCAGAACTCTCAATTTGGTGTTGTTTCCTATGTTTCCCGGTTCTTCAGGATTAAGTGTGGAAATATGGTCACATAATATGGACGATAACTCGATAGTAATAATGAGACATCATCACTTTCGTATGCTGGGATTTCATCTCAGATTTTATTTTGGAGTGCTGAAGCTTGCTTCAGCTTTGTATATGTTTTGCCAGATTTCGGAGATTTTTGGAAAAAAAGTAAAAAGTGGACAACTTTTGGCCTACTTTTGGCCTACTTTTGTTCAACTTTTAGGTGTACCTAACTTTTTTCTAAACGCAGGTATAATCAGTGTTTCAGGAGTTTTTATCACCCAAAAAAATATTGCAGTTAAAATAGGGCTATTTTCGCAATTTGGCCACAAAAGTAACCCAAAATCAGCAAAAAGTTGGCCAAAAGTCACCCAATATGGTTTTATGGATTGCGGAAGCATCCCTGCGCAGGCAGGGATTCCGCTTTAGCAGCACTCATCAATCAACAGATGCAATTTGTGAGGCAATAAGCCGATAGCTGATAGCTGATAGCTGATAGCTAATTGCTACCACACTCAAGTTGGAAGAGCCTGTTTTCTCGAATTGCGGCCTCAATAAGCCTGGATTAAGTCCAGCATTTTCCGATCCAATTTGTGTCCGCGGAAGTCCTCATATTCCACGTCCTCACGTCCACTGTCCAGAATACCGAACGAACCGCGGAAATTCCACATTGCCCAGCCCCAGTCAGCCTCTTTCCACAATTCCAGATAGTCGCGCATCCATGCCAGCGCCACTTTGTGCGGTGTATGCCGGAATGCGCCCCATTCGCCTACGTGGACGCCAACGCCCTTGCGTTCCAGAGCCTTCCAGGGTTCGATGCGATCCTTACGAATCCACTCCTTATCCAGAACCCGACCGCCTTGCTTCATCGGCCATGTTGGTTCTGCCCACTTATCCGAACCCCCTATCCATGATGCTTTATGATGGCTTATCCGCATAGGATCATAGCCGCGCGTGCTCTGCGCAATTCCCAGATCCACCAGCCCATGCACTGGATCCCTTCCCCACGATAGACCATCGGCGATGATGAGACGATCAGGGTCCTCAGATCGGATCGCTTCTACCAGCCGTTTAACCACGCGTACGTATACTTCTTCAGGGATACGTGCAGGCTCATTCAGCAGATCGAAGCTCACCTGATGATTGGGAATTCCCTTGTAGCGTTTGGCAAAGTGCGCCCAGTGGAATGCACTGGCCTCCAGCGCTTCTTCGTTGCTCCACAGATCCAGCGGCTCCTTCGGTGGATTGACACAATAACCGGGAGCGCGGTGAAAGTTAATGCTGACGTGGACACCATGCTTGCGACCAGACTCCACAGCTTGATCGATCTCTTTGAGCACGTCCTCTTTCAGATTCAGCCAGTCACTGGTATCAGCCCAGCACTGGTATGACAGTGGCAACCGGGCGAAGTCAAATCCCAGTTCGGCCATCCACTCAAAGTCCGACTCGCGGAATGGCGCATTCTGACGACTGGTGAATTTTTCCAGTAGATTGAACCCGCGCCAGCGCGGGAGATGGCTGGCACTTGGAATTTGCTTATCCGGTGCGTTCATTAATGTTTTCCCTTTCTCAGCAGCACGCGTTACCGTCACACTCAAGGCGGCAGCGCCGGCCGCGACTTTCAGAAATTGGCGGCGATTCATCCACATATTGGATAACATTGAAAAAACCTTTCATCATAAAGCAAAGCGGGGGTGATTATGCACTACCGATACTGTTGGCGAATTTATCTAACGGGACTGGAAAGTCCCGTCTATTGGTAACAATGAAGTTCCCGCTGACCCATAGTCGGGGTTTTCCAACCCCGACCGAATAGCAGATCCGAATTCGCCAACAGTATCCACTACCTGAAGAAAAACTGAAGCATAGATGCCTGAGCATCCTCTGTCGCTTCCAATCTTTCCACCAGTTTTAGATTGATATTCAATCGGGAGGCGACAAGCTTCAACAGCTCGAAAGCTTCCTCTCTCATAACCAGTATCTCGCTTGGAATTGCCTCGGCATTTTCCATGATATTCATAAGGCCATTCGCGAATTGGGTTATGTAATCCCCCGGTTTCGCCATATCAATACTTAGAATCATCTCAGAATAGGTGTCCATATAGAGCATAGCATGGGGATAGTAGGGTCTCTCATCTTTCCCCTCTTGTATAGGAGTGGGAGCGAAGAAGAAGTCGGCTTCCCATGTCCCTGCCCTGCGTTTGATGTCTCTTTTGATCCTCTGCAGGCGAATTTCGTCAATAGGTGGAACTACGATTTTTGACTTTTTCAGAGGCACAGGTCTAAGCCATTTATCCTCCCACTGCAATTTGCCGCCCGCCTCTTTGGGAACCCTGACCAGGTAATGGTTTCTTTTAGGCGCGTCCAGCATATCGGGATCTTCCTCAAATCGAAGCGCCACTTCTACTGTCTGTTGCAATGCTAAAATTAGATACTTAACCTGATTTTTGTTCAGATGCCAGGGCGGGTATCCCGGCTCGTAGATTCTAAACAGTGGCCACTGGTTGCGTCCCCTGAACTTGAGATTCAATTTCTTCATGATCCCCCGGTCTTCGTCCGTCACGAACTCTCTGTCCTCAAATGAGGCCATGAGGCACTTCTGGACTGTATGTATACTGAAATCGCTCTCGGTGATCTCTCTGTTCCGAATTTTCAGGTAAGTCTCCAGCCCCTCCGTTCCCAGGTAAAGGCCTAAGGCAAAGTGTTCGCCCAAATAGCCCATAACACAACAGTAGCCGATTTCGCCGCTGACCGGATCCTGCACCCCAAACATATCAGTGTCCAGCATCCAATCCCAGCAAGCGATTTCCTTAAACTCCGCTGCTGCACTATAGAGTTTCTTCCAATCACTAATTGATGGCCGCGATTCTTTCATAACGCTACTCCTCCTGTCCACTCAGCCTCTCAATGATCTCCACATTCTGACTGAGATGTGCATCATCCGTGTGGCCTATGGTCATTGCGTGGACACAATCCATGCCTAGTATATACTTGATGGCTTTCTCAGGCTCCGAAGTTAATGGGCCGCGCCCTAAAACCTTCATGGCGTATACCCCTTTTCCGCGAGAATGCGCTTCTCGCAAGACAGGGACAACCTCCTCCTTCGATGTATCCATCTGAACGCTTGCGCAATTGAGCCTCGCAAGGATTACATCTACCCAGGGTTCAGAAACCGCTGTTCTTATTCCGTCAATCCCGTGAGACGATATGCCAACAGCTCTCACCAGCTTCTTTTCCTTGGCGTCATTCAGCGCGTCCATTGCTCCCTTATATTCGGTATTCCAATCAGACGAGCTTTTCCCATGCAGAAGCACTATATCGAGGTAATCGGTGCCAAGTTCCTCAAGAGACCTCTCTACAGCCTCACTGCATGTCTGGTAATCCCGAGCGGTTGTTTTTGTGTTAATGACTATATTCTCACGCTCTATGTATTTCAGCGCTTCTCTGGCGCATGAATGTGAACCATACATATCAGCCAGATCCCAGAAATTCACTCCCATTTCATACCCGTTTCTGAAATGCCTGATAAGCCAATCAGCCCCTCGTCGAGTCTGATCGGATTCATGATTCCATCCGTGAGTTCCGGTTCCAAGGGCAAGCACGGACACATTCAGCCCCGTATCCCCAAATTTAACCTTCAGCATCTTCTCTCCTTCAATAGTGTTAAGTAAGTCTTTTCCCTCTGATTCTGCCTGCACAGCCAATATCTTCCGGTTATTCCGTAGCAGTAGAGTCCACTTGAGATAATTGCAGATTACTGACTTGTAGAGCCAGAGCAAAGGGCACAGAAAGAATAATAATAGCAGCCGAACCCCAGAAAATGCCTTCATAGTCGATAAGGGGAAGCAGCACTCGCGCTATCAGTGGTACTGCAACAGACGTAATATGATTGATGGTGATACCAGCCGAAAGTGTTGGCGTCAATTCCTCCTGCGACGAGATGCGGCGAACGTAAGTGGAAAGTCCCATACCAAACCTGACCAGCAGTTTAATTACTATTAGCAGGAACACCAAAAACCAGACCGAATGTACGACTGCAAATCCAATACAGCAAAAGCTCAAAAACAGATAACTCAACGGAACCATTCGTCGTTCGCCGAACCGATCTATCAGATACCCAATATAAGGAGCGGCTATCATATTCAGAACATTGCTTACAAATAGCAATAAGCTTATATTCTTTACTTCCAATTTAAACCTATCCACCAATATGAATATAACAAAAGAGTCAAAAACATACTTGCGCGCGCCCTGCAGGAAGGTCAAAACATAGTAAAGCCAGTAACGTTTTCTGAGTAGTATACGCGGCGGCTCTGACTCTGTAGCGCCAATATGCTTTGGAATCCTGATAATCAGAAAAGCCGCAACAATGATGAAAGCGCCACAGCCTACGTAATAAGCTCTCAATGGAATGGGAAAAAACCTGGAAACGACAGAAAGTATCCCCATCCCTGTAATGGAAGCCAATGCTCCCACAGATGAAAGGATGCCCAACACACGCCCCGCTTTGTCCTTTGTAGTCAGGCTCATGGCCAGCGTACTATGTAGCGGCATCCACATGTGCATTCCCAAACTGGCAGCGACGGCAATTGCGACGAGCGCCGCGTAGGATTGTATCGTGGCATACAGAGCAAAGCCTATACCCATAATTGCCAGAGAAGCTGACGAGCGTTTCGAGATCGGCAAGCGCATGGTCAACGCCGCAATGAGTATTAGTCCCAGTCCCGGAATCTCGCGAACCCCCTCAAGCCACAAGACCTGTTCGCCATTCAGCCCCAGTATGTCAACGAAGAAGTTGTTGCGAGTAGCCCACAATAATCCTTCACCAAAACGCTGCAGAAACACAGTTGCTGCCATTAGAATCAGGCCGCGAGTCCAGAGAGTTTTCTCGAACTTAAATTGAAATCCCTTCATTGAGTTACTCCGATACGCAAATTGACAAAACGGAGGAACATATTACGTGATGCTCCCCCGCTCCACATGCAGATGTTTTATCTTATATCATACGAGTTTTTCAGTTACGGGTGGAACTTCCCCAGTAGAACGAGGCTGCCAGCCCGTTTCCGTAGAGAACGCTGCCAACTTGCTCCGCTGGATGCAAGTACTAAGGCATAGCCCCAACGTGCAAAACAACTGGTACTTCACCCCACGTCGAGGGTGGTGTCAGTTCCGATGTCCCCTGGCTCAACATTCCTGCATCGGCTTTCTCTCCTGTAAACGGCTGATACCACTCAGCCTTGAGCGGCTGGCTATGGTTTTCCAGCATCAGCGTAAAGGGCGCGGCGTTGTTCAGGAACACGATATACTCCTGTCCCGGATTTGCCAGGCAGTGTCCTTCACTAACCAATTCATCGGCAGGTCTCATCAACCAATAACCAGTGTTCTCAAAGAACTCATACAGATTCCTGAAGTAAGAATACCCTATTGGCGTGTCCTCCGGACGGAGCACGTCCCACGCCGTATAGGTATAATAGTAGGCAATGTAGCCTCCCGCGAGGCAGATTTCCCATGCCCGACGGCAGAATTCCTCAGGAGGCTGGACAACCCCGTAGGTCTTATCCTCAATGCCCTTCGGACCATGTTCGTAGCCAAATTCTACGTTCACAACAGGCCATGTGTTCTGCTCCCGCTGCTGGAGGATCTTCTCGTGCCAATTCCTGTGATGCTGATCTGACCGGAAATCAAGCGCCGAGTCATAAGCCCCACTGTCGTAGACACGATCATCGTCATGATCCGTAATCAGCCGATGATAAGGATCGGTCTCCCGGATGAGACGAAACCGGCTGAGCTTGTAGTCCAGATCCTTCTCGTTGTGCGCTTCTTTGGAGAAATCCCATACCACATTGGGATACGCGGCGTAACGCGCTATAAGCCAGCGGAAGTAGAGGTCATCCTCTGCGCTTCCTCTGGCAGGCCATTTGACCATCTTGTTATAGACTTTGATCATAATGTGCGCTATGATGCCGCGCCGGTATAGCGAATCCATCATGCCATCATAATGCTGCCAGTATGCCAGATTGAAGCGGCTGTGGTCAGGTTCCTCATTGCTTCCGTGCCAGGCATACATGGGCGGCGGCCCGTAGTCATCGTCGCCGGTCTTGCCTTTACGCCATCCACAATCATGGGCATAAGCATTCAGGATGATATGGTTGAATCCGTGTGCAGCCAGCTTATCCAGGAAGGGATTGAGCCTCGGTATCTCAGGGCCTTCCATATCCAAAGCCCACAGCCAATCACACTCGTATCCCATCAGAAAATATCGCGTGCCATCCTCAAAGATAAAGTGGTAGGGGTGGTCGGGATCTATCTGCAATCCACCGTGGACAGACTCATTATCATTTGCCACACACACAAATGATGCCGTTTTGCCATCCAGGGCAGGATCATCTGAGTGTGTCGTCAATAACCAATTCCCCTCTGCGTTGGGAGCGACACGCACCTTCCATGTGCCTTCACCGTCATAAAATCCACGGGTTGTGAATTGTCCACCGTCAGGTCGCGTAACCGTTGCCGAAAATGGCGTCATAAACGGATTTTCATAACTGGCTGAACTCTGAAATTCAAAATCATGTGGTTGCCATCGTGGTACATTCGGCAAACTTGCATCCTGCGGCATTTCGGATACACATAGAACCAGGGTGATAATCATACCAATACCATTCATTATTGTAATCCTTTCGTGTTCTGATGCTGTTATACCATTCCTGAGTTCAAATACGACATAAACTCAAATCGAAGCGGGACAGGAATGTCCCGCCTATCGGTAATAATGAAGTTCCCACCAACCGATAGTCGGAGTTTCCCAACCCCGACCGAATAGCAATTCCGAATTCGCCAACAGTATCATTCCTGTCCAGTTCCTAATGACATATTTCAGATAAATATCTTGTAATTCCTAAACCCAAAAATCGGCCCCAGGATGGCCCAGCAACTTCCCACCACATAATCACCCAGGATCAGACCGAGGAAGAAAGGCGCTGCTCGTCTGTGCATCCTCAGTCCGCCCTGTTTCAGGAGGATAAATTTTATGAGCCAGCTCGCGAAAAATGCGAACCAGAAGTAATCCATCGCATAGCTTATCGCCAGCGCGTATCCCGCGGGATGGAAAGGCCACCACACGAACCGCATACGCAGCACTGTGAGGATAAAGACGAAGAACATCCCGCCAAGCATATACGAAATACGGGTACCATCAGGCTCAGACGGGAACTGAAGCCATCTTTGCAGCCTGCTAAATGTCTCTCGCCCAACCCAATCCTTGAATCCGCCGGCGCTGGCAGCCGCGCCTTCCCGGTAGGTTATATCCAGATTAGCCCAGTATACAGAGAAGAGGCTTATGAAAATGGCGACTGCAATCGCCACAAGCAGTCCCTTATTGCTTATGCGAGCATTTTCAGCCATCTTGAATGCCTCAAGCTGACTGGGCATGGGGTGATTGCGATAACCACGGTTGAACCAGTGGAGCATGGAGAGAGAGGTCTGGGTTGACGGGAGTATATGCGCGGTACCGATGAGATAACTTATTATATATAGCGGGTTAGCATAATGGTCTCCGGCGGATATTTCGTGTGGAGTTCCCAACTCAGCGCGCACCCTGGTGATCGCCAGAGCCAACAGGACATACATAAACAGAAACACCACGAGTATCCAGAACTCAATGCCTGCCACATACAGGAAGCCAAACACGAATCCGCCAAAGAGAATCACGCCCAAAAGCGCCCACCGATAGGGTAGCGGCTCATTGGAGTCGTCTATATCTGATGACATACCAATCGCTTTTTTTGCCACCCGTATGAGATACTTCCTCATGGTCCATATACCCACGAAGCCCAGTGCAAACCATGCGCCGGAGGCCTGTTCGCTGAAATATGGGAATCCTCTGAGTCCGACCGCTCTTCCGAACACCTGTTCCAGCATCCTGAAGACAAAGAAAAACCAGCACGAAAAGGAGAGATCCAGTGGGAGAAAGAAAGCCAGTCCGATGGCAAATGGATACATTGAGATCCGCGTACCTCTCAGGATGTCCCACGGTCTATCGGTAAAGACGTAGCCCACGTCAGTGAGTTTAATATAGTTGATCATGGGTAGGGACGGATAGAGGGTATTCAGACCGTTGACAATATCTATAAATCCTGCCACAGCAAAGCCTGCCCACATTACTTTGTTCTTAAACAACACTGATCCGCCTTTTTGGGTCATACCCAGCGGGAGTTGTATGATGGGGTAGGCTAGTTTCTCGTGTTCCGTCCAGCGTCTTCGGATTAACATGTTAATGCAGAGCATCATCATCATCAGGGCAACGAAAAAAGCTCCCCACAGGAGCAGCGGCTTAACCCAGAGATTGAAATTCCGCGCCACGTAGATGCTGGCTTCGCCTCTGTAATAGCCCTCCAATGCCATTTTATCTTCCACAGTAAGCCAGGAAGGAATATACTTAAAGAAGAGTTGATCCCATTCATTTTCCGGGGTGGCAAACCAGAAAGCATGGGATATTTGCCCAAACAGATTCTGGAAGGTGTCATGGCCAGCGAAAGTCATGGATACGACCACCATGATGTAGATAATCAGCAATTCCCCTTGATTCAGAGCCGAACGGGAAGCAAACCGTTTTACAATGAAGTTGAGGCAGGTCACCACGAAGAGTATGAAGACAGGCTCAATGAAGAGCGGCAAACAAGATCCGTCAAGCGAATAGTATTTCACCTCAACCAGAGTCACCCAGTAAACGTTAATGGGTATCAGCAATACTCCCAGCAGAATTGAGCGTAGAGTAACTCTGAACTGCTCTCGCGCCTGTTTGCCGTGTTCCTCCATCGTACCCCTTTCTTACACCATAGTAAATGAATTAGCTCCGGCAAAGGCCTGAAAAGCTAACAGGACGTATTCCCCGTTTCGCGAACGGATTGCTGATTATGTTACCAGATTATCGCCATCCGGTCAACCAGAATCCGCTTCCCTTGTATAAAAATGTGGCAGAGCCAAGTTAATACCATTTTTGAGTTCAGATACGACATAAACTCAAACCTATAGACTATAGACTGGACATTCCTGTCCAGTTCCTAACTTGACAATGTTAGATTATCTGAGCACCAAGATTCTATCTTGGTTCTTGACGACTAATTGTTAAATTGCCAACTTGGAAAGTTGGGCTACGGGCTTGTTCGCTCCTAATCTAACATTGTCAAGCTAATGACAGATTTCAATTCAGAAATGGTATAAGCCCAGATATAGATTTATGGGAACGCAACGCTGTCTCAAATTTCGCGGCACTCATACAGATTTCCCTTGACATGAGAGCGATAGAGTGTTAAAACAATATCAGTGGCTGGGAGAAGTAGGAAAAAATCTTCACCTTATGCCTTTTCTGGAAGAACACTCGCATCTGCGTCATTCTGAGCGAAGCGAAGAATCGCCATTATGGAGTATATAAAACGATTCTCAAACATTTGTGGAGGTGTTAATGTGTTCAGATTAGTTGTTAGCGTATTGTTATGTCTGGTTATCCTACCAGATTATGGATGGTCTGCGGAGGGGAGCGACACCAGTATAGCCATCTGTTTGCTTGACATTGACGCCTCATCGGATGAGGAGTTGGGATATATCGTCAAGGCAGTCAGCAAGACTATTAGTAACCGATTATCTCAGTTCCCAAACATAATTGTTTACCCCGGCGAGAGCGCGCCTGCCAGGTATTTCAGAGAGCCTGAGAAGATAATCACCGCAGATAAAGTCAGGCTTTTGCAGATTCGACGCGAGACGGGATTTGATGGATTGATCTTTGGCAAAGCCGAGGAGAGTGAGGGTATACTTTCGCTTGCCCTGCATCTGGTGGATTTCTCATCAGGCCGCGTCTGTTTCTCAGGAAAACTTCAGTATACCTTCGGCTCAGAACTATTCAGCGAACTGGAGAAAAAGGTATCTGTCTACGTAAATGATCTCATCAGTTATTATGACTGTATTCTGACAATTACCTCTGATCCCGGTGGCGCCGAAATCATGATTAACGGAGAGGCGGCGGGCGTCACGCCCATTGACAAACTGCATGTCAGAGATGGAGTGATGCACCTCAGGATGGAGATGGAGGGCTACATGCCGTTTGAGACTGAGGTAGAACTCCAGGTGGGGCAGAAGGGAACGGTGCATGCGCAACTCAGCAAACAGTCGCTGCCCGCTGTATCCTCCCTGACCGCTACGTCGCAGCCTCCCGGAGCCGATTTATACATGGATGGCCAATTTCTGGGAACAACCCCGATAAAAAACCTGATGCTAAAACAACAGAATTTCAACATCAAACTCACCAGCGAGGGATATGCTCCGTACAGCGAATCTATATCCCTGAATCCCGGGCAGCAAGCGTATATCCATGCTCAACTTCATAGTCTGTTAGACAGCAAATTTCAGAAGAAATCCGGCTGGCGCATAGATGCCCACAACTTCAGCTTCTTTCAGACTCTGGAGATACAGGACCTGGAGGAATTCGATGTAAAAGCTTACCCGGCCATCAACTTTCGCTATTATGCTAAATTCGGTGGTGCCGCCGCCGGGTTTGGTATAAGTGTAAACAGGCTGAATGTGGATCAGAGCTTTGATACCTTTATGGGCAGCGACGAAGGTTACGAACCGCTCACTATGGACATCGTGAAGGGAACGATCTTTGCCCGGAAAAATATTCTGGAAAGTCCGAATCGTATGGAACTCTATCTGGGCGGCTTTACAGGCTTTTCTTTGTCTACAGTCACCCAGAATAATGCACCATCCGACATGGATAATATACAAAGGATCGGCCCATTGATCGGCGCTGAACTCGGTCTCAGCCTCTACTTGGTCCGGGTGCTAAAAATATCAGCAGTAGCGGGCAGCTATTATGCTGGAAGACTGGAATACGCCGCGAAGGAGGCCTCATATTGGGGAGAACCCAGGTATGAACGGAGATTGGTAAAGCTACACCCATTCTATATTGGGTTTGAGCTGGCGTTCTCACTCTGGCCTGCTTTGATGTAAGATTTAGTTCCGAAGGAAGAGAAGCGAGGAAGCAATTCGCTCTGGCTTTCCGGTTATTGGAGTGAAAAGTAATGAAAAAAGAAAACACATTCTTAGCAATGCAATTCGTCTGGATTCCCATACTGATTCTGAGTTTCCTTCTGTATGGATGCGAGATAAGTGTCAATGATGATGGAGAAGGTGGATTGGCGGATGAATTCAACAATCCCAGAATAGAAAACATAATATTTTATAATACCAACGAGATTTTTCTGGTAATCGGGCAAAACGAGGCTGGGCTAATTTTCTCCTGGGAGTCCACCGACTCGAGATATTTCGTGATCACCATCTTCAAAGCCGAAATCGACATCAACCTCAAGCAAAATCAAATAGCTAACACAGATGAAGCCGTCTGGACCTGGAATTCCGGTTTGGAGAAAGGTAGGAAGGGAAACGTCAGTTTCTCAGACGGGCAAGATGTGATTGACGGAGAAATACAAAGCACGACAACTCCGCTATCCCCGGGTACGTATTACATCGCAGCCTGGGGATATGACGATAGGTACAACCTCACTCATTCCAGTGAGGAGTATCCATACGAATATGTGCCTTAAGAATTTTGGTTCTTCAGGACTAAATGGGAAATATGGTCACAAAATATGGACGATAACTCGATATTGATAATGTAGCATCATTCCTTTCGTATGCTGGGATTCCATCTCAGATTTCCGAGATTTTTTGGAAAAAAATAAAAAGTGGCCAACTTAGCAGCACTCAGCAACCAGCGATACAATTTGTATCGTTGATAGCCGAGGTTTTCTAACCTCGTCAATGGGTATACCATAAGTTCAAGGAGATCACAGATCATGGAACAGATCAGGGTTGGGGTTATAGGCAGCGGCGGAATATTCAGAAATCTGCACGTCCCATATTACGAAATGACGGATCGTGCCAAAATCGTCGCTGTTGCTGACATCAAAGAGGAATCGGCTGCTGATGTGGCAAAGCGTTTCGGAGCTGACGCTTATACAGATTACAGGCAGATTTTGGACAGAAAAGATGTGGACGCGGTGGATGTATCCACGCATCCCAGGCCGCACCGGGACATCACCATCGCCGCCGCTCAAGCGGGTAAGCACATCTTGCTGGAAAAACCCATGTGCAGGACGGTGGCCGAAGCAGACGAGATGATCGCTGCCGCCGACAGCGCGGGGGTGATGCTTCAGGTTGCCTATATGATGCCATTCCACCCGGTACGTCAGAAGCTAAAGCAGCTTTTGGACGATGGTACTTTGGGCGATGTGCACATGGCGTATGGCAATCAGGTGGGTTGGTTTCGACCCGGGCATCCCTGGCTGTTCATCCGCGAGGAGTCCGGCGGGATGCTGGTGGAGCAGGCGATCCACAACTTCGACCTGTGGCTGTGGTTGTATGGCCCGGTGGAGTCAGTTTATGCCTGCACCAGTCACGTCCCTCTGGGCGGAACTTACCCTGAGCCGGAGAAAGCCGTGGAAAATAACGCTCTTCTCACGATAAAATTCAAGAGCGGCGCTTTTGGCATGTTCATCAAAAGCTGGGCGGCTGAGGTAGGGCACAGCGGCGAAGGTGTCGTCTGCTCCAGAGGATCGGCATCATTCGAGGGCGCAGGCTTGCGCTGGAAGACGCATGATATGGAGAATCCTGAGACATTTTCAGCCGCAGTTCCTGATGACGATACTTACAGAACTGGATCACCACAGGCACGCGAAGATCGCTATTGGAGCTATGCTTCTAAGGGTGCAAGTATCAACCATTGGCTGAAGTGCATTGCCGGGGAAGAATCGCCTACCACTTCCGGTAGCGTGGGGCGCGCTGGAATTGAAATAGCCGAAGCTGCCTACCGCTCTTCGGAAAGCGGAGCGCCTGTGTCATTGCCTCTTTAGAGTGCTGACTCTGGGAATTTCCCCCTTGACGATCGGAGCATTTTAGGGTATTATACTAACATTGCCTTGTTAATTAGCTGAAAGAGCCGCGTAGTCGGTGACCCGACCTATGGACAGAAGCGAAGCTCCTGCTAAGTCGCTAATCATGCGGTTTAGCACGAGTTCCATCCTCTTGCACTGAAAGCTATTTACAGAGCAATACTAAGTGCGCCGGCGTGGTGAAACTGGTAGACGCACTGGACTCAAAATCCAGCGAACTGTGAAGTTCATGTCGGTTCGATTCCGACCGCCGGCACCACCTAAATGCCCGTCATTACTTGCTTTACGGGGGATTTAGGCAGTTCTTTCTCGATGTATAAGAGTCAATAAAAACCTTCGCGAGTCCTATAAAATTCCAAACTATTCCAAAAAATCCCAAAAGATTCCAAACTATATCAAAACAGGCCGACTGCATTTTTAATTCGGCAAATTGTGAAATTCATGTCAGTTCGATTCCGACCACCGAGACCACTTAATTGCCCGCCATTGCTTGTTTTTTGGGCTTTCTAAGCAATTCCTTACTAATGTATAAAGGTCAAGAAAACCTTCGCGAGTTCCATAAAATCCCAAACTATTTCAAAAGATCCCAAAAGATTTCAAAGCAGGCCGACTGGATTTCTGAAGCAGTTGGAGACAATTACTATCTTTGGTAAATTTGGCCCAATCTTTCCGCTTCAGTGTAGCTCTACAGCCATATCTCGCTTTCTGCTCAAGGACGACCATTGGATATTGACCCAACGTGCACCTATTCCATAAAATCAGGCCAAAAACCAGTCATAGTGAGACTCTGCAGCGATTTTGGTTCTCCATTTTTCCCTTCCGCGTGTCCCATGCGTGTCCTAACTTCTCCCCAAACAGGCAGATGGAAACCAGAATTCCTTTCGGTCACTTTGTGAGAGATCAAGCAACCGAAAGTATATCATATGCAGATAAACAAGTCATTCCATTTTTCCGCAGGTCCAAGGTACAGCATCCCTTCACTTACTACTCAGTCTTTGGTGGTGCCAGTCCTTGGACAGGACTCAGTTTCACTGGAACAAGGTGGAACTCCCTACTGGAAGAACAACCTTGACAGCATTAAGCCCTGAAGGCGCTATAATGAAGAAAGTGAGAAAGAGCGTTTGGATCGGGGGATGGCGGATACCAAAAAGACCATCATAATCAGATGGCCTTTTTCCCTAGCCAGGCGCTAGATTTACTATTGAACTGTCGGCGACTTCTACGACGCACTAGACGGCTTAAATGTCAACTATCTGGTGACATATGACCCAGAAGCAAAAGTCTGGCGCAGCTACCTGGGGAATCAGAGCCGAAACACCTCTGGGAACCGAACACTGACCGATGATCTTGGCATCATGGTAGTGATAGATAGCCCAGTGACGCTAACACTCAAATTTTCTATTTTATTAAATGTGTAGGTTTGACCTCATTCACCTGACTATTGGCTTAGGTCAATTCCTCAAGTCCACCTGGGATCTCTGCAAGTTTCGTAGGCATGATGTCCTCATCGAGAATCAGGCGCGCACCCTCTAATGCAGTGAATGTCTTTATAAGCTCTGGGGGAGAATTCGGCTTTGCGATCATCGCTCTGGCCGCAAGCCACCCGTTGCCACCCTCGCTTTTTGTATTATTGAATACATGGGTAATTTCATTCTCCGCGATCTCGATATCGGTAGAGCCAATGGTAAACGGAGCACGAACTCCTCGCGCAACCACCGGGAAGAACAGACTTACAAGACTGTGGCCTTGCTTCTGAAATTTTGAACGCACGGCCGAGCCTAATCCGGCGATTTCGGGGTGATCCTTGTGGGTGGCACCACTGTCTGAATGATCACGTGGGTAGGACGGGGTTACGGAGGGAGCGTGTTGCATCGCTTCGCCTCCTCCCAGTAACGCTCGCTTTCCTCGTTCAAGCACTTCCTGAACTCCTCCAACGGCTGGGGCTTGATGACGCACATGCCCGCCTCATAGCATGCTTTCACCTTAGCCGCTCCCGTTCCGGCGTAACAGTCGGCGGCCGCTTTTATGCACTCGATAGTGAATTTGGCCACCTTCGCAGGGCTGTACTCGTACTTGCACCTCTGCCGTTCGGCCCAGTGGAGTTTCTCGTTCTCGTCACGGCACTCTTTGGCCTTGTTTGAGGATCCCTCACAGAAGCCGCATGTCTCATCAGTAATGGGGAAACACTTCCAAGGGACGCCGCTCGGGCTAAGCCCACAATGTTTCCACACGTCCGTGGGCAGTCTGGGGTCGCAGCGCGGATAAGGACAGGGCCCTTTTATTGGGGGGGGATGGGGTGGCCAGTCGATGATGAAAGTATCGACCGGCAATGGGGCGGCCGCGCACCCGTGCAACTTCGGCGGCGGTGGCATGATGCTTCTTCCATCGAACGACGACTGCAACCAGGCCTCCTTCAGTTCCGCAGCCAGCGTAACCCGATCGTTCGATAACCGTTTTTCGAAGATGACCATCGGTGGCGACTCGAGCTCGGACACGATGGCTCCCTCACACTGCGGGATGAGCAGCCACCACGACGTTCCGTGCCGTCGCGCCATCAAGGCTGGCTTACCCAGGTCCTCTTTGTAAACGCCCACTATCTCGCCGTTTTCGCCCGCTCCGAGGATTGAGAGAGCGATGGTACAGTCCTCGCCGCCCTGACGATACAGGTGGGCGAGAGCGTACTGGGCTTCCATCGTAATGCGATTATGGATGAAGTCACAGATCGTGTACCCGGGCGGGCAAGGGACGGTGTTATTGGGAATATGCACCGAAGATGAAGTGTTGTTGTCGATCTTACGCTGCACTCGACGTCGCGCGTCGGTGTACCGTCGCATGAAGGGAGATGGCATGGGGCTGAACGACGCTGGAGTGCCGGTCGTCATCGAGCCACCGGTCTGTTGCACGACATGCGCCAGCTCATGCGCTAATAGCCTGCGGCCTTCAATGCTCTGAGGAGAATACTGACCATGCCCAAAGACTACATCCGACCCAGATGTGAATGCCCGTCCGTTGACTGCCTCGGCGGCCTCACCAGCGCGAGGGCTAGTATGAATACGAACGTGACTGAAGTCGTGCCCGAAGCGCTGTTCAAAGAACTCTCGATCCGATTTAGGCAAGGGCTGACCACCACCTCTGATTCCGTTTAATTGGGTATGTAAATTATCTTTTACGTGTGGTGTTCTCCCCGAACTACGCTTTGTCATGAGAGGCCCTTCCTCCTCCTCTTCTTCCCCAACCTGTCTTTGAACCAATGGAGTAATCTGTCCTGCAAGCGGTTTAGCTTGAAGAAGCTCCTCTTCTTCCTCTTCTTGTTCCGTTGCGCATCCGGGACACAGGCGCTGAATCAATAGCGGAGCGGCGCTGGTGCGCTGGCCCGAACCTCGCCCCTTAGAGCTTTGTAAAGAAGCGCCCACCACCCCGCTATCCGGCATGCGCATCACCTGCTCCGCTACCCTATCCGCCTCCTTCTCATAGATGTCACCCGGCTGTCCCACCCTCAGCTTTGTCTGAATTCCGGCGCCGCTCTTCGGACCATCTGACCGATAGGCAGAAACTATCCTCTGAGTAAATCGGTTCCCGTACTGCTGCTGCAAACGTGTAAATGTGGCGATCCTCTGCGTCTCGTTCATCGGATGGAAAAGACTGGTCTCCTTCGCCGCGGAAACGTGCTTCTTCGCGCAAGAATTATCGCCAATACGACATGTTACGTTCCTCAAAGCATCGCGGTTCGGTTTGAGGACTCTCGATTCCTCCGGCACTTTTTTCCTTGCTCGCGCATAGGACGAATCATGTCCCTGACCACGTTTCTTCATTTGACTGTCCATACGTCGTTGCATCTGACTTTTCCTCCTAAGGCAGCCTATCCGAAAATCCTGTTTGACGCGTTCTGACATATATATCGCAAACGCCGTAGTGCCGGGATTACTTTTTCGATGAAACTACGGGTACATCAATTAAGTAATATCCCTGGCGAACAGTCTGGATAGCATCAGCAACTTTGTTTCCCTGGCTATCAACCTCAAACTGATCGCCTGTTATGTCTTCACCGGTCAGCATTCGATATCTCTCTTTAAGTTTGGGCTTTTGGTAGCTTTTCCGCAACTCCGCCATCTGTGCCTGCGTTAGCTTTATACAATCCTTATTCTTCTCAACTTTTTTCAGCGTGTTGGCAGGTTCCTCAAGTCTAATGATTCCCTCTTCCCCACCTTCTTTGACAATGACGAACTGACAGTCCAGGTCCTTGAGGATCTTTGGTAAAACAAGCTCTGCCGCGCCGCCGCCTGTTGGTTTGGCAGACAATTTAACCTGATAAAACGCTCCACGCATAGCTCTTTCTCCTTCCGTTATCGTCTATTATCTCATCACAGGCTTAACCTGACATTATTGTATGTTTACAAATACAGCAATGTAGCCGATTCCTGCTTCGAGGGATTCTAAAGCCTTGCCAATAATACAACCAATCTTTGGATCTGTAGCCTTCTTCGCATGACCCGGATTACTGGACGAAGTCAATAGATCGCCAACCTCTATGGGCTCTTCAGTGGCATCAACTTTGCAGTGACTATAAGCTCCCAATGTCACGCCAAATAGCTCCCCGCCATTCCGGATGGAGTTTGGGTCTTCTGGCTCAGTACGGCTATCGGGTTCATCAGGGGTGGGAGTCGCTTCACTGTCCACAATGCCGATGACCATTGGATCATTCTCATTATCGGCGAAAGTAACTTCCGGAACTGGAATTCGGTTGTTTGTGCCTCGGAAACGAGCTACACCACTCGGTTTCAGTTTCACGAGATCTCCCGTGTGCAAAACTTGTCCGCTGCCATTCACAAAGATGTCGGTCACATATCCCTGCTTACCTCCCTGGAAAATGGCCGTGCCAGCGAAGAAAGTCGTCATGTCAAACCGAACCGGCCTATGGAAACGAGTGCGATCGTGTATAGATACTGTGCCACCTGCTGGTTCAGAAAAAACATGATTAACACGCAACTCATTAGAGATGGAGAGCATGCCATCGATACCAAGGTTACCGGAGATCGCACCGCCAGTCTCTGGTACTGCTCCTACATCCGCGGCGGTTGTGCCATGTGGATTTGTTCCGTCATTCAGGTCCAGAGAGCTATGTCCGTGAGCATGGGAGTCTCCGTTGGTAACCAGCTTCCCTCTGGTAGCAGGGGTAAGTTTGGCTTCAGGAATCGTATCATCGGCAATTTTGTCACCCGTCACGGCACGATCCTGGATGTGATCTGTTTTAACTCCCGTACCGCTGTTGGTGTCCTGCTGTGTTGTGCCGTCCGCCTCAGCGATCATTGCGCTGGTGACTGAATCGTCTCCTGCAAATTGCCGTACGCCATTATTGATATTGCCCGCAGTAACAGGATCGGCTGCCGCAACGGTGGCGAGCCAAACACCATCTGCAGGTACAGCAGTGCCGAATCCCACAACAGGTTCCTCGTGGATGCGAGTATTGCCCAACACACCTGGATCTGTGCTGGGATCGCTTTGCGGTTCCGGGTCAGGATACGAGATCCAGATCTCAACGCTGGCTCCACCGGTATCAACACTATGGCCTGGCGCAGCCAGAACGATCTCTCTTCCCTGAGAATCTATCGCCCATCCTGGTTGGATATTAACTCGAGTTCCAGTATCCGGGACGACTTCCAGTCCTTCAACAACGCCATAGCTATGGAATCCGGTGTTGTGTCGCCGTCTTCGGTCGATGTGATAATCCTGCTCATCTCTGAAGTCCTGTGCCCGCAAAAACTGTCGGTCAAAGTAGTTCATCCTTTTTGTTATGTCTGCCACGTTCCATACCCCCTATTTTTCGCAGTCTGAAGCCCCTATTTTTACAATCTGCATATTGCGCTAACTTAACAACTGTTATATATCAATGGTTCTCCCCATAGCATAGTGGTCACGCCTACCTGAGCGTATGCCTCACCCTGATCATTCTGTGGCGCAAGCTGCATTGTGTGCGCACGCACTCGCAATTGATAATACGTATAGGCGGGCTTTTCAGCGTCAAGTAGAAATCTGGCCGCTCGCTGGAACACGTCGATACCGACGGGACTGTGCAGTTCTCCTACCTCTGGATCAGTCACCAGGTCCGCGATAAAGAAGAACGGCGGGCCTTCCCCCAACACTGTGTTAACGCCCAATGTGGCAGTTTCGCCAAGTTGGAAAACAGTGTCCACTTCCGTATGACTTCGCGTCAAGTCCGTCAGGACGAGCAGCGGCGGGTCAGTTTCCAGTAGATCATCCTTTAGCCACGCCCGCAGTAGCCTTTGCATTCCTGGCAAAGTACTCCGCAGTGGATACAGGGTGATGGCCGTTTGGAAGAAGCGGCGATTCCACTCGGCCGGTTTTTCGACACGCAGTGGTAATGCAATCCAACCTGCCAGGTACTCCAGATAATCCAATTCCGTCTGCGAGCTGTGTCCAAATTGTGGCGGCAGGATCGTGTCCGGATTGAACAAGTCCGGAATGCCACCAGGATGTATATTCAGAACGTCACCCGCATTGAGGTCACTGGTAAATGAAGCGTCCTGCACCTCGATACTTGTGAAGGTGGTATTGGAGGCAATTTCTCCGGCAAGTGTTGTATGTACAGATTTTCCTGAGACAGTAATGGCGGCGCCTTTGGGGAATCCTACAGCGCCAACGCTGAATGGATCTACCGTGACAATTGCACCAATGGCAGACTGGTAAGTAAGCTGGATGCTACCGCCTGGCACACCCTCGATTTCTCCCTCCAATTCCTCAAATAGCTTCTCAAATGCCTTGAGGAAGCTGGTCAGCAATCCGGCGTCATCTGTCCTGAAGACCTCTGGCAGGTAGTCACTGAATTTGATTGGTCGAGTGTTTTTTGTCATGGGATACCCCCTACACTATTCGTCCACTACCATCACTGTAAGTTGATCATCGTCCAATCGGACAAGCGATGTGGACGATGATAGCAACACTTCATTCCTGGTTTCATCCCCATCAAGCGACAGCCACTGGACGTGGTCGACTTCAGCAATGCCCTCAATGAGCTGATACAGCTCCGAACGAAATACCGAACGCCCAAACTCCCAACCAGAGCCATTCTGTCCTCCTGATAAAGGACTCAAGAATTTGCGGATAGCCTGATCTATTTTGTGTTTTAGCGCATCGCTATCCAGCCGAATGCCAGGGTTCCGCACAACCGTCACAGCAATGCTTAGACCATCGTATTCCGGCTCAGCTATCCTCATCCTGGCGGTAATAAGGCGGCGTGTCCGAAGGAACTCAAAAACCGCCTGACGAAACTCCAATGTTGGCGTCGGCGCACGGCTATCTGGATCGTTTGGAACGATGATGACGTTGACGACCTGATCATCGGGAAAAACGCTTGGTTCAGGTGTCACAACGAACTGACTGTTCACCGACATCCCGCCAGCATCCTGCACAACAATCTGTGTAACCGCTTCCTGGTGAGAAAACACACTTTCTGCCAGGCGAGTGCTTAAACTACCATCCGCCGCCTCCACAGAACTGCCATATGGCAGACCAAAGTGACCAGTATCGAAGGCCTGGACTTCTATGGTTCTACCTGATACCCCTTGCACCGTCAACGTAATTGCTTCCTCTGTCGGTTCAATCACATCAACTACCGCTTTCGCGCGAGCGATGCCCTGTAGATCGACTACTGTTTTTACCAAAAATTCGATATCATCAGCAGTAATAGCTCGGCATATCTCCTGAAGTTTCTCCAGCGCCCTGCGAAGCGTTTCATCAATGGCCTCATCCGGCTTCCGCTCCACACCTATGAGGTTAGCGAAGTGCTCCAAACTACGTTCAGGTACGCGGTTAATCTGGTAGATAGCGATCTCGAACAGGAAAGCAAATAACTCCAGCAGCGTGATGCCGGGATCGGACGGATTATGATCAGTCCATGCTGGGAAATACTTTGGGATCAAACTCCGCGCTTCGGTCGCCAGTTGATCAAAAGTCCGGTCGTCCAGATTTGGTACTGGCAATGGCATAACGATATCTCCTCTAGCAATTTATCCCGCTACTATAGTAATCCTGTGGGCTCCAGAATACACAAGGAAATTATCATCGAGATATACAATCTCATCCACTGGTTCCACTTCCTGAATCTCCATGATCTGCGTACTACTGTGCTTTGGGATGGTTATCCTGTCAACATCTGCGAAATCGCTCACATTTATGGATGTAATCTTCTGGCCCGCCTGAACCGCGGTCAATAGGGGTAGCCGAACGCTGTTATCCAGCGTGGCCATGATGCTGTTTGCCGGGAACGTAATTGTAGTCTCGTATGGCTCTATGTCCAGCCGCTGGAATGATGACTGAATGTCACCATTTGAAGCGGTTTCCATCGTCACTGAAGTGATCGTCATCGGAAACGGATGCAGTAGAGCCAGCACGTCACCAGGTTTGAGCTGAGACGCGAAATCATCATCTTCAACAGCGATCTCCTGGATACCTGTATGGCCAGGTAAAATGCCTGTAGCCAGACGCGTCCGGATTCTGCCATCGAGGGTTGTAACAGGGCTGTAACGCGGAAAGCCTGCGGCGTCACTATTGAATGGCTCCACAGAAACGGTACTTAGATCTGCGGCAACAGAATTAACAGTCAGATCCTTCACATTTGTAATGCGATCACCCTCTTTGAACCCTTTGAGGGGGATACACGTTACAGTTGAGCCTACATGCACAGGTTCAGCCAGCAGAGCAGCCTTCTTGCGATCATTGGTTCTTACCACACTGCCTTCTGGCAATTCCACAGCAGCCGTAAGAGTGGATGTCAGATCAAATCTATTCTGCGCCGTATTTGGTATCAATTGCAGACTTTTCACATAGTTTACGCCAGGCAAATCTTCTATTATTTTGTAGACTTCGGAGACATACACATCGCGGCCGAACTCCCAGCCTGTGCCGTCAGGCCCGCCGGTCAGCGGATGGAGGAATGAATTCAGGGCCGAAATCGCGCTCAGTTTGACCTGTTCCGATTCATCAATATCCTGAGGCACCACCGACGCAACCACAGTTGTTTGAATGTACCCTGGCCCAATAATGTTGATACGTTCCGGTGTAGCCTGATGAAGTCCCACAAAAGCTCGATCTATTAAGTAATTCTCCACCTGCCGGATCAGCTCTGTATTTGGCGAGAGTTTCGACTCGGCGCCCTGTGGAACAATAATCAAGGTTACCCAACCTGGCTCAAACCTCAGATCACGGTTTATATTGGGCAAACATTTGGCTCTGGCGATGAGCGTACCAGCAGCCTGGTGCGCCAGCCATTCCAGATCGCCAGATGCAACTGCCCAGTCTCGATGTCTTAGCGTCTGTGGCCCGCGGAATTTTGCCTGTGAAACTGTCTCCAATGCTGCCCCACCATCAGCCTCTACAGGATTTGCTACAGTGCCTACGCCGGGCAACGACGAACTTATCTGCGCAATATCTTCCTTCGCTACGTTGCCTGCTGTTCCGCCGCCTGTGCGATAGCGTATGGCGGCGATATTACTCGTGCCGCCTGGCGGAATAGCGCCACGTTTGCCATCGCCAAATGTGAGGAGTCCTTTGTCATGATCAAGCGTGAAATGGCGACTGGATCGGCGGGACTGTAGAAAATTCGGCACCTCATGCCATTGAACCCAGATCTCGGTTTCACCTGTCTCTGAATTCTCCTTCTCCTGAATTGCATCTTTGCCCTCTTCTCTCTCTATAGCACGACTTTCCTCTTCGGACGGCTGATTTGGCTCGCGCACTATGATATGCTGACCGGGCAATACCGGCGTCTGAGTCAAGCGAAATTCTTGATCAGGCTGACCATTGCTGGAGCCTAATATTTCATTCCAAACCGTTACTGCCTGAGTTGCGGGGATAGTGTTGAGAAAAGTTCCGAGCAATTGTTGTGTGTCGAACGGATCATTCTTAGAGGAACGCGCTCGAATCCAGTAGCACTCCGTCAGATCAAACTTGGCCAGCTTATTCATATCGCTGGGCGTGAGAAACTTCACAGTTCCTGACTCTGTTAGGCTATTGGTTTCATCTATAACGGTTAGTTCTCTCCACGTTACTCCATCGAAATATTCCCACTGAAGCGAGGGGAGCGCCGACGATGACGCAGGAATGGAAAGTATCTCCTTTGTAACGCGTCCGGAGAAAACGCGTGGCGCAGCGGCAATATACAGCGATACTGGCTTCTCTGGGAAAGCCGCGTCGAAACCTAGATAGAAAGATGGTTCAGCATCGGCATACTCACTCGGTTCCAGGTTTTCTACTGGTAAAAATGGATGGAACCCGGTCGCGTTCTCCGAAGATCTTTCACTATATAGAAATCCATTCTGTGTCAGTAATCTGCTGGGAGCGCGTCTTGCCTCGTAGTCAATCGTTAAGCTGGTGATAACCGGTGGCATAAGGTTACCCGTGCCCGGTTTGACTTTAAATCCCTTCTCAGGATCGTCCGGATCTACCGGGATAAACTCAACGGGCCTTCCGTAATGGCGACCAGAGATGCGCACCCGAATCCAATGGCTGCTTTGACTATTGACCTCCGCCGCCGCAGTCGGCTGCGCCAGGAGAATAATCGTGCCATCGCGTAAAAAGCTATTGGTTCCATCAGTGACTGCGACTCTAACATAGCCATTCTGATCTATCTCATCAAGAAAGGGTTGCCATCCATTTGCATCAAGATACTCCCATTGGAGCCGAATGTTTGGCAACTCTTCCGCAACGTTTACCTCAATCTCGGGCCCATACCTGAACTCAGATTTCTTGCCGAAGTAGAACACGTCGCTCGTGCCAGGCTGATCACTCAGTGGGAAGAAAGTTTCTGTAGCAAATCCCTCCGCGGCTCCTGCGAAGTTCTCCCGCTGGCCTGCGGCAAATCCGAAGAAATCTGGTTTAATGCTGTATACATTTGATTCTGCTGAGTGATCGGACTTCAGTGGCTTATTTAGATTTATGTCCGCCGCTGACGGATCAAAAGTACTACTGACGATCCCAAATTCAAGATCATTAGCATCGTTCTCATTATTATCGATCATCAGGACATTACCAATATCTCCTGGCTCGAATCCACTCCCCAATTTCACACGCAAGATTTCGTCACCTTCTATATGATCAACGCTGAGAGTAGCAATCGGAAGGGGATCTATAGACCAGCGTTCCACAGACGCACCTATACTAATTTGCTCCTCTATTTCTGGCGCTATATTTAGGAAGGAATCCCCAACTTCGGGTATCACAACTTCGACCACTAGCACAAATGTCCCTTCATTTATATCCTCGCCGATCAGTAGAACATCTCGCAAGGCTTCATGAGATTCCGGGGACACAAATTCGGGATCCTTGAGTACGATGAGATCATCATCTGCAGCCACCAGTTCTGTTCTGTTGTTTACCAACCGAAAAGAATTCACTTCCGGAGCACCACGATAAGCTCCATCCGCTATCCGCACACGGAACCAGTAACCATTCTCTCCAAACACTTCCGTTTCCCGCATATTGGCCGGTTGCGGTAATGAGATTGTGCCGTCTGCGGTGAAGCTCCCTGTACCATCTCTGACAACATTACTGGGCAAAGGCTCCCACGCATCTGCCTTGGGGTCCCAATATTCCCAGACAAGCGTTGGCGGAGCAGGTTTCTCCACCGTCACATTGAGTGTTATATTAGCGTCAGGCTTGGTGAACACCTCCTGGCTGCCAAGATAGAACGCGTCTCCGGCTTTCGGCGTCTCTCCGAACGGATAACAGGCCTTGGTGACATCCAGGATCGCGTCGTTGCTGAAGGCAAAATCCGGCAACAGTCCATTGCCCTTTACCACTAGCTCCAGATTGCTGATTTGGAGCGTCTGCGCTAGCGATTCATCTGGAAGCGGTGTAGTGAGACTCGCCTGAATCCATCGGCTTTGAACACCTTTCTGAACATCCGCAGTCGTGCTGACTCCCCGTATTTTGGTCTGGTCAGGGGATCCCATGTTTGGGAGGCCGACCGTAAGCACCGAAATCCCAGAGACTGCCGGTGTGATCGTATTAGACTGACCATTCCGTATATATTGCCACTTCAGTCGTTCGAGAAAATCCTGCATATTTTCGGGCTGCGATCCAAAATCTATCTCCACTGTCGCCACTGAGAAGTCGAGCAGCGCATCATCCCCAAAGTAGATGGTGTGCGGCATACGCTTGCCGCCAACAAACGGTGTAAAGCTATCGGTACTCTGGCTGCTTAGCTCCGAAGTTTGATCAGTATACCGATCCCATATGGGATCCATCGTAAATCCCGTAACAAGCTGCGCCGGGATGACTGTAAGGTCGTCCTCAGTCTCAAAGATGACAGTCTCTTGTTCTCCCTCCGGTTGCGCCACTGCCTGTGTTCCCTGAGGAACAATAGTCGCTGAACTGCCATCCGTGAGCGTAAAGGTTAGCGGCGCCCTGGCCGGGGATGGTGTCAGCAGGCTTATTCCCATAATATTAAGGAACTCAAGCAGATTCTTATCTGGCACCTTATTTAGCCGTTCCAGCGTTATTTCCATCAGTCGCGCAAAGATGCGCTGCAACATGGTACCCGCATCGCCTTCTGACGGCGGTGTCCATTCAGCTATATCATTACTGGCTAGCTCTTGAAGCCGCTCCAGGATGTCTCTTAATGCTCGGCTGTTCAGTATTAGTGGTTTACCCGGCATCAAAGCTCTCCCCTTTCGAGGTAAAATGGATAGACAAGATTAAATATAGTGTCCGTTTTCCGTATGCGATACTGTAGATTGATAAATAGCTTGCCTTCACTCATTGCTGGCTCGCCCTGCTGTTCCTGAGCATCTTTAACGTCCACTTTTAGCACATCAATTCGCGGCTCAAACTTGATCAGCGCTTCTTCCACTTCATGCTTGACTAATGCTTTCGTCGTGGAGTTGATCGGCTCGAATACGAGGTTGTGCAGGCCTGCCCCAAAAGTAGGGCGCATAACACGCTCGCCTTTCGCCGTCTTCAGAATGAGCAGAACAGACTGACGGATGTGGTCTTCCAGACTGTTCATTGTAAAACGTCCCTGGCCATCCAACGAAAGCGGAAAGGCAAGTCCCGATCCTAGAAATGCTCTCTCTCTATCTGAATCATTCATGGCTTCCTCCTCGCTGGCTATATGTTGAGGAGCAGTTTGAGTTATTAACCGATCATTACTGTTCCTGCCGCCACAACTGTCCCAACTGGCTGATCCGCCGGATCGTTGCACGTATTCGCCTTATCGCCGCTTCGTGCCGCAGGTTTACCGCTGATGAATACAGTGGTGCTACCCATAATAATTGTGGCTCGATTCATTGGCGGTTTCACGAAAGTTCCACCAATAGGAACATGCGAAGGCGTATTAGTTGCGGTGCTGTCTTTCGTCGCTGCAGGCATACCCATGATGTTCACATCGCCGCTCAATCCGCCATCTATGACCCCCGTAAAAGGATGAGGCGTGGGCACTGGCGACGCTGTCCCAGGCGGCTGGATTATATGTATATCCGATGCCATTATCTGATCTCCTTGCTTTGCTCCAGGTACACCCATAGCATGTCACTCCATCAATTCAGGTTTACAGTTGAGCCTTTGATGTTCGTATTGCCCGGTTTCCCATCCAGATCCAATCCGCCTTTTGCCTGGATTTTTGTACTGTCTGAGGAAGAGATCTCAACATTCTTTGCGTCCAGCTTGATAGTGCCCTGTGACGCTTCGATGATTATGTCTTGCGAGGACCTAATAGTAATCGTATTTCCGGATGTGTCAATTATAATGCTGTTGTCGCCGCTCTTATCAATGATCTCGATTTTCTCCGAGCCATCAGTATCGTCCAAGCGAATCAGATGTCCACTGCGAGATTTAATAAACCGGAGGTTATTCTCCCCGTCAGCATTGGCATCCGGCGGCTTATCCTCACTACTCCAGAGAGCGCCGATCACATAGGGGCGTGTAATATCTCCCTGCTCAAAGACCACTAACACTTCATCCCCTACTTCTGGCAGGAAAAATGTCCCGCGTTCCGCTCCGGCCATAAGCGTAGCAATACGCGCCCAGTGACCGATTTCATCGTCTGATAGACCATGAAACTTCACCTTTATCCGTCCCAGGCCGTTTGGGTCTTTGTTATCCATGACGACACCGACCATGACGCCGTAAATACGCCCGGAATTGGGAGAGGCAGGCTGACTGAATAGATCACCCATAATATCTCCTTCATTTGACTTTTCTATTCACCTGAAAAGAGGTTTGATAACCACTGCCCCCAATACTATGGGTCGCCTGACCCACAACATACACTCCGTCGAATCGGCCGATGCCGCTTAACTGGAGTTCGGTTCCCACCCGAATGTCTGGATATCCCACGCATGTGCCGCTGCCGGAGATGAGATCCTGTTCCTGTTGAGACATAGCTTCTTCAGCATGGGTTTTGGCCTCCGCCGCGCTGGACACGGAAGCCCTGATGATGACCAGCTTTGACTGACCACCGGAGCCTCGATCTAGCTGCTTCTGTCCCGTTGGTGCAAGCAGCGATTTTGCTTTGCTGGAACGCTGGGCGCTGCCAGAAAGACTTGGCTTCTTGGCTGAATCCGCCGGCCGACGAACTTCTACTGTGTTCACCTGACCAGAGATGCTCAATCGCGGTGAGAAACTCGTTAAGGTCTTACCCCATTCCAATTGGACACTGTTTGGCGCAGGACGCTGGCTCTTGAAATACAGCGTGTCGCCTTCCACCCACAGGGAGTAGCCATTCTCCTGAGCTATCTTTTTAAGAAAGGCCAGATCCGTTTCGTAATTTTGCGTTCTCGGCTCATTACGCGCCGGGGTTGGATCGACTGATGATTTCAGACCCATTTCTGCCGCGAACTTAAGAGCGATATCACTATCAGGAATGCTGCTGTTAGGTTTTTGGCCCGCGAACGTGTGATAGTGGACGCCCCGACTCAACCGATGCAGCAAGTCAAACCCATCTGCGCTAACTGTAGTTGGTCCGCTATTGGACAGATTTACTGCCAGCGCAGATATTTCGCCGGTTATCATTTCCTCTGTGTTACCGATATAGCCCATGCTAATCTTAACAAGACTGCCCTCAGTGAACACACCTGTCTGGGGATCAATTAGCGTCAGCTCAGGATCATTGAACTGAATATTAAACTTATCCGGCGGATCAAGATCCTGTGTCACACTGACCTGCGAGATATTCCTGGCAATCATGAGCGGCAACTTGGCACCGTTAACCTTCATTTCAAACGTCGGGACAAAGATCTTCGGGAGCATACCTGATATTGACATTACATTTGACTCCGTTAAAGCGTTGGTATTATTAATCTCTCTCCTGTCTGAACTGTCAATGGATTATCGATCTCGTTCGTTTCCGCAATGGCCCGCCACTCGCGCGGATCATCATACTCCCTTGCAGCAATGCTTTGGAGGGTATCACCCGCCTTTACTATCCAGCCCTTAGCCCGATCGGAAGACTGTAGCGGAACTTTCGCCAGCAGACTTTCTAGCAGATCATGGCCCTTCAGCGTTACACTTAGCGTTGCTCTAAGCGGCATACCGGCTGCGTTAAAATAGTCATACCTCTGGGTTACGCTTTCCAGAATACACGGAAAGATCAGCGACCCCCAGATAAACATGAGTTGCGGCGGCGCATGAGTTTCAGCATTGACAGCGGTTAATCCCACCACCAATTCTGTATGCACCCTTACATCGATCCCAGAATCTGTAGTGTCAAAGAACAGATCCATCGTCAACGTCTGCGCGTTTCCTCTGACGAATTGGAGCAGCGACGAACCAAGTCCTGGAATCCCAACCTCCGCATACTGATTGGTCTTCTGAAGCTGATACTGCGGTGGATTAAACATTACCGGGATCGGAATCGGCACAACGGCATCCGTATTCATGATAATTGCTTTCGTCAGCGCCATTAATACAACCCTTTCCTTTCCCGCTCAAGTTGCTGACGGCGGATGAGTGTCTGGTACACCTTATCTGCGACCTCATCTATATCAACCTGATGCGCTTCTGGTTGAGCTGGAGCGGACACTGGTGGAACTGAAATTTCCTCCGGTTGCTCTTCGCTCTTACCATCCTGTGAAGGTATTTCTTGAGGCGGTACCATTCGCAACTCAAAGCCCGGCAACGGGGTGGGCACCACTATGCGTTCTATTAGCTTCTCGATAACCCCTTGGGCTTCATGTATCGCTGGCTGTTCGCGGTTTGCCATTTCACGCACAGGCGTCGGCGAAGCCGCTGGCCCTGGACTCACCTGTTCCATTTCTGCTGGCGTTAACGGCGGTAATTGACGACGTATAGTGGGACCGTCAACCTCAGCGATAGTCTGCTGGGATATATTGACAATAGGCGTTACGCTCATATTAGCTGACCACTGCGCAATTGGTCCCATCTCGGCTTGCTCTTCTTCGGATAAGAATGGCAAAGATGGCTCGCGCTCTCGTGGAAAGCCACCATGCACCTCGTGACGCGGAGATCGCGACACGCTTGTAATGATACGTGTCTCCGGAACCGGCCTACCGATTGTTGGTATCGGAATCTGCGGAGTCCGTTCGCCCGATAGTAGTTCTCTTGTTAAAGCTCTGTCCTGATTTCTTATGTCTAATGGGCGATCTAGCGGGAGAGCCGCCCGGGGATCTCCAGGAGATGAGTTACCTCTGTCTGTTGTTCCAGTACCCATATATTCTGGCCGCAAAATGGCAAGCGCCATAGCTGGACGATAGGGGGCCATTCGCGGCTGTTGCCCAAATGCGGAACTATCCGCAGAAATCGTAGATCGCTGGATTGTTGACTCACCCAAATGAACGTTCTCTTCTTCTTCCCACGTCCCAATTGCCGGTGTATCTGTTTCCATTTGCCTTTCCGATGGAATTCCTTCATCATTGGATGCCATAGTCAGCGGCGACCATCCATACAACGGGCGGACGCGTTGAGTGAACTGATTATGCCAGGCTGATAGCCTCGCCGCGTTCCGCATAGATGGCTCAACTACGCGCATAGCGCTTGATACCATAGATTCAGCAGCGATGACAGCACGTGGCCGCCATGACAGGCGCTCGTGAACGCCAGCAAGCATTGTGCTGCTTCCGTCATCGGTCTGTCCCTGTATTTCGGAATCCATTTTCGCTATACCCTTTCCCCAGTCCCGGGGAGGAGTCTAGAGCGTAAACCTGTATTTCTGACCTGAAACTATGCTCTACGCTCTATATTCCATACCTTCCGTTTTCAGTCCTTCGTGCATTAATCTTTGCGATCTCCGCCACCCATCGACGCCGGTCTGTGTGTTCCAGCGAGAGCAGTTGCTCGTATGGCCAATGGAAATGGTAGGCGATGTAGGCTACCTCCTCATAGAGCTGAGCGAGGGGGTAGCCTATGATCCCCCCAAGCGTTCTGGATCCACTTTAAGAGCCTTTTGGCAATGCGGACAGACGACATTCAGCACCCGTGAGCCACTACCGTTAATGCGGTTGTAGAAATCTTGCAGATAAGCCAGGTCAGACGCGAACAGGTCCTCTATCACTTTTGTGTTGATAGTCTCCAGAGAACCTAGTTTTGTGACCACGCGAGACAGCAATATAACGGCCAGATAGGCAGGATTAGATTGCACGCGCGGATCCTTGAGCGGCAATATTTCATCAGCCGCAGTAGCCAGTTTCATCACGCCTTCACAATGTATATTACCTTCCTTATCCACATACCCTCGAGGCAGAGCGAACTCGTATTCTGTCTGGAACATAGCGATCTCCCTTAAGGCAATACTTACGCTCGTACCAAGCCCTCGCAGCTAATTGTCAGAGTATCTATAGCTACGTCGTTACCTTTGGCATCGAAGTCAGGTCCATCCCACTTACTGGCCCAGGCATCGAAGAAATTCCAGCGTATCTTTTCCTGCCCGGTATCATCCAGCAGAATGATAGAGCCATTCTTGCGCTCAATCTGACCATTCACGGCGGTCATATGCCAATCGTATAGATCGCGGGAGTCAGTCACACCCCACTTGAGGGTGATGTCAGGATAGTTCACTTTTCCAGGTAATTTGCGTACCGTTGCGGCGTCTCCGCCTTCGCGATACTGGACAACTTCGACGTCAGAGCCAAAGCCGCTGCACGCGGAAAAGCCCGCCTGAATAATATTATCGATCTCCACGAGAAATCTAAAATTCTTGTAAGGATCAACCCTTGGCATAGGAAGACCTCCTTTCTTCTCTTTTATAAGGGCAGGCCTGTGGCTTACCCTTTCTCATCATCCACCAGTCAACTGCTCGATACGGAAGATAACAAACTCAGCAGGCTTGACAATGGCTACGCCGATTTCGGTCACTACCTGCCCTGCTTCGCGCACATCAGCCGGGTTAGTCTCCTCGTCACATTTGACGAAGAAAGCCCTGCCAGGTGTTTCACCGAACAACGCGCCTCCGCGCCACTGCAGCAGTAAGAAGCCGTTCACACTGCGCTTGATACTTTCCCACAGCGGATGGGCGTTAGGCTCAAATACTACCCATTGTGTTCCCTGATCTATGGATTCGCGCAGAAAATTGAAAAAACGACGCGTACTCACATAGCGAAACTGCGAATGTGCGTTATCAGCCCGAGTGCGCGCTCCCCACACCTTGGGAGTGCCGTTAAAAACTCGTATCACATTAACACCTTCTGGATTGAGTCCATCCTGCTCTGCTCTGGTGAGACGTCGTTCGGCATCCAGCGCACCTATGACGGCCTCGTTTGCGGGTGCCTTATGCACGCCTCGATTACCATCACTGCGGGCGTAGATGCCAGCGATATGCCCAGAGGGAGGAACGAAGATAGTATCTCCTGCTATCGGATTAGATACCTCAATCCAAGGAAAGTATATCGCCCCATAGCTGCCTGCTTCGCTGCGTCCTGCCGGAGCAATACTGCCGTGAGTCAGATCTGCTGGTGCCTGAACGCCATCCAGGATGGCAAAGCGATCCTCCAGGCCAAAGCAGTGCGCAAGAATAGCAGCGTGCTGCGCCTGATCAGTCGCCCCTGGGATGGCTACAATGGCAATCTCGTCAATACCAGCAAACAACTCCAATTCATTGGCAGGATCCGTAAGTGCTGCTGCATCCGCGACTCGCATTACCCAGCAGCGCGTCCCCCCGTTATTGAAGAAACCATAGACTGCGTGAGCCAATATTGCGTTTCCATTTTGGAAGTCACCGAAGGTTTTTTTAAATTGTCCCCAGTTGGTAATAAGCTGCGGCGTTCCCGCATCCGCGACCGTGTAATGGTCAACCGTGCTGCCCGGTTCGAGCGGCATGGCTACATCATCGGCAACCACTCCTATGAATCCTGCCGTGCTTGTGCCTACCCCGGCTATAGGCCTCTGAGCCGGCGGCACTTCTTCGACATAGACACCTGGTGATAAGTATTCTGCCATTATTTCTCCTCCTTTCCTATTACAAGTACTGTCAAAATCATTTGCTAAAGAGAAGAACCGAATCTTGTTTTTCGCTTCTTTCTCCCGTTCTTTCTCCTCCGCTCTCTATTCCTTTGCACCCATTCTCATTTTAAGTTAACTGAACATTGTAATCACTTCCAGGCAGAGGTGGGATTGTAATATTCTTAGTTCGGACTATGGGACCTGACTCCACGCGTAAGGTATAGTTCCCTGATGGTATCAACCCAATAGCATATTGTCCTGCAGTATTAGTTTCTGTAACAAGTCCCTGCTCGACCAGTGTCACCTCCGCACCTGCCACCGGATCATCACCAGCATCCGTGATTGTACCACCGATGCGAAAGAAATGCTGAAGGGTCACAGGTAGAATCTGCTCCTCCACCGGAGTTGTTCGCTCTCCCAAACGCGTATCCGAAGCAATAACCATCGGAGACTCCTTCGCTTCGAATATATCCATAGAAATTGTCACTGTCACCTTGAGTGACGGACGCAGCCGATTTTCCAGCGACGTCCAGAATTCGGCCGGGTTTTCCATCCCATCCGCTCGAGCCGTTACCATAGGCATCGGCGGCTCCTGATTGGTAAGGCTGCCTTGCAGAAATTGTGCAGGGATCGTCGGATAAAGCGATAGCTTCTGCAAAACCTGGCTCAGTAACTGATGTTCTTTTAGGGCCGGTACCTCGCCGATGGGACTGCCGCCAGGCCATGCTGTAATCAGATATGAACACGCCACACGCAAGGGAGGAGGCTGAATAATGACCTGCCCATTCTGCCGCTGAAGTGTCGGTTCATTGCTGTGCAATTCCACGTTTTCTCGAATGTCATACAGGAACAGGTTTACCGTGTCTTTGCTTGGGTTATAGCCCTGCACAGGTGGGGCAAACTCAATTCCTGCCGAAAGCAATGGGTCTGGCAGACTCGAATCATCCAGGATCTCTTTCAATGTGCTGCTCAGATCATTGATCATTTGGTTCACCTCGTACTGGATGCTGTATTCCTGCATTGTAGCGCCCAAGATCAAGTATTCAGCGTCGAACTCTGGAACATCTCCTCCAATTTTGGGCTAACAGTTCCATTCTCAAAGTCCAGCCAGATCCGCTCATCTTTGCCGCAGTCATATCCACGACACGGAACCGGACGATGCTGGTAGATAGCGCAACTATGAGCTTCCAACTCCAGGTGAGTGCAGTAACCTTCCCTATCCCGGCGGATCATATATGGGCAAGATAGGTTCCACCTGACTATACCTTCCTCCAGATCCTGACGGGAGAGGGCAAATCCAAACCGACAACATGCTGCTCTGCATAGGTGAATCCGGCTTTCACAGTCAACCTGCGCGACTTTCTCAAACGTATACTTGTCGATCTCCGGATTTTGGAGCATAACTCCCATACCGTTATCCTTCAGTTTCTCCACCAGCCGACTGGCAACCGTCCGCTTCCGTTCGTTCAACTCCTCCTCGGTCAGCAACCCCTTATCAATGAGCAGTTCGATCAGGGCATAAGCAAAGGCAGTGACTTCCAGAGCCTTCTCAGTATTTGTGTTGGCTCGATGATGGCAATAGAGCAATCCACCAGTGATCTCCTCGCGAATCGACTCCAGATCGTCAACTCCCTGTGCCGTCTCAGTCAACTCGCAATTCAGCATTTCTTTACTGCTAATTTCAGCCATAATCGTATCCCTATCTAACAGTTAGATTTATGAATCTACAGCCCACCCATCTCCCCACATCTGTCCTAGCTTCTGATGCTCTCGCCGTGCTGCATGTATGAGATGCGCCATTTGAACGGCTCCGCCATCACTGGCGGCATAGAATGCCCCTGCCAGCGCAATGTTCTTGATGTTTCCACCTGGCAGCTTAACTTCACGAGCGAGAAAGCCGAAATCTACATCGTCGCAAAATGGTACTTCCTGTGGGAAAGTCACCTCCCAGATGAGTTGCCGGTGTTCTTCATCCGGGAACGGGAACTCCACGATAAACTGTAGCCGGCGAACGAAAGCCTCATCCATATTCTTACGGAGATTCGTCGCCAGGATAGCGATCCCGTCGTATTCCTCTATCTTCTGCAAGAGATACCCAATCTCTATATTGGCATAACGGTCGTGTGCATCCTTAACCTCCGAGCGTTTGCCAAACAGGGCATCTGCCTCATCAAAGAACAGGATCGCGTTGCTCCACTGCGCCTCGTGAAAGATCCGGTGCAGGTTCTTCTCCGTTTCACCGATATATTTGCTTACCACCTGGGAAAGGTCGATCTTGTATAAATCCAGATGCAGTTCATTCGCAATTACCTCAGCCGACATGGTCTTCCCTGTGCCCGGCGGTCCGGAGAACAGCACGCTCAATCCCTTGCCAAACGACAGCTTGCGATCAAATCCCCACTCGCCATATACGATGTGGCGGTACCTCGCTTGATCACATATCTCCACCAGTTGATCAACTTGATCCTGCGGAAGCACGATATCGTCCCAGGTATATTTAGGGTTGAGTTTCTGCGTCAGACGACCCAAATTCTGGTTTGACTTTGCGCGACAGGCATCGTAGAGATCCTCCATCTGGATCTGTCCTTTCTCTGAATCACGCCAGAGAGCCAGATTCCGGGCTTTGACCAGTGAATCGCGTATCTGTCCGCCGCTGATCCGGAACTTGTTAGCAAGTGCGCCAGTATCCAATTCAGGCGATGCGGGAAACTCCTCGCTTGCCAGAGCGGCGTCCCACCATGATTTTCTCACGGAGTAATCAGGTATGGGAAAATCCACCGTCATGAAAAGATGTCCTTTAAATTCTCCCACCGGCTCCCACGGAGTCTCACTGTCCAGGAACGTCAGGAGGGAAAATGCGTCAAAGGCCTTTACCATAGCAGATAGATAACCAGCATTCTGTTCGGCTTCTATAATCCCATCAAAGCCATCCAGGTAGATAGCGGCCGGCAGTAGCAATGACTCTCTAAACAGCAACCATGCGGCTTCCTCAAAAGGCATATTTCCATTAAGCATCCCGGCTACGTCCGCCACCACCAACTGAAGTCCCAATTCCCCACAGAGCGCCTCCGCCGCCGCCTTTTTTCCGGTTCCATAATCCCCCTGGAATAGATATACCAGTTTCTCATCCGATTCCCTATATCGCTGAGAGCAACGCGTTGTCAGATCCATCAGTTTGCCCTTCAGCTCCTTACCGATCTGCGCCTCCTCCCAGGCTATTTGGGGCTGAATCAATTGCGCAAAAGGACGAATCCTCTCATCCAACTGCCCTGTGCCCAGAATGAAATTGGCTATGCGGTCATCCAGCTTCAGCGGGCGCGACAGAAAAGAGGATTTGTCTTCCCGGGATTCAGAATTGAATTGCAGGAGCCTGCATCTCAGCAGTGCCCCATCAGGCGAAAAGACTCGACGCTCAGCCGTCTTTTCCTTCGACGAAGCGCAGAGCATCGAGAGGACAAAGTCAACGCTCGGCTTTTTCTGCGTAATATCGTTCTGCAAATAAGCATAGATACGCTCGTATTTCCTATCCAACTCCGGCGCTAAACACAGCAGAATTGCCTGCTCCTCAAAAGCTGTCAAATGAAACAGATGAGATAGATGAGGCAAAGATATATACACGCCCTGCTCCAGACTAGCCTTCCGCTTTCCATGGACTTCAGCCTCAGATTCTCTTAACTTATCCGCCAGGCCCTGGATTTCAGGTGTATCCAGGATTGGAGAATCATGACTCCGGAAGCTACCCAAATCCTGGGAGAGCAAGCTATCAACTTCCTCCTCTGACACAACAAGCCCTTTAAATTCTTCCATGGAAATGGAAGCGAGTCCGGAAGGATCATACTCATTTTGCCGGTCTCGTTGACGGGATCGAAGCACCTGAATATGCAGAAGCATATCAAGCTGTCTCAATTTCTCTGATAAGTATGCCCAAGTATTCTGATACGTCTCCATTCAAATCCCCGATATATGCTGAGGAACAGCTTCTAAACCTTTCCGCAATCTGTTGCTGAGAAACGTAGGTTCGCAAATCTCTACCACACAATTGCATCTTCCCAGGGAGGAGATGGCTTTCGTAATGACTTCCAGACATTTCCTGAAAAGTCGCGGATCAAGTGAGAAGTGGCATTCTGGCGTTTGATGTCATACTACACATCAGTATATAGCCCGGCCAATGGACCGACGGTCTATGATTATTTCGATAACTCTATTTTTACTCTTGAGCAGTTGTTTCTTGGTGTTATAGTCTTTTTCCCCGAGTGTCTTCCGCCCTTATGCCTATCCTTAATTGCTTTAAGCCAATCTGTAAGGAAATCGTTTATTGCTAATGCACCCTTTCTACCTACGGCTTTATGCAAAGCTGTTGGGCACTTTTTAATATCTTTACTTGCTATTTTTAAGGATAAAAGCTGTTTAAAATATGGCTGGAGATACTGTGCATATAGCTTTTTCAAATCATCGACATGCTCCTTTTCATTTCCCTCAATCCACTTAAGAAAAGAATTGCTGTCTGGTTTACCGGTCATAGCTACTGGGACTTTATTTTTCTTATGACATGAAGGATCTTTTATATTTGCTCCTGGAAAATACATCTTCCACCGTTTCTTTTTTGGCTGAGTGGGTAAAATGACGTTTGCTGAAACTTTTACGTCAAAATCTCTATACGTACATTCTTTGGTTGATGAAGCAAATCCTATTCCTGTAGGCTCTAATGCTTCAAAGAGCTTTTGTCCAGCTTCCGAAAGCCTATCAGGCAGAGGCTTGCCGTTACATGTAGGAGTTGTAAGTCCAATATGTTTGTTACTTAGAATTCTACCTATTGGATTTTTGCGTATCTCTTTTGGGGGATCAAACTGAATCTTCCGGCGTATTACAGACCTCCCATTGCCCTGCTGTAATACATGGGTTAATTCGTGTGCCAACAGCTTTTTCCCCTCAAAGCTTTGTGGAGTATACTGTCCTGCCCCAAATACAATATCGCGCCCAATTGTAAATGCCCGAGCATTTAATGATTGGGCTAATTGGGCAGCGCAGGGGTCTGTGTGCAACCGTACATTACCAACATCGTAGCCAGACAGTGACCCAAAGTAGGATCTTGTGGAATTGGGCAGTTGTTGTCCCTGGCCTCTTAAGCTGTCTATCTGAGTCTGTATATGCGGGGTCACTTGAGGGATAGTGTTGCCCAGCAATTTAGCCTGAAGCTCCTTTTCTTCACCACATTGTGGGTACAGCCGCTGAATGGGCGAAATTTGATTTTGATTGGTAACGGTCCCTCCTGATTTTGACTGAGAATCCGACATCTGCATCACCTGGTCTGCCATCCTGTCCGCTTCTTTCTCGTATATATCTCCTGGTTGACCAATTTTCAGCTTGGTCTGGATAGAATGCTTCGCCATAATCTTCTGCACAAACTGGTTCCCATATTGCTGCTGTAGCCTTGTTAGAGACTGGACTTTCTGGCTTTCATTCATGGGATGGAACAGCCCTGTGCGCTGTATAACAGGGACATGTTTAGCCGCACATGCGCTATCGCCTATTCGGCAGCTAACGTTGTCCAGCGAATGCGAATCGCGCATTTGGGTGATGTATGGCCTCTCAGATTTCTTCTTTATCTGTGGACTGGCCTGGTGATTGCGTTCTTGTCTGACTTTAGCTGCTTTGTCAACTACATTCTGCCGCATCTCACACCTCCGGGCAACCCTTCCTGTGAAATACAGATAGACGCCTATGAAACTATCCTCACAATCTTCGATAGCTTGATCAGGTATGTTTTCCCATTATGAAGCAAAGCCATTTCGCTGATCTCTCTCCCCAACATTTCTTCAGCCGCTTCATAGGCATTCTTTTTCTCCGCCACTTGAGATATAAATGCTTTGAAGAGCTTCTCTATATCCTCCACAGAGGTCGAAGATCCTCTATTCAGAGCGTCCTCAACCAGTTTCCGCTTACCTGCATTTTTATATAATAGTAGTTCTCTGGTGAAGAGCTTCGCATCTGCATAACCAATCAGTTTTCTGGATGTCCCATCATAAATAAGCACATACTTAACACTAGGTTCCGGAAAACCATGCTCGTCAGTAAAAGTGTCTTCCGGAAACGCTGCCCATCCCGGCGGCCCACGCGATATAACAGATCTGATGAGCGATTCGGTCTGTGAATTGGTAAGCAGGTATGCCAATAGCAGACCCACATCGTAATTCCTTCCTGCGTTAACAGTTAATGAGAGGCAAGGTACTTGCTCTTCCTGTTCTGCAAAAGACCTCAGCCAATCAGCATAGCTCCGCCATTCCGCCGGTGATCCTTTAGCATACTGAAGCAATTCGTTAGTCTCTACGGACTGAACGAACTCAACGCCAATTGCCGCAGGTGACTGATCTGCAAGTGCGCTCTCCAGCATTTCGTGCATATTTGTTACCTTTTTTCTTATCTCTTTCAGAATATCACTTCTTGTCTGCTGAAGACTGTCCTGGTTTCTTCCGTTTAGATAAGCGACTACCTGCTGTCCAGTCAGTATCAGGCAGCCCAGGGCTGCGAACATCATGATCAATCGTGTTTTTGGCTTTTGTGATACCCTTTCAATTAGAAGAGTCATAAAACCGAGGACAGCACCTGCTATTGCCAAAATAAGGATGAGAAATGAGAACATAGCTTTCGACTCCCTCTTCAGGGCCCTGCCTTTCGGCCTATCTATGCGTCCCGCACCGGAATTCTCCTCCACAGGATGATTGTAATTCTGATGGACGCGCAAAGCCGTTTGATAATCTAACACACTGAAAATGCACAATAATCTTTGGCAGACCCTCCACATGTACCAAAGGATAAGTCTACCATATCATCGAGGGAATCCGAGTAAAAATATCTGGGGTGCTTAAGCCCTCTCGTATGGAAATATAGGGAACGAGATCGCCGTCTACAATTAGAACAACTCGTGATCTTGGAGTTTCAGATTGGGAAATAGCTTCGAAGTTCAGGTTTTCACAAGCTCCGTCACCGCATGCACAAATGGGAAACAGGATCCAGCAGTTGAGAAAAGGTCTATGACGCAATGAATTCTAACACCAAAACACCCGCATGATCTGCATGTGCCACTAACATTGGGCAGATTAAATTATGACATATTATGCCAGTTTACTATAATTATACCATAGACCCGATGTCATGTCCAAGAAAAACATACTTACCGCCCAAAAATTGGATCACAGGTTAAGGTGTGTTGAGATATAAGATCTCGCACCCTAAGCTTGTGGAGGAAATATATCAGGATGATCCGTATACAACCCATTTCTCGAGAAATCGCCTTATGGCTTCACCAAGAAGCATCGCGGATGATCAACTTCAGTCAGCCGGCGCTAGATTTATCTTACCGACAGCTTCAGTAACGTCATTGGGCCAAATGAAGATTCGATTATAGGGAGCAACCTGATAGTATTCCTGAGGGCCGAAGATTTCTCTTGTGCACATATCCACACAATAGCGCTCGATCCATCCATATCTATCCCTTGTAGACACACTCTCGCTGTCTACCAATTTCCTGGTTATGCGGTATAGCTTTACGCACATCCGATATTCGTAACCAGTCAACATCATTGGATCTGCCCATGCTCCTGTAGTGCTGTCGTAGGCTCCCTTGGCCACCTCCTGAAGAATTACCAGATCAATATAGCGGGGCAGGCTTGGGTAGATAGGAAATGTGGCAGCCCAGCCAGACTCGACCATCAGGAGATTAAACGTGGCTCGATCCCTAAGAGACATTGATGCCAGTTCACGGCTAGTGTAATAGGGAGACATGTAGGCCAGAAGCCGGTTGCTTTGGTCAAGAGGCTCATCTGCAACACGAATGAAGGCGCTGTACCACCAGACTGCTTTTCTTAATAGCAGATTTGCACCTGGATCACAGGAACATAGTAAGGTATTGCGGCTGACCATTCAAATCAGTCGGGGAGATGAATCATGTCCTAATAACCAGCTGGAATGAAACGGTGGGGCGGGGTAAGTGGAATATTCTGGTCTACGAGAATTCTTCGCGTGCCATACACGTGCCGTAGGGAATCCCAAAAGGGTTAGAATAAAGGCAAAACAAACTAATAAATTCTAAAAAACCGGAGGACTTCAACGCTAGAATATAACAAGCTTTTCGGCAAAAAAAAATAAAACCAATCTAAACTATCTCAAAATACTACCTACTGATCTTCAAATCCAGCAAGGGACAAACGTAATTCAGTTAGGAAACATAGCTATTCATTGAAAGGGGAAAAACGCCAAGTAGCGCTCACGTGGCGCGGAAGATCCCAAAAGATTCCAAACAATATCAAAAAATCCTAAAAGATTTCAAAAAGCTAGAGGACGTGAACCCAGAAAATTCCAAACTATTTCAAAATCCTTCAAACAATTTCAAAAACGGCCATGCTGCACTCAAAATCCAGCGGGCTGTGAAGCTCATGTCGGTTCGATTCCGACCGCCGGCACCACCTAATTGCCCGTCATTACTTGCTTTATGGGGTCTTTGAGCAATTCTTTCACAACGTATAAAAGTCAATAAAAGCCTTCGCGTGTCCCAGAAAATTCCAGACTATTCCAAAAGATCCCAAAAGATTTCAAAACAGGCCGGCTGGATTTTTGATTCGGCAAATTGTGAAATCCATGTCAATTCGATTCCGACTGCCGAGACCACCTAATTGCCCGCCATCGCTTGTTTTGTGGGATTTCTAAGCAGCTCTTTCCTGATGTATAAAAGTCAATAAACACCTTCGCGAGTCCCATAAAACCCCAAACTACTTCAAAAGATCCCAAAAGATTTCAAAGCAGGCCGACTGGATTTCTGGGTGCTGTTCCTGTAGGCTGCGGATAAATCAAAGCGGCTTCACAATACAGCATAAACGCCCCAAATCGCTGTCTCTTCCGTTTCAGAAGCCCAAACAGCTATCAGATTTACCTTGAACGTCCTATCTGACTGTGTTATAATCTAAAGTCCAGTGGATACTGCGATTCTGAATGATTGTCATGACAGGTATGACAGCGCAGCCGATTTATCCACAGCTCCCAGGTATAGCACCCAATTTTGAATATCCCCACCTCGGGCGGCCTAAGCCAATCATTCCACGCTGTGCCGTCTTTCATTTTCATACGCCGATTGTGTGAGATGCTTCCCTCATATCCTGAACCTGCACCGATCTTCGCCTCTGTCATGGAATTACGAGTTGAGGAAACAGCCTCTGCCATTTTATCGGGCAGTGCAGAAAACCACTTCTTTATTCGCCGCCTTTGTTCACGGTTCATGATTCGGCTGGAGATTTACAGGGAGTTCCCAGACCTTATTTCCGCGTTGGATACGTCCACCTGGAGCACCAGTCCGGTTGAGCGTCACGCACCATTCGCCGCTGGTGTTGGTAATCTTAATCTCCACCTCCCCAACGGACTGTTTGACGAGTTCAGCCACGGCGAACTCCCCGGCGTCCAGTTGTGCGGGCGTCCTATACGCTCCCTTGGGCATCAGGCGCGGGATGAGAACGTGGAGAAACTCGGTCGCGGCAGACTGCTGTGCCGGCTCGACCTCGATTCGCCACCACGAGCGGTCGATCAGACCCGCCCCCTCGCTGCTGGTCATGGGGAAGTTCCTGTTAGTTTGCGGATCGTAAGGGCAACCCCAGTTATCGAAGCCGTCGCCGCCGCGCGCTGTCATCCTTGAATCCGTTGGCAGAAGCTTAATCACCCGCATCGCGCCCAGAGACGAGGAGCGGAGCCGCCCACGGCCGTTCTTTATGGGATTGTTATCAGGGGTGTAGGTGGATACCATGGCACCGTCCGCTTCCTCGAAAACCTCGAAGCCCGCGCCGCTTGCGCTCTGCGTAGCGTTGGTCCCGCCATTCATCATCCGTGGCTGATTCATCACGTGCAAAAGCCATATCTTCGGATAGTCAGGACGCGTTGCCACGACTTGGTCGTAGATGACAAAGCACTCGGGCTGGGAGCGAAGATACAGGAAGTGTCGTGTGTACTGCTGAACCTTCTTCCCATTGTAAGCTCCAGTCAGATCCGCGCAGGTGTATGTATACGCTGGATCATCTCCAAAAGCTACCATCTTCCCGCGCTGGACTCCCTCGTCAACGTAACCTCCGCCCAGGAGGACTCCGCCATCGGAGGGCTTCTCGGACGGGTCGTAGATGAGAACCGTGTTGTTGCTGTAGGAGCGCTTGCCCGTGGTGCGGTCGGTTCCCCCACGCATCGCGAGGCCACCGCCTTTGTAGATCTGGAAGCTCCCATCGTCGTCGGACTGGTAGCCGGCAAAATGTGGCCCGCAATCGAAGAAAGACCACGTTGCGTCGGGGTCATTCCAGGCACTGCGGGCGTAGACGTGACCCACCCCCTCAAAGTGAAACGCTAGCGGCAATTCCTCGGTCTTCGCCGCAGGTACCTGTGAATCGCACCAGAGGACGAACGGCCACGAGCGCATCTCCGGCGTCTGCATGTAGTTGTGGGCCATCCATTGTGCAGCCGGCTGTCGGTAGGTTTTTGCCATGAGCGGCGCGATACGGCTGGCCATCCTCCCCACGCCTGAGAGCATCCCTGCCCCAGTATCGTCAATATGGCCCCAGGATCTGTTGTGGGGCATCGCGGCGAAAAGCGGCCAGTAGGCAAGCCTCTTAAGCCCCTCCGTGTGAAAGGTCTTGAAGAGGTCTTGACCTGTCGCTGTGCGCCAGGCTTCCAAGCTCAATGCTACCGACTGCGCCGTCGCGCCACCGTGGCCAGGGCCGGCAGTCCACACGCCGCCCTGACGCTTGATCGCCGGGATGAACTTTGCTGGTACCATCTGTTCCCACGAGGCGACCCACTCTTCGGCAGACCTTTGGTAGCGCGTGCCTTCGCCGTATATGGCCAGCGCGACCATCGTCTTGGCCCCAACACCGTCGCGGCAATAGTAGTTGCCCCAGGCGTAGCCCTCGCAAGGCGCCCAGGTCTGATTGTAGAGACACGAGCCCCATTTCAGCGTAATTCGGGCAGGATGGTCAGGCTTAAGCCCCTGGAACGAATGGAGCCAGCGTCCCAGTAGGTCTCCGTATTTCTTTCGTTCCTCTGGCGTGAGCGCGTCGTAGAACCAATCGTAGCAGAGCGCGTCCCAGGCAAACCAGCAGCCGTTGCCACCCATGTAGCCATTCAACACGCTGGAGGTCCCAGCCGGATACCACTGTCGACCAGCGGATAAGGCAGATCCTCCGCCCTTACCATCGGTACCCCAGAGGCCCTTCTTCAGGTATTTGACGTACTTTGACGCGTCGTGTCCCAGTGTCTTTTCCACCTGGTAGACGATGCAGAGAGACGGCAGCCAACGCCCGTTCATCGCGCGGCGGTCATCCACGAAACCGTCCACCTGCTGCTTGATGGCTGCATACTCCTTGGCGGCGATCCCGTCGGTGGCACAGCGTTTGGCAAGCTCCGGCAGCTCCGACTTGTTGACGAATATCCGTGGGTGCTCGCGCTTAACCTGTACCGCGCCGGTATGGGGCACTGCCAGCGCAGCCAGGAGGGCAGCGAAAGAGAAAGCGATTAGCATCTTCACTTTGTCCTCCTTTCCGAAAGATAGCTCATTTATCATACGTGAACCAGCATTTTGTGTAACTATGGTTATTCATCGTTCTTCACTTCTTTCCGCTATCAAAACCTTGAAACCTTAACCCGGGAAGGTTTCCATGGGCTTCCTTAATTGATATGGTTCTTTCCCTTCCTTTTCAATAACAGGCATTAGCTCGGAAGTCTTGCCATATCTTGGTTTAGGGACTTGTCGCATCATATCGCAGCTTCCCTCACGTTACCCCTGGTACAACCCCATTATTCAAGGCAGATACTGAAAAGCACTAACGGATTTTCCATGGGGATCGAGTTTTGTGAACTCCACAGCCGCTTCGGTCTCGAACTGACCATAATAACGCTTCACACCACCCTTGTCGGCGTAGAGGAACATATGCGTTCGGCCATCGCTGAACCGTATTCGGAAGGC
>SDBT01000815.1_pt1 | contig 51525 bp, 70 predicted proteins | sample 2277101 | NCBI WGS metagenome assembly SDBT01 (sample SAMN10404973, study PRJNA504765) | marine sediment metagenome | isolation source: marine sediment core GS10_PC15, 103 cmbsf | place: Arctic Ocean: Southern Knipovich Ridge | collected 2010
TGCGGGGGCTTTTAGTATATATCCAAATCAAGGTGTATGGACTCAATGGAGCGAGGTAGTTGTTGCAACCGAGACCTCGGGCGTAATACTTTTTTATAATTATCCAACTGACGTAGCCAATGCTAATGCCTCTTTCTACGTTGACGATGTTTCCATAAAGGAAATCAAACCATTTTCTCAGCCTTCAGCTTTGTTTATTGCATTATCAGCAACAGCAATAATTGATACAGACATAGGCTCGACTATATCAGAACCTTCAGGAGTCGGATATATCAGGACTGAAGAAAATGATTGGGATGCGGCAGTATCTGGAGAATCATCAAATACTGATGAATTTAATTCTGATATAGCGGCTCTTGATTGGGGAACTATGTCAGATTTTGCACTTCTTGATACATCAACACTTGCGACAGGGAATGTATTGTTTTATGGAAAACTTGCGACAGCAGTTTCGATTGATTTAAATGATTATCTGCAAATAGCGGCAAATGATATAAAAATAACTTTAGATTGAGGATAAAATGAGTCTTGTCGGAAAATGGACATTATCAACTTATAATTATTCAGGCGGAAAATTTCAGGATTTGACGGCGAATGATAATGATGGAACTCCTGCAAATGCTCCGAATTATGCTGTCAATCCACAGGGATTAAGTAATAGGGCTAATGTGTTAAATGGAACGACGGATGAAATATTTTGTGGAACAGGTACAGAATTACAAATGGGGGCAAGTGATTGGACAGTTTCATTTTGGTTATTCCCAACTGATATAGCAAAAATAGCAACATCTGCAATTGTGTCAAGGGGATTATCAAATGCTGATGGATGGAATATTCGGATGGGTAATGGTGCTGGTACAGCAAAGTTATATTTTTTTACATCACAAGCGGCAGCAACTCAGATTACTAATTCAAGTACAGTGCCAACACAAGATGTTTGGAATCATATTGTATTTACAAGAGAAGGTGCAGATGTTAAAATATATATTAATAAAGTTGAAGTATCTTATAATGTTCAAGCTACTCATATTGACCCACTTGATAATGCTGCAAGAGTAATTGCTATTGGGGCAAGACATGATTCACTAATTCCTTATGTTGGGAATATGTGTAATGTTCAAGTTCACAACACTTTACTAACTCTCGCCGAAATTACTGCAATTTATAACGAAGAACTTTCAGGTATTGCAGTTATTGCATCTGCTGAATCTGATTCCGAAATAATAACTTTTGCAAGTCTTAATGTGAACAGTGAAAATGATGCATTAATCACAAGGTTCTAAGATGGCTCAATATATTTTATACATCTATCGTCCCGGAGCAGGAGTTGTTGCTTCTAAAAAGGTTCAGGATGATACTGTCCTGACTGAGCGTTTTTTCGGGCAATCTGAAATTACATCAAGAATAGAATCTCAGGAAGTCCTTGATATTCAAATCGGAGATTATACAAGATGGGATAATAAGACTTGGAAAATAAATCAACAGCCGAATATAACAAAAAATTCAAGCAATAATTTTGTTTATGAAATAACATTTGAATCATCATATTATGATTTTGTAAAAGTTCAATATCTATCTGATACGTCAGGAGAATTTTATCTGACAGGAGATGCTGAAGCATTTATTGATTTAATCATAACAAACATGAATCGCATTTTTACAGGATTCCCTATTCCTTCATATACAAAAGGAACAATTGACCAGTCTGATACTTCGACAAAGACCCTTCATTTTAAAGATGAAAATTGCAGACAAATTATTCAGCGAATATGCTCTGAGTTCTCTGGAGAAATGTATTTTATCGGGAATCAAATTAATTTCACAGATAAACTGGAAAATGCGACTGGAGTCAGTCTCGAATATCGGTCAGGTCTCAGAAATATTTCAAAAATTGCTGAGAGTGAAAAGAATATTGTTACAAGAGTTTATGGATATGGTTCAGAAAAAAATCTCGGTACAAATTATCGCTCCGGGAAACAGCGTCTTGAGTTTGATAATGGTGGAAATAATTATCTTGAAAATAATGTAGCAACATATGGGACAATTGAAAAAGCTATTACATTTGAAGAAATATTTCCACATCGAACAGGAGAAGTAACTGCGGCAGTTGTTGGTGGAGATGAACTCGTATTCGATGATTCAGGAATGGATTTCGATGTTAATTCATTCTTGATTGATGATGTTACTGCAAAGGTTCATTTCAATACTGGAGATCTTGCAGGATATGAATTTGAAATCCTGACTTATGATAATGCAAATAAACGATTCACTATAATTGCAATCAAAACAGCAATAGGAATAGATGAACTCCCGAATGCAACTTTGAAGCCAGCGACAAATGATGAATATGTGATTCTTGACATAACTATGCCCGGTTCATATATTACAACAGCAGAAACAGCACTTGAAGCGGCAACTCAGGCATATCTTGATGATAATTCCGAAGCAAGACTGAAATATGAAGTTACTGCCGACAATAAATGGTTCGAGAGATTCGGAATCTCATTTCATCTTGCAGATACTTTCACAATTGTTGATACTGATATAAGTATAAATGCAACTGTCAGGATCACAGAATTATCATATCCATTATATGACCCTTTTAAATACACTATTACACTGTCAAATTTCAATGATTCATCGTTTATTCAGACCTTATATGATGACAATGTAGAATTGCGAGATGATGGCAATATTGACAAGGGTGGGGATATTCCCAACAGTTATCGAAATTGGAGAACAGATGATACATTAAGAAATATAATTATCGCTCCTGATGGCTATATCCAGATTGGATTATTGACTGCTGACAATATTCAGGTAGGACGTATATCATCTGAAGATGGGAATACTTATTTTGATCTTGATACGAATGTAATTGTTATGGAATCTGGAGCGGCAACAATTGCAGGAACAAATATAACAAGTATTGAAGATGGTGCAGATGTTACTGGAGACCATACTGCTCAGGATATTATTAATTTGCCTGATACCCCAGCAGGTGCAGGATTATATGTCGATGCAACACATCTCGGATATTATGACGGCGGTGCATGGAAATCATATATTGAAAATAATGGTAGATTTTATTTTACAGGAGATGCAAATAATTATGTCCAATGGAACGGTTCTTCACTTTCAGTAAAAGGAACTATTACAATAACAGGTGGAAGTGGAATCGGAAGTTTATCAGATGCTGGTGATTTGGCTGTACTTGATGAAGTTGGAACAGGTGAAATTGATACAACTGTTATTTCAGGTGGAAAAATCGTAACAGGACTGCTGACAGCAACAAATATTCAAACAGGAACGCTGACAGGTAGGACAGTTCAGACAGCTTCTTCAGGACAAAGAGTCGTTATTTCTCAGGCAGACAATACTCTAAGATTCCATTCTGCAACAGCATCAGATGTAATTATTATTGACGATAATATTGTTGCTTCTCGTCCCGGAATGAAGATTACAGATACAACAAATGGTGTTGAGATTCTCTTAATCAAACATTCTGTTAATAATTTTTCATTTTTAACAGAGAATGAATTATATATAACAACAACACAAGCGGCGAGTTGGAAAGCAATAGAAGTAAATGCAAGTGGTGTCGGGTCAACTTTTTGGACTAAAATGAATGGCGATACTTATGTAAAAGGGGCTTTAACTGTCGATGGAACTGTTGATGGACGAGACGTTTCAGTGGATGGCAGTAAATTAGATGGCATTGCATCAGGTGCAACAGTTGGAGCAACATGGTCAGTTAATATAACAAACCAACCTGCGACATTTCCGCCATCATCTCATGGAATAATAGCAGGGCATTCAATAGATGGAACTCCGAATGATGGAGATTATTTTAGATACGATGCCGCAGAGGGCGGTTTATATTGGAGTGCAACTTAAAAAAAGGAGTTACAATGAAAAAATCAATCAAACTCGATGTTCCTGAAAGACTATTATTGTCAGATGTTATTGTTAATCTGAAATATAATCGAGCATTACTTCAGCAAGCAGAAGATTTCATGAAAAAATTAGCATTCACAAAAGAAGAAATGAAACTATTCGGAATATCATCAGCAGGAACTTCAACTCAATGGGCAAAAAACACATCAATTCAATTCCATGTTCCCGAAGATGTTGTTGAAAAAGTATTGAAACATTTTGAATCATTGCTTGATAGAGAACAAATGACATTGCAATTAAAATCTTTATATGATAAATTTCTGAAACTCAAACAGAAAGGATAAACATGACAAAAGAGAATGAACGGAGAAAATCTGACAGATATACTATAAATGTTTTGCTTGTTATTCTGGGTCTTTTAATGGGATATGTCGGGCAAGGTGAAAGATTGAGACCATTAATTCATGCTTTGAATGTAACTGTTGCAGAAAACAAAAGGGATATAAGCCATATTGTTGAAAATATTAACGACATTCATACATTTATTCAGGCGAAAACGACAGGAAATTAAAATGGATGCAAACACATATCCAAATTTAGATTTTAGCCAGTTCAATGATATTGATAAAATGCAAACCGAAACTCTTCAGATTCTTGATGCAATGATTGAAAGAGCTTCATTTGTTATGCAATGGAAATTCAATATCAATTCATCATATCGAGAAAATGACCCGAAATCACATGGCAAAGGTCAAGCTATTGATGGATATTTTTATAAAAATGTTCCCGGTGATGTTCCTCTTGCAGACCAGTTAATATTTGCATTACAGTTCCCCTTCAAAGGGATCGGATATTATCCACATTGGAACACTCCCGGAATTCATGTTGATAATAGAGATGGTATTGCTTGGACAAAAAGAAGAGCAATATGGAGAAGAGAAAAGAATGGTCAATATGCAACTGGATTCAGTAATGTATCAGAATCATTAATTGTTTAACCGAAAGGAAGAACCTATGAAAGCATCAAAAACTAACATTATTATTCTGCTTGTATTGATTGCAATATTCTCAGTTCCTGTTTTTGCTGAAGCAGGCTGGTTCGGCGGTGCAAAAGATTTTGTATTCGACCATATGATTGAAGGTGCTTTGGCAATTGTATTCGGAATTATCGGGACGTTCTATGCAACAACAAAAATCGGCAAGATTCTCATGCAAGCAAGAGTCGCAATTGAAGGTCTCTTTTCAATATTAAAACTTGTAAGGAAAGCGAAGTCGGCAGATTCTCCCGGTGGAGTCATTATGACCGACAAAGAAAAGAAGGAAATCTGGGACAAACTCGAAGAAATTGTTGTTGATACAATAAAATCAGCGACTGGGAAGAAAATAGTTTAATTATTATTAACACATAAGATGTTGTGAGATAGGGCTTTGGGAACAGAGTCCTATTTTTTTGTATAAAAGTGAAAATAATGCTTGACATATCTTACATATAATAAATATTATGTGCAAGATAACAATCACTCAAACAAAGGATGGAAGAAATGACAACAGTAATTACCAAGCAAGACTATCAAACAATGAGCAAGATTGCAAACAGAGCTATTAAACACGGACTTAATCTTCATGTTGATAAGTTGTCTTTAGTGATGGATATTGAAGGCACAAATGACACTATTCCCTTGCGTCTTAATGATTTTCTTGAGGCAGATTTAGGGGATTTCACGCATGATATTATTGGAATCCAGCGGAATATCAACAGGTCAACAAAAGAGATGGATAATTGTTTTGTGCCACGTTGCGCTTGTCATTAATAATTTATGAATAAAATAAACCATGCAGGGAATCTGGCAAGTTCCCTGTTTCATAAGGAAAAAATGAAATGAAGAAAGCTTACAGATTCCCGGCAGGGATTGGCAAAAAGAATCTTGAAAAACTCGAAGTTGTGAACGGTATCATCGAAGAATTCCAGAACAAAGGTTATAGACTGACTCTGAGACAGTTGTATTATCAACTTGTTTCGAGAGACCTTATTGACAATAAAAAATCCGAATATGCGAAGCTGTCAACTTTGCTTGTCAAAGGAAGAATGGGTGGACTTGTTGATTGGGATGCTATTGAAGACAGACTCAGAGTCCCGAAGTTCCCTTATCAGGCTGATGATATAGCTGATGCAATGGATGATATTATTTATTCATATCGTCTTGACAGGCAAAAAGGTCAGGAAAAATATATCGAATTATGGGTAGAAAAGGATGCACTCAGTTCAGTTCTCCAGCCTTTGACAAAAAAATATCATGTCAGGCTGATGGTCAACAGGGGATATTCATCTTGTACTGCAATGAGAGATGCATATCTCAGAATTCAAAGCGCAAATGCAAGTGCAACAATCCTGTATCTTGGAGACCATGATCCTTCAGGACTGGATATGGTTCGGGATATTACAGAGCGACTGAATGAATTCGGAGTCTTCCCTGAAGTGAAACATATCGGTTTAACAAAAGAGCAAATCAATGAATTTAATCCTCCACCGAATCCAGCAAGAGTAGAAGACCCAAGAGCAGAGAACTATATTGCTGAACATGGTTATGTAAGTTGGGAAGTTGACGCTCTGAGTCCTGAGACCCTGAATGAATTAATCAAATCTGAGATTGAAGGTCTTCTTGACATGGACAAGTTTAATGAAGTTATTGAACAGGAAGAAATTGACAAAGATAAAATGAGAGAATTCGCAACAGAATAAACTAACTCATAACTCACTCACAGCAAGCAGGGGATGCATCAATACTGAGACATCTCCTGCTCAGGAGTGTCAATACAGGTGTATATACAAAAAATGCCTTAAATCGGCTTTAAACGGATTGAGATAAGAAAATGACACATAAGCCAAAAGCACCATTCACAATAGATAATTATACCGAGCATCATAGTGAAATATGGGATGCAGATAATTATTCACTTTGTACTATAAAAAATGCTAATTTAATAAATGTTAGTACATTTAAAAAATTTATATTACTTCGTTTAAATTCCCACGATAAGCTTCTTGAGGCATTGACTTTCTTGCGACAACATGCTCTGTATGCAGTTTCACACATAAACCATGTGAATGAAATTGCCAATGATAATCGTAAAGAAGATGAATGTTTTATTGATGGCAAAATACCTGCCGAACTTTCTATCGCAATCACTAAGGCAGAACAAGCACTCAAGGATGCTGGAGAGATTTAATGTCAGACTTTGAAAGAGAAAAAATCGGTGAAATAGGAAGTTGTGATATTATCTTGTACGAAACTCCAAACAGATATTTCAGGGAATATCATTGTCGAATCTGTAAAATGGTTTATGGAAATAAATACCGGGCAAAACATCATAAATGTGAAGCCTGTTAAAAATATTGACATAATACATATTACAATATATAATAAAAGGAAATATACATCATGTCAGTTTCTTATTCAAAATATTATAAATACGGTGGTCTTGTTTGTCGGAAGAAAGACATTCAAAAAGAAGCAAATAAATTCAGATTTAATCCTGAATTTAAAACAAGAGAACAGGTATCAATTGAAGATGCAAAACAGAAAGACAGGATGGGGATTTGGTGTCATAACTGTAATATGATAACTGTCCAGAGATTACAAGGTCGCAATCAAAATTCAGAGCATAGTTTCAAATGCACAAAATGCGACAGAACAAGAATTCTTAAAATGTGAGGTCAATAATGATTGAAAAAAAGACATGTAAAAGATGTGGATATTCATGGTTTCCGAGAAAAGAAGAGAGACCGAAACTTTGTGCAAAATGCAGGACTCCCAGATGGGATGAACCAAAAGGGCAGAATGAGCCGGGAGCGAAACGAAAATATAATATCAGTGTTCCGAAGATGGGAAGAGGATTAGATGGAAGATTTAAAAGAGTTAATAGCTGAGTTTGAATCTGATTTTAATAAAATCGGCAGATGTGAAGGAATAGAAGAAATTATTGTAACATTCATTCACGAAGCACATCAGATCATTGAAATCATGGAGCAGGATTTAATAATTCAAACTGAAAGAGAAACCGAATCTCATGTCTGAACCAATTAAAATCAGAGCAAGCCAAACATCAGGATGGAATGATTGTCCGAGAAGAGGAGCAACAAAATCATATCAAGATATGATTGAAAAGGCTGGATATGAATTAAATGAAAAAACTTTTACTGTCAGATTCGTTTCATCTGCTCTCGGAACTGCTGTTCATGAAGGAACTAAATATGCTCTTCAAAATAAAATGGAAGGCAATATAGTATCTCTTGATGAAATGACTGAGATTGCAAGCAATAATTTTGAGGAAGCAAGCGATAGTGGACTTGCATATGATACAATTACAGGGAAACCTTCCGATGCATTCAAGCAAATTGAATCTATTAACAGAGCATATTATCATTTCATTCTCCCCGAAATCAATCCTGTATCAGTTGAAGATTTTATGGAAGCTGTTCTCCCGGATGGAACTGAAATTACTGCTCATGCAGATGTCATTGAATCAATCTCTGTCCGAGACCTTAAAACAGGGAAATGCCCGACAGATTATCATGCTCAACTTGGAACATATTCTATGCTTGCAAGACTCAATGGGATATGCGATCCTAAGAAATTAATTGTTGACTGGCTTCCCAGAACTGCTGTATCGAAAAATTATGAAGAACCTAAATCGCTGGTCTTCAATGTTGATGTATGTGAAAACGAAGCGAAAAATACTATCAAATCAATTATATCTCAAGTAAATGAATTTAAAAAAGAAGGAAACTCGAATGCATTTCCGGCAAATTCGATGTCAATTTTATGTTCAGAAAGATATTGCCCTGCATTCGGAACTGACTTCTGTAAACTCAAGGAGAAAGAAGAATGAAAGTAAAATTAATCACACCAGTAGAAATTATTAAACTGTCAATTATTCATGCTATTGAGGGAGCAAGATTTGCAAAGAAATCTTTAGGTAAGATAGATTCAGATTATGATTGTACCTTACTACGATTCTCAGTTACTCTTGGCAAAAAAGATTTAGAACTTGCTATCAAATTATCGAATAATAATCCGGCATCCGGGCATGACAAATTTCTGCAATCGATACCACTCATAGTTGATATTTCATGGACGCGATCAATGTGGCAAGAATTTGATACATACCGGATCGGCGTATCGAAACAATCCGAATCAACGATGCATACAATAATAAAAGATGACTTTTCTTTAGGTGATTTTGAGCTTGATCCAGAATTATCAGAAAATCCATATGTTACTATTAAAGGTCAGCGCATGGTTCAAATGTTTCTTGACATGAAAGAGGATGAAGTTGATGCTGATTTTAAGCACGGAGATATTAGCGAAACCGTTTATCGCGAAACCTTGCGGAAAATATTGCCTGAATGTTTTATCCAAAACGCCGCGTAAGTCTCAATTATGCTGTGTTGAAAACCATATACAGCCAAAGAAAAACGCATCGGAATAAAGAATGGATTGAGTTTCTGTTCTATATGAAAAATAATACTCCGCATCCGGTTTTATGGACTGGCAAATAATAACTAACAATAATAATATTAACTTTAAACTATGAGGTATCAGCACATGAAAGAATTATCGAAGAATATCAAAACATTAACTCCCGGACTGATTGAAGCAGGCAAAATTAAAATCGGGAAAAAAGGTGAGAAACGAACATCATCCGGTGGAACTGAATTTCAGCTTCCTACAAAAACAGACCATTTCATGATAACAACTCTTGCAAGAGATGAAACAGGGAATTTTATCAAAGACAAATTGATTCATGATGTTCTTGAAAAAGATAAAAGCAGATTGAATGAAAAGAAAAAACTTGTCAGAATTCCCATCATGTTATTGTTCGATGATATATCAGCGAATTTCCAGAGCAGATTTGCAAGATATGAAGGCAAGACTTGTGTTTGCACTGGTGATGGAGAATTTGCTTTTGAAGGAGAAATGAAAAAAGAAATCACATGTCCTTGCGGAAAAGAAAAGCCCGATTATGAGGACAAAGATAAATGTAAAATGAACGGAACTCTATCTGTCATGATTCGGGATGTTGACCGATTCGGCTGTTGCTGGAAATTCAGAACAACAGGATATAATTCTATTCAGGGATTGTATTCCTCATTATTCCTGATTCAGAGAATGACAGGTGGACTTCTTGCAGGACTTGAACTTGAACTTGTTCTGTCTCCGAAAACTGCAATCAATCCAACATCAGGGAAACCTGTAAAGATTTATGTTGTCGGAGTTGAATTCAAAGGTTCAATGGTTGCATTGAAGGAAGCTGGACTCAATACGCTCAAGCTTGACTCAGAACAAAAAAAAGCAATCAAGATGCTGGAAGCAAATACAGATTTGATTTCAGAAGAAATAAAACTCAATGAAGATGATCAAGATTATATCGAAGAATTCGCTCCTGAACAGGTCGAAGCTGACAATGTTATTGAAACTGAAGATGGAAAATCTGTTGATACAGAGACAGGTGAAGTTCTCGAAGAAACTGAGAATGAAAAAACAGTCATCCCAGAACATGAAGAAGATTTTGATAATGGTTCAGTTGATGAATGTTCTGAAGCTGAAGAAGAAACTGAAGAAATTGAACCTGAACCGAAAAAAACAAACGGCAAAAAAACTCTCGTATTTTAAATTATAATTTAATCCGAAAAACGGAGAAATAAAATGAAACTTACAGTCGATTATTATCGTGGAGTGAAACATGCTGACATTGAGATTGAAGGCATATCACTTATTGCAGGAACAAATTTTCAAGGAAAATCATCTGTTGCAGATGCTCTCGGTTCGATATTGACAGGAGAATGTCTTCCTGAATATGTTCTGAAAAAAGATTCAAAGGATATGGTCAACTCAAATTCAGGTGTCGGGAAAATATTACTGGAAAATCAAGATGCAACAGGTCTCATTGATTATCCAATCGCCAAATTTACAGGTGCTGGAATCCTTCCAAAATGTTCTTTTGAATCTGCCGGAATGAAATCTCCTGTCTTGATAGAAACTGAAAGAGACAGGGCAAGTTATTTCGGAGAACTGCTCAAAACCAATCCCATGAAATCAGATCTCAAGAAAGCTGTTGAGAAAGCAAATATGGATGATGATAGTTTTGCTGAACTCTGGAAACTTGTCGAATCTCTTTCATGGGATGGTGCTTATCAGAGAACAAAAAGCAGAGGAATTGAACTCAAAGGAGCATGGAAACATATCACAGCCGAACAGTATGGAATAAATAAAGGTGAAATCTGGAAGCCTGAGGGCTGGATTCTCGGTCTTGAAGGTGATATCATTGAAGCGATCAGAAAAGAAATCGACAAACTCCAGAAAGAAAGGGACAAGGCTGTATCTTCAACTGCAATTAATGAAGAAGAAAAAAAGAAACTCAGGAGTTTTGTCGATGGTATTGCATCAGCAAGAATGAATACTGAAGAACATCAGAAAGTTGTCGATGATTCACAGGAAGCATATAACCAACACATAGCTGATGTTCCAACTATTCTTACAAATGATTATCAGGCATGCCCTAAGTGTGGGGATGCTCTGAAAATCGAAGATGGCAAAATTGTTGTTGCAAAAAAACTAACCAAAAAACAGATTGATGCATCCCAGAAAATATATGACAAGCACAGGGATAATGAGAAGAAACTTCAGGAAGCATTATCACTTGCAACAGAAGGTCTTGCAACTGCAAAATCTCTTCTTAAAGAATGCGAAGAAGCTGTTGAGAAATGGAATAAAGTTTCCGAAAAATCAGAAGGCAGGACTGCTGAAATTATTGATGTTGATATTGAGCAGTTAGAGAATAAATCTATCATGCTTGAATCTTACATTGAAGCAAGAAATGTTCATAATGACATTCTTGCAATGGCTGTTGTTGTCGAAGCACTTTCTCCTGAAGGTTTGAGAAAGAAACTTCTCAAAACAGGCATATTAAAATTCAATGTAAGATTAAATGAAATCTGCAAAGAAGCATGGTTCATGAGCATGAGTGTTGACCCTGATAATCTTACATTCTCAATGGCTGGAAGAAGATACCAGCTTCTATCTAAATCAGAACAATACAGGCTCAGGGTAGCTGTTCAGCTAACTATCGCATGTTATGATGAGTCAGAGGTCATTATTATTGATGGAGTGGATATACTTGACAATAAAGGTCGAAGCGGACTCTTGAATGTTCTTCATAATGAAATTCAGAAAACGGCTCTCATATGCATGACAATTATCACTGGAAAAGAAGACATGAGAGATATGTCTGATGTTGGTGGTCATTCTTACTGGATTGAGGAAGGTGAGATAAAATGACAAAAACAAAAGACTTAAAAGGCAAATATTTTTTCTATTCATTTATTAGTAATATTTCTCCTGTTGAAATTGGGAATTATAGTTATTATTCACCTGATGGTCTGTTTTCATTAAAAGGCTATCAGGATGAACTTCCTTTAGATAATGTTGTAATTTCTTTTCAGGAAATAAGCCAAGAACAATATGATAAGTTTCATAAGGAATATCCTGAATGAAATTCACACTCAGATCTTATCAGGAAGATATTGTGGAACAAGTCAGGTCAGCTTACCGGGAAGGATTCAATACTCCACTATTACAGTCGCCGACCGGGTCTGGAAAAACTGTAATTTTTGCATACATAACTGAAAAGGCGGCTGAACTTGGGAACAGAGTCATTATACTTGTTCATAGACAGGAACTTCTTCGGCAATGCTCAGATGCTTTGCTTGAAATGAAAGTCCCTCATGGGAGAATTGCTCCGAAATATTCTGTTTCATATGACAAAATTCAGGTCGCAAGTGTCCAGACTCTTGTTCGGAGACTTGACAAATATCCTGCTCCAGATTTAATTATCATCGATGAAGCACATCATACAGCCGCAGGAAGCTGGAAGAAGACACTTTTAGCATATCCTGATGCAAGACTGCTTGGAGTAACTGCAACTCCTGTCAGATTGGACGGGAAAGGTCTCGGAGTGCAAGCTGGTGGACATTTCGACACGCTTATAAACGGAACATCTGTTGCTGATCTGATTGAATTGGGATATTTATCTCAGCCAGTAATTTATGCGCCGCCAAATAAGATTGATATGTCAAGTCTTCATAAACAATTTGGAGATTTCAAGCAATCAGAAGTCAATGAACTCATGGATAAACCAACTATCACAGGATGTGCTGTTGAGCATTATCAGAAACTCTGTATGGGACAGCCAGCAATTGCATTTTGTGCTTCTGTTAAACATGCGAAACATGTTGCAGAGCAATTTAATGAGGTCGGAATAGCCTCAGAATCGATTGATGGCAAGCTGGATGACATCAGCAGGAAAAGCAGAATTGATGCTCTCGGAAATGGAGATATTAAAGTTCTGACTTCATGCGAAATAATTTCAGAGGGAACTGACATTCCTGTTGTATCAGTCGGAATATTACTCAGACCGACTGCATCAATGGGATTATATCTTCAGCAATGCGGAAGAATTCTGAGACCTTATCCCGGCAAGAAACATTCGACAATACTTGACCATGTTGGAAATACTCTCAGGCATGGATTCCCTGATGATGATAGAGAGTGGACGCTTGAAGGAGTGAAACAAAAAGCAAGGAATTCCGAAGATGATCCTGAAATTGATATTGTTCAATGTCAAGAATGCTACTTGATGTTCAGAAGAAGCGAAAGAATCTGTCCTTTTTGCGGATGGATTGCTCCTGTTATCTCAAGAGAGATTGAACAAGTCGATGGAGAACTCCAGAAAATTGAAAAAGATGAACAGAGAAAAATGAGATTCGAGAAAAGAACTGAGGTACATAAAGCCCAGACAGAAGAAGAATTGAAAGCAATTGCAAAAGAACGTGGATATTCTCCCGGCTGGGTATATTATATTCTGAAATCAAGAAAGGATAAAAAGGAATATGCTTGAAAAAATAATGAACTATTTCGGTTATTACAAGATTCCAAGATACTATATTTACAAAATTCATAATGATGGTCGAGATGATAATGTCAAATTTTATGCAAATGGACGCTCAATTGTATTTGACCATTTTGAAATGCTGACATTCACTTCAGTGCTTGATAAAATGAATAGAAAATATCGGCTTGAAAAAATAACTATTCCTTCAGGTTAATATGCTTAACAAATTCATAATATATCTATCATTATTATTCTCAATATTAACATTAATTATCGGAACATTTTTATTGATTTGCTGGCTGTTTCGATTTAAAAGGAAGGAGCGAATAACTTATGCTTGCGCTAAAGATTTTTGCCTGTATTATCTTGATTGGATATTTGGTATTACGATATGTAAAAAAAAGAATTGTTTACATTACAATCGTTTCAGGAAAAGGTGAAGGTCAGACTCGAAGAATTAAGGATTATGATAAAATAACAAAGACAATCAAGGTCGATAAACCTTTCAATCCAGTTCCTGATAAAACAAGTAAATATAAAACATGGAGAGAAACCGATGCTAAAGAAATATCAAATAATATTAGCTGACCCACCGTGGCGACAAAGCAAAGGTGGGAAAAAAGCGGTTAGAAAAAATTCATCAGGAACTTCTTTAGAATATCCGGTATTATCAATTAATCAAATACGAGATATATTATTTAAAGCTTGCTTGCTTGGTGATAATAATCATGTATTTTTCTTATGGACAATTGATAAATATTTATGGGAAGCAGAGGATATTTTAAAAACTTTGGGCTATAAACTTCATGCGCGGCTTTTACAATTAGATTCGGACATTAGTATTTATTATTTGCATATAAAGAAAAACTTTTACCAGTAGCAAAAGACCAGCGCGGTAAATGGCATTCTGTATTCACAGAACAAGTCAAAAAGCATAGCCAAAAGCCAGAAATATCATATCAATTAATTGAAAGCTTATATCCAAACACAAATAAATTAGAGTTGTTTGCAAGAAAAAAACGTACTGGTTTATTTATAGAAGGTTGGGATATCTGGGGCAATGAAGTTGAAAGTGATATAATTCTTTAAATATATTGGAGAGAAAATGTTAATTAGAAATTCAATCATTCTAATACTTGTTATTGTTGCATATGTCATTAATGCGGCTTGTGATTCAATCGACCATGCAAAAGGTGGAAGAACACTTATGGAGTTATGGCATATTCTTAAGGCCTTGAGTTATGGAATCTTAATTGCAATTATTTTATATTTAATTGAAGCAAGCTGGTATGAATATTTTACTGTATGGCTTGCTCTCTGGATATGGTGGGAAGTCTCATATTACATGTTCAGGGCATTGGAAATCTGGCGATATGATGATAAATTCAAAATATCATGGCTTCGGAAACTATGGAAATTCGGATTATGATAGAACTAAATAAAATATATTGCGGTGATTGTATGGAATTGATGAAACAGATACCCGATAAAAGCGTGGATATGGTGTTGACTGATCCACCGTATACTTCACCGACAGTAAATTCATTCGGAAGAAAAATAATAAAGCGTTTATCTGATTTTAGTATTCAAGAGTATTATTTTACAAACATTAAAAAAGAATTCGAGAGGATATTAAAGCCAAATGCTCCAGTATTAATTTTCTGTGATGATATTTATTCCGCTGTTCTTACAGCATTGTTTTATGAGTGGCAACAAACAAATTTAATAGTGTGGGATAAATGTAAAATTGGAATGGGGAATCCTTTTAGAAGACAACATGAATTAATTTTTTATGCTAACAGAGGTTCAATAGAATTAAACAAAGAAAAAATTACTCATATTCCGTCAATAATCAAAAAACAAATAAAAAAGAAGTTTCATGGGGCAGAAAAACCTGTTGAAGTTTTAGAAATTCTTATTAATGGATTAACTCACTCAAATGACATAATCTGTGATCCGTTCGCAGGCTCATGCACGACAGCGGTTGCGGCAGTTAGAACCGATAGACAGTATATATGTATTGAAATTGATCACAGGTGTTGTGATGACGGTGAGAAGCGCATATTCTATGAACGCCAACAACTCAAAATGGACTTCTAATATGACTGAATATAAATTGACAGGAATTATTGTATCTCAGCAAGAAAGAGATATTCTCATGAAAGAATGGGCAATTCATCAATCTGTCAGATTATTAACAGAAAAGGCATGGGTGATCGGCAATGTCAGTTTCGATGAATATCTTGATTCGATTATATTTCAGAAATTCTATGTTATGTTATGGACAATAGCAATCCGAGAAGGTTTCACTGATAGAAGTAAATCACTGTTCTTAATTCCGAGAACAAGGCAAATTGCATATCCAATATAAGGAGATACGGAAATGAAATGCTGTTACTGTAGCGATGGTATGTCAGACGGAAAAGTACATAAAGACTTAGGGTATAATGGAATTAAGGATGACTTGGCTAATGTACTTTGTCCAAAGTGTCTAAAAAAGGCTTTATCTGTTAAAGGTTATAAGTCTGTCTCAAAATTATCTCGTGCTCCTAAACCTAAAGTTAATAAATGGTATATGTTTATATCTGATTTTAGTGAACCGGAATTAGCTAAAGTATTAGACTATACTCATAGTTTTTTTTATTTTGCATAGTTGGAATTAATATAAAGGATCCCAAATGAACCAGTGGAAATACTCTAAAAATGAAAGGAAAGCAGTATCATGATTAATCAGATTTCAGAAGAGGTCTTTACAATTGATTGCGGAATTTGTGAAGAAACCACAGCATATTTTTATGATGAAATATCTCCAGATGAAGCTATTGAAGAAGACAGCTGGTATAAACAAGATGGCAAAATAGTCTGTTGGATTTGTTATGTTCCGCAAAATCCAGAATTGCATCTTGATAAATGGAGTATTCAGGACTTATTGAAAATAGCAAATAAGAGAGAATATTTCACTCGTAAAGGAATTATCGACCATATTTATGCAAAACTGATTCAAGAAGAAAATAGGATTGATTGGATTCCTGATGAATTGAAAGACAAATATGGAGTGATCGAACATGAATGAGCGCAACTTACAGGACAGAACCAGGTTGGCAATATCAGGTCTGAAAATAACAAAACTGTTCAGGAATAATGTCGGAATGGCAACACTAAAGAATGGCAAGAAAATAAAATTCGGATTATGCACTGGTTCATCAGATTTAATCGGCTGGACTACAAAGCGAATTACTCTTGATATGATAGGAAAAGATGTTGCTGTTTTTACAGCTATTGAAGTGAAAACTGGCAAAGGAAAGGTATCAGAAAAGCAGAGAAATTTCCTTTTGCAAATAATAAAGGATGGTGGTCTTGCTGGAGTTGCAAGGTCTGAAGAAAAAGCGAAAGAGATAATAAAAGGATGAAATATTTCAGTATGTTCTCAGGAATTGGGGGATTTGAATATGGAATTGAAAAAGCGACAAATGAATTGGAATGTATCGGATTCTCAGAAATTGACAAATATGCCACAGCAATCTATAAATACCACTATCCAGACCATAGAGCATTCGGAGATGCAACAGCTATCAATGTTCGAGAATTGCCAGACTTTGAATTGCTCGTTGGTGGGTTTCCATGCCAAGCTTTCAGTTTTGCTGGGAAAAGAAGAGGATTTAATGACTCTAGAGGTACACTATTTTTTGAAATCGCAAGGATTCTTAGCAACAAGCGACCCAGACATTTTATACTCGAAAATGTTAAGGGTTTACTTAGTCATGAAGATGGAAAAACTTTCAGAACAATACTTGGGATTCTTGCCGACATTGGGTATGAGTATCAATGGCAAGTTTTTAATAGCAAAGACTTTGGAGTACCGCAAAACAGAGAAAGAGTGTTCATTATCGGACATCTTAGAGGAGAATGTAAGTCAGAAGTATTTCCTATCGGAGAAATCAATAGCGTCAATGAAGAAATTCAACCAGAGCAAAATAGAAAAAAAACAGGGTCATCGTGTCTTAGTACACGATATGGACAACGGTGGACAGACGAAACCTATGTAATGATACAACGCCCTCACGGATTTAATAAAGGTGGCGAAAAGGATTTACCTTGTCTGCGCGGCAGTTCGATGGAGCAAAATGAATTTATAAAGCACACGGTAACGGGAGGTTTGCAAGATCATGCCGTTACAATGACCGATAAATCAACGGCACTCACAGGGGCTATGGGGCAAGGTGGCGGTCATACTCCGATAGTTGATAACATCCGCAGACTAACACCTACCGAGTGCGAACGGTTACAGGCATTTCCAGATAATTGGACACAATACGGAATTATTGCTGGCAAGCAAGTAGAAATTTCAGATTCACAGCGTTATAAATGCATAGGAAATTCAGTAACAACGACTGTAATTACTGAAATAATTAAAAAACTTGACATATAAACATTCACTATCTATAATATAATTCAACCATATAGGAAAACTAATGACATCAATATCAATTGATGAATTTCTATCCAAATTAGAAAAAGTGAAGTCGAACGCTGAAGGGCATACGGCATTATGTCCGGCACACGAAGATACTGATAGATCGTTATCAGTGAAAATGAGTAAAGAAGGCAAAATTATTCTGCATTGTTTTGCCGGCTGTTCATTCAATAGCATTTTAGATTCACTCAATATTAAACCACAACAATTATTTCCGCCATCAACAAGCATATCGAAAGCAAAACTCATTGCAAAATATGATTACAATGACATTTCAGGTAAATTAATATATCAAGCTTGTCGATATGAGCCTAAGAAATTCATTCAGCGCAGACCTGACCCTGCCGACAATAAGAAATGGATATATAATCTCAAGGGAGTGCATCCTGTTCCATTCAGGCTTCCTGAAGTCATCGATGCTGTTAAAACAGGGAAATCAATATTCATTGTAGAAGGTGAAAAAGATGTCCTAAATCTTATCAAACTCGGATTTGTCGCAACATGTAATTCAGGCGGAGCAGGAAAATGGCGAAAGGATTTCACTCAATATTTCAGTTCTGCTGATCTTGTTTTAATCTCGGATAATGATGAACCGGGCAGAGACCATATTGAAAAAATCGCTGAATATCTTAATGATATTGCTTCTTCAATTTCTGTTGCGAATCTTGATGGACTTGACAAAGGTCAAGATGTTTCAGACTGGATTTCAAATGGCGGAACAAGAGATGCTCTGATTCAGGCTTCTCAGGATGCACCTTTATGGACTCCCAGAGAGAAAGAAAAGACTGAAGACACAATGGACAGAATCAAGTCTCATCCTATTGATCCTGAGCGTCCACCTTTCAAGCATTTGGGACACAATGATGGAAACTTTTTCTATATGCCGGATGAAAGCCTTCAGCTTATAAGAATGAATGCTGAACAACATTCACAAGCGAATTTGATTGCTCTCGCTCCTTTAATATGGTGGGAAGATACATTTGCATACAAAAAAGGTGTTGACTGGAATGCCGCGAGAAATTATATGTTTAGAGTATCATTTCAAAAAGGTATTTATAACTCTCGAAAACTCAGGGGATGCGGAACATGGTATGATAATGGAAGAGTTGTTCAGCATAACGGAAACATGTTAATATCCGATGGCAAAGCATTCAATATTGAAGACTTTGATACTCATTTTATTTACAATGCAAGTTATCCGATTGAACATTATCAAGCAGAACCTGTCTCGAATACTGAAGCATCGAAGTTTCTTGAAATATGCAGAATGCCTTCATGGGAGAAAGCTATTTCAGGAACAATGCTTGCTGGCTGGTGTGTTGTCGCTCCGATATGCGGAGCATTAACTTGGAGACCTCATATTTGGATTACTGGTGCATCAGGGACAGGCAAGACATGGATTACCGACAACATGATAAAACCGACTCTGGGGCATACAGCAATGAACGCGCAGAGCAATACAACTGAAGCAGGAATCAGGCAATGGCTGGGAATAAATGCATTCCCTGTTGTGCTTGATGAAACTGAAGGAGAAGATAGACGTTCAAGAGACAGGCTTCAGAATATTCTTGAACTCATGCGACAGGCAAGCTCTGAAACAGGTGCTCCGATTGTCAAAGGAAGTTCTCATGGTTCAGCAGTCGAGTTCAAGATCAGGTCTTGTTTCAGTTTATCATCAGTCGGAGTAAATATCCATCAGAAAGCAGATGCATCAAGAATTACAATTCTATCCTTGAAACGTCCACATCCTGCAGATGCAATCGATTTATTCGATAGTCTTAAAGCTGAAATCTATCATGTTAATCCTGAGTTTTGTGCTGGTCTCAGAGCAAGGGCAATTAAAATGATCCCGACAATTCTTACTAATTCAAGAACATTCGGCAGAGCAGTCGCCGAGAAGTTCGGAAATCAGAGAATCGGAGACCAGTTCGGAGTCCTTATCGCTGGAGCATATGCATTAATATCAGACAAAACAATATCTCCTGAAGGAGCAGTCAAATGGATTGACGCTCAAGACTGGACAGAGCAAGCAAGCATCGAAGATCTTTCAGATGAAGAACGCTGTCTGAATCGTATTCTTGACTATAAGCTTACCTATTTAGTTGATAGAGATAGAATCGAAAAGACTGTCTCTGAAATACTTTATGAAAGCGAGATATCTTTGTCAGCAGAAAATGCTCTTGCAAGAATAGGAATCAGATATAAAGAAGAAGATGATGAAAGATACATAATAATTTCAGACGCTCATTCAGGAATTCAGGACATATTAAAAAACTCAGAACATGAAAAGAATTGGGGAAGGATTTTAAAACGATTTGTCGATGCAAAAACTATATCATGCAGATTCACCGGAAAAGTTGACAAAGCAACAGTCATCCCAACAAGCAAAATATTTTGAAAAAGGAGATTGAAAATGCAAGATGGATTTCTTTTTGATAGTGATAAGCAACGGGGTGTTGGTTGCGATGCTCTATGCGCTGATGATTCTCGGTTAAAGTGTAAATGGATTTGGAATCCATACGGGAAAAGGCAAGCACCGATCCAAAATTCTTATGCTGAATTAGAGAATAGTTGGAGTTTAAAAGTTACGTTTTGGCATTCTCATTATGAAGCCTCAGTACAGCACGGTGGCGATAGCCATACTTCCTATGATATTCGCGGCAAGGAATTTAATTATGACAAAGATTCCACTACACTTAAAAATGCAGGATTTCACGAAATAATTATTAAGGATAATATTGTAATTACAATATCAGTTCGTGATGCTTTAGACGTATGCCTTGATTGCATTAAAATAGGGCTTTTACAATAATATGCCATATGGTGCTAAACATCATGAAGGGTGATACTCTTGAAATGTTACAGCTTAGTGAGTTGAGCGAAAAGGATTCATATATTATTGAAGCCGTAGAACTGACCGAAAAGCAGTTTAATTCATTACCGGAGTTTAACGGTTTTTGACAATAGGATTCCCAATGCCACATCACATCGAGAAAAAAATACTCTGGAAAAACAGAACGGTCATCGGATATATGCTTATCATTGCGAATAAGGATATATGCGGCGTTTACTGGTCAAAGCTGAACAATCCCTTCACTTCAATGCAAGACCTCTCAGATGGCTGGATAAACACTCTTGATATTCACATTCCGAAGTTTGATTCGATAACTAATTTATGAAAGGAACTATCATGCAAGAATGGTCAGTTGAAACATTTTTCAAATCTGAAGTAATTCATAATACTGATTTTGCAAAACGTACATGCAAAGTATGTGGTTTTACATTTTCTCATCATGGCATGATTGATGGACAGCCAAAAATGCTTACTCATATAAAAGACTTTCATATACATTCTGATGGACATATCATATTGCCTGAAGGAGATCATGATTCGAGTGAATGCAAGCATGAGTTTAATGGTCAGGATTCATGTGTGTTATGCGGTCATAAGAAAAAATCAGATTTGAAAGTAGGTTTTCATGATATTTCTTTACAGACAAACCAGTGTTCGAAATGTGATTATATTAGAAAAAAAGGAATTGCTATTTTTAGAATATTTAAGGATGAAAAAGAATATATTCTCACAAATGAGCATGATATTAATATATTTGAAACTCAGAATGAGGCTGAACAATATCTTATTTTAGGTCATTTTGATTTATCACAGTACACATATGAAGCATTTTAAAATGAAAGGGAGTGATAACTCATGAATCGGGACTAAAAATCCCATGTTTTGTTCGTTTAATATTTAATCCATTAATGGAAAGGATTCAAGATGAAAAAAATTCTACTCTCAACATTCGCAGTCGTTCTGCTTATGTTCGCAGTCTTCATGATTGCAGTCTTCATGATTGCTTCAGGTATCAGTCCACCTGAATATGCACTCACAGAAGACTATGAAATCTCTCAACATGTACCAGCCGCCGGGACAGTTAATTCCGATATTCACGCTCCCGGTGTCGCATGTAATGACTGTATTTTCATACAAGAATACAGCGACACTGATATAAACATACTGGAAGACGGTATTTATTTTTACAAAATGACAGAATATGCTCTCAGTGGACAACTTATGGAACGGTCTCAGGTTCAAGATGAAAGTGATAATAGAATTAAAGTTGCTAATCATGCTCTTGTCAGCCTTTCACCTTCCGAAATACGAGTGTTCAATGATAGGACTGTAATATTATCTGTCATATAAACTAATAAGAATTCGGAATTTTTTATTTATTAAATTGAGATGGGATTTGGTAGGGTGTACCGAGTCCCATCTTTGAAAAATGGAGCAATCAAAATGACTGAAAATAATGGTGGATTATCTCTCAAAAGAACTAAAGAACATATTCCAGTTATAAAAAAAACAGATGAACAGAGAATTTCAGATTTAGAAGATCGAGTTTTTAAACTTGAAAAGTTCATAGAAATAATGAATGGCAATCAAGCGAATAAAACAGAGAAGAATGCAAAAGCAGGGAAGAAAGATGGTAAATAGAACATGCATCGGATGTGAGTATATGGAGCAGAGAGATCCTGAAACATACAAGTTTTGTAAAAAAATAAAATATCAAATTATGGATGTCTCGAAACCATCTTGTCCTGCTCCGCCAACTCTTATCCAGATTGCAGGAATAATTACAAAAACATTGAAACATTCTATTAAATTGATGAATAAATCAATAGAAGAGATGAATGAGTTACAAGAAGTTTTAGACTATTTAAATATGATGAAGCGTTCAGCTTTCTTAAAAACTGTTTATACGGAAAAAGATTATGCTGATTTGCAAAAACAAATTGACAATATAGAGGTAGTAATAGCTGAATCAGGAGAAATAAAATGAAAGCTGAATGCGCGGAAACTTTTGAAGTCATCTAAAGAGTCGGATGATATGTTGAATTTCTATATGAAGGGAGATTGATAAATGAAACCGAAAGTCTGTAAAAATTGTCAGTATTTTACCGGCAAAGAAGATGTTCAGTGGTATTGTACAAAACATGACTCTGTATTTGCCGGTAATCGTGAAGAATGGGTATCTTGTATTTATTTCAAAAGCAATTTACTTCCTGATACTTTCTTTGAAATCTGTCTAAAATGTAAACAATGTGGTGAATATGGCGATTCAAGAAATCCTAAATATGCTTGTTATATTGATAAACATGATATTATATATCCAATTCATACTCCAAAATGTTTAACTCATGTCATTAATTGTAACAATTTAACAAAATATCAGCAAGATATTCTTAAAAATTCTCTTAAACAAATCAGAAAATTAGAAGAAAAACTGAAAAAAATTCAGAATATTTTGTAACTAAAAACAGAAAATATAGTGTAATTAATTACTCCATTATTATTTTTCATGTAACTTTCTAATGAAATATTTTAATAAATAACACAAAATTTCTTAACATAATTCCCAATATATCAGAATAAAATTCTCTAAATAGTTACACAATCGGCACTTTTAGTCTACTCAAGACTATACTGTTTATTATAGTCTTAAGTAGACTAAGTTACAGATGGTTACAAACCGGTCTATAAAAAACAACAACTTACAAAATAAAGTTACAGGCAGTTACAAAAAGTTACAAATTTTTCTGCTCTTAACTCTTATTATATATATATATTTATATTAGATAGATATATATATGTAACTAAATATATACAATATATACACTCTATATGAGAATTTCTCTGTATAAAAAAATAATAATTACTCTCTCTATATATGTGTATATTTTCCCGGTTTTTTGGTTACAAAATATTTTTTATAGCTTAACTCGTTGTAGGACATATCGATAGAGTGTAACCACTTTGTAACTAAGTGTAACCGTTTTTAGACAACTCATTATAGCGCAACAAAATAAAATGGTTACAATACCTATCACTATATATTACACATCTAATTACTTGTCAGATAATGAGATAGGAAAACACAAAAACGCTAAATTTACATAACTATATGTAACCGCTTGACTTAAAAATATTGTTTGCACTTTATATATTATTTACTATATATTCTTTTGTACCACATTTCTTCATAGTTTTTCTCCGGGAGTCTCGGTACTGACAGCCGGGACTCCTACAATTAAAGGCAAAATGATGGCGAAGAAGAAACAAAAATCAAGATTAACTTTCAAACAAAAACGATGGTGTGAATTATATCTTACATCTGCAATGGGGAATGCAACTGAAGCCGCGAGAGGCGCAGGATATTCAAAAAAATCTGCTCAAATGATTGGTTCAACAAACCTAACAAAACCTATTATAAAAAAATATTTACAAAAAAGAGCGGCTCAACTCGAAAAAGAGTTCCTTGCTGATACATTCGATGTCATGAATAAATTAAAAATTTTATCTGATTTTAATATCAAGGATTGTTATGATGAAAAAGGAAATCTAAAGGGAATTAATGAACTTCCAAGAGAAGTTACTTATGCTATATCAGGCACTGAAACAATTCTTAAAAAGGATGGTGAAGAGTGGGACACTGTTACTAAAATAAAAGTAGAAACCAAGTCAAAGATTCTGGCTGAACTTGCAAGAATAAAGAAGCTTTATGAAGACATTATTCCTCAAAATATTGTGATCAATATCACAAGGAAAAAGAATGAAGACTCGGACAGTTGATATTAATTTTGATGATGGACTTCTCAATCCTACATACAGACCCTATTTGGATGACAATACTCCACTTCAGATAATGTTTGGTGGTTCGAGTTCAGGTAAGTCTGTATTTTGCTCTCAGAGATGTGTTTATGACTTACTTAAAGGTGGAAGGAATTATTTAATTGCGCGGAATGTCGGAAAATCTATTAGAGGTTCAGTATTTAATGAAATTAAGAAAGTAATATTTGAATGGGAACTTAATAAATATTTTAATATTCATAAAACAGATTTCACAATTACAAATACTTTAAATGGATATCAGACTATATTTACAGGTTTGGATGATGCACAGAAAATAAAGTCAATCACTCCAGAGAAGGGAGTATTTACTGATATCTGGATTGAAGAAGCGACTGAAACAAAATATGATGATCACAAGGAGCTTATTAAACGTCTCAGAGGTACTTCAAGGGAACAAGCACATATAATAAAACGAATGATGCTTTCATTCAATCCTATTATGAAGACTCATTGGATATTTAAAGAGCATTTTGCCGGGATGTTCTTTGATGAAGATACAGTTTATAGAGATGAGAAGAAGCTGATTCTCAAAACAACTTACAAGGATAATGACTATTTAACTGAGCAGGATAAACAGCTTCTTGAAGATGAAACAAATGAATATTTCTATCAAGTATATACTCTCGGAAATTGGGGAGTGCTCGGAGACCTTGTATTTAATAACTGGAGTGTTGAAGATCTGAGTGAAGTCAAGGATATGATGGGTGTTTATAAGAATGGTTTAGACTTTGGATTCACAAATGACCCATCAGCCGGGATAAGAAGTTCAATGAGTGATGATACTATTTACATTACTCATTGCTTTCATGAATATGGAGCGACAAATGATGTTATAGCTGATTTTATCAGACAAACAATGCCATTGACTGTAAATGGAATCGAAAGCGAAGAGAAGATTCTTGCTGATAATAATTATCCAAAAGACATTTGGGATTTAAAGCATGAATATAATATCAATATCTATGGAGCGAACAAGAGACCCGGTTCGGTTAATTCAGGTATCAACTGGCTGAAGAAATACAAAATTGTTATCCATAAAGAGCTTCAGGAAGCCATCAATGAATTTCAGATGTATCAGTGGAGCAAGAATAAAGATGGAGAAGCTCTCAATATACCTATTGACAAATTCAATCATTTAATAGATGCTTTAAGATATGCATGGAGTGAACAATCATTAAATCTTACACAAGAGGAAGAATATGACTTATCTGCATATGGGATTCCCGGATAAAAAAGGAGTAGAGAATGGCTGAGACAAAAACAACACCGATTATCGATGAAATTCTTGCATTAACAGATACAACTAAAATCATAAAGGAACTGACAAAAGATGAAGATTATATCGAAGAGGCAAAAGTCAATCAAGATGAATATGATGGCAAGCATAAAGTTCTTGATAGAAAAGACAAGAAAATTGGAGAAGGAGCAGATGAAGAAATAATCCCTGTTGCGAAACTTATCACAACATTTCAGAAAACAATTGTCAATCTTGCAGTCGCATTCATTGTCGGAAGACCAGTGAAATATGTTCTCGATTCGGAAGACAATACTGAAGATGCATTTAAATTAATTAATAATGTATTCCGGGCAAATAAGATTCAGTATTTTGATAGAAAATTAGTTCGGCAAACTATGATTGAGACAAGAACTGCTGAATTATGGTTTGCAAAAAGAGATGCTGAAGAAAATCCAAAATCTCCTACTGACCCGGATTATATCGCTTCGAAAATAGGAGTTCAGCTTCTCACATACAAGTTAGGATATTCCATCTTCCCACACTTTGACCAATATGGAGATATGGATGCATTTACAGTTACATATGAGATGGAAAAGTTTGTCGAAGCATCCAAGAAAGTTAAAACAGTTAAAAGAGTTGATATTTATACAGCAACAAAATTCATCTTCTATGAGAAATCAGGGAGTAAATGGGATGCTATTGTTGATATACCGAACCAATATGGCAAAATCCCTATTATTTATTACACTCAGGAAACAGCAGAATGGAAAGATGTTCAGACTCTGATCGATAGATATGAGAATCATATATCCACACATGCAGATGAAAACGATTATTATTCTGCTCCGATAATCTTAATTAAAGGCAATATGCTTAAACCACCTGACAAGACTCAGACCGGAAAACTGCTTCAATTTAAACCGACTGAATCTCCTGATGGTAAGGGATGGGATTATGGAGATGCTAAGTATCTGACATGGGATAATGAGCCGCAATCAATGAAAATGGAAGGTGATAATCTCAAAGACCTGATTTATACTCTGACTTCGACTCCTGATATATCATTCAGTTCAGTCAAGGGCATAACAAATCTATCAGGAATAGCAATTAAAATGATGTTCTTTGATGCAACACTGAAAGCATTAAATCATCAGGAAACATTCGGAGAAGGATTCACAAGAAGATTCAATCTTATGAAAACGATCCTTTCATTCACTCAAGTTGCTTCAAAAGGACAGCTTACTGAGGTATCAGCAACTCCACAGTTCCAAGACCCGACTCCGCGGGATATTAAAGAGAATATAGCAGTTCTCTCAGAAGCACTTGCAGGAGACCCTGTAATGAGCGAAGATACTGCTCTCAGGAACAATCTGCTTGTAACAGATGTTGAGAAAGAAAAAGAGAAGATGAAAGAAGATCGAGAACGTAAATCAGCATCATCAGGATTTGAAGCCGGAAGCTTTAATTTATAATAACCGAATGCCTTGTCTCCTTTCAGGCGACTTCATAATGGATGGTTCGCCGCGCTGTTCATTTCGCTAATTTGGTAAGGCATTCAAAAAATAACTTGACAATATGTAATGTATTATATATTAATGATTACATGAAAGGAGAAGACAATGAAAAAATCAAAATCTTCCAAGAAAAAAACGGCAAAGAAATCAAGACAGACCCTCACAAAGAAACAAGTAGAAAAACTCACAGCAGACAAAATCGATGCATCAAAACTCAAAGTTGATACTTCCCCAAAAGCGAAACTAATCGAATTCCTTGAAGCATGGAAATCTCAAGACCATGAACGCATGGCAAAACATTGCAATAAGTCATGGCTTCTTGATGCTCATTCGAATTTCACAGCCGAAGGATGGATATATGGTCATTTCGGATATTTGTCTCTGGAGAAATACAGCATCGGAGAACCTGTTCGGATTGGCGAATGTATGCTTCAGTTCCCTGTCAAAGCTGTAATTAAATCTGGAGCAGTAGAACCAGCGAGTTGTCTCATGAATATCAATGTGCTTTGTGAGCTTGCTCCATATAAACCTGACCTCAAAGGAGAATGGGGAGTGAATCCTGTTTCAGCGACTCAGATAAGCTGGAATGTTAAATGATAATTAATAAAGTGAATCAAAGTAATATCTCTTATAAATGAAATACAAGAAATAGCTGAGAAAGGCAATGTTATTAATGAAAAAGAATGTCCCTTGAATGACATACAGGGGCAAAGCCATTAATGATTTATCTAAGCTATTGTTTGGTCTGAGCTGTTATGAATGGACATGTGGTTTTTGTAGTAAAAACGAAAGTTAATAAATGATAACATGCAAGGAAAACTGAAATGGAAATTATCGAAGCTGGACAAATCGTTGAAGCATTAATGGAGATTAAGAGAGCAATAGTTTTGTGTGGTATAACCTATGCTATCGGAATACTCGCATTAGTAATATCATCAGCGAAGAATAAGCCATAATTACTGACGGCATTCTATCACACGGAAGTTAAGCCTTGAAGCGGATTAATTTCTGAGTGTCATCAGCAGTAAAAAGGGGATGAAGCATGGAAACAAGTAAATTAATTACATTGATCGCGGTGATGTGGTTTTTCATTGGCTTTGCAGTATGCTATTTAATCATGTAATAAAAAGTGAAATTATTATGTTTGTACCATTTATTACTGGTTTTATTTTGTGGGGAATAGTAATATCTATCTGGGGATAATATGCTTCTTGACTTTGAATACAATAAATTAAATAATCAAGGGATTCTCAGTAAGAATCGAGACATAAAAAAGGTTCTTGAACAGCTTGAGAGAGAACTTGCTGTCTTGATTAATCAGGCAAAGATTAAATATCCGAAAGACTTCACAACTCGGAATTTCTATCGATTCAACAGGTCTCTGGAAACGAAAGTCAAGAGAGTGCTTGTTGAGTTCTCAGGGCATACTCTTGCATCACTCAATGATGGGATCAAGTCGCAATGGGCTTTAGGAAATGACAAGAATAATGATATAATCGAGCAGATATCAGGATATACTCCGCTTGCTGACCCGAAAATTATCAATTCAATGCGCGGACTCAATCTTGCGGCACTTGACCAGTTCATCACAAGAAAACAGGTAGGACTGAATCTCAGCAGAAGAGTCTGGAATATTGTTAATCTTCAGAATCAGGAATTACTTGAATTATATCTTGGCTCAGGCATTACTCAAGGTCGATCTGCTCAGAAAATATCTCAGGACATCAGACAGCTTCTCAATGAACCTGAAAGACTATTCCGAAGAGTTCGAGATGCTGAAGGGAATCTTGTATTGAGTGAAGCGGCTAAATTGTATCATCCCGGAAGGGGAGTATATCGCAGTTCAGCAAGGAATGCTCTCAGGCTGTCAGCAAATGAACTGAATATGTCATTTCATAATTCAGATTTCTTGAGAAGACAGAAACTTCCCTTTGTGAAAGGTGTACTTGTTCGACTTTCAGCCGCACATCCAAGAATTGATATATGTGATTCATTAAAAGGAGCATATCCCAGAGGTTTCATATTTGAAGGCTGGCATCCAATCTGTTATTCAGGCGATACTGAAGTAATGACAGAAGATGGATGGAAATTCTTTAAAGATTTAAGAGATGACGATGATATATTGAGTCTTAACCCGAAGACTAAAGACTTAGAATATGTGGAAATAGAGGAGCAATATAAGCATAAATTCAAAGGTCAAATGTTAAGGTTTTATAATAATTCATTTGATATGCTTGTTACTCCAGAACATAAGATGATTGGATTCGGAAAAGCTAATGGAGATTTAAAAGAATTGTCTGCTGAAGAATTCTATAATAATTTACACAAAATAGATAGCAGAAATATTTACTCAACTGATGTAAAATTATATCGGTCATCAAAATGGGCTGGCGAAAAAAGAGAATTTGTAAGAATCAGAAATTATAAAATATCAGCAGAATTGTATTGTGAATTCATGGGATATTATTTAAGCGAAGGCTCAATAAGCAGAAAATATGCTGTAACAATAAGCCAAAACAAAAAGATAAATCCAGATAATTACAAAAAAATATCTGATTGTCTTGATAAAATGCCATTCAAGCATAAAAAAACAAAAACAGGATTCAATATCTATGATGAAAATGTCTGGAAAAGAGTTGAATTATACGGAAAATCACATGAGAAATTTGTTCCTTCATCAGTTAAAGCTATGAATTCTGAATTAATCAAAATATTCTTATCTGCATATTGTCTTGGAGATGGATCTATCAAAAAAGGCAAAACATGGAAGAATGGAACATTTAAAAATCAAAGGTCATTCAGCACATCATCGGTTATGATGGCAGGAGATATAGGAGAATTATTATTGAAGATTGGTCATCGGCCGTCTTTTAAAATTGGTTCTAAAAAAGGAACTATCTTTAAGCATAAAAATGGTACATTTGCATCAAATCATGACCAATGGATAATCACAGATTGTTGCTCTCAATATGTATCTCAAATGAAACGTGAAAAAATAGATTATAATGATTATGTTTATGACATACAGCTTTCAAGAAATCATATCATGTATGTTCGCAGAAATGGGAAATGTGTTTGGGGTTCAAACTGCATCTGCTATACTACAACACTGCTGTATTCAAGAAAAGAAATGATTCAGTTCTTAAAGACCGGAGAAGTGGATAAACGGCAATATACCAGAAGCATTCCAAGACCAGCGAAACGATATATCAAGCAGAATAAAGTTGCATTCAATAAGATGAAGAATAAACCATATTTCCTTGAGAAAAACTTTACAAAAGAATTAACACTTAAAAGGAGTATTGCATTATGAAAATCACAAAAGTAAAGAAACAGCCTGAAGGATTTGAACCATTTGATTTTATAGTTGAATGTGAGAAAGACAATGATATTGCAGATTTACATAATATCCTAAAGATTGCAGGAGATTCTGTTGATTATTACATCGACAATCCAACTGAATCCGCAGGATTTAATGCAGGGTATCTTGCAATTCTCAAAGAGCAAATCGCTCAAATGAAAGTAGTTCTCGGATAAAGCAATCATCAATAGGGAGATATTATTAAATGAGAAAAACTCGACTTGCAATTGTATGCCTTGAAGGGCTTGACAATTTCCTTCAATGGGCTGAACCACTGAATGAACATTATGAAGTTAAGATATTCATCATCAGAAATGAGAATGATGTTATCCGGGCAGTTGGATTCGCAGATGTTATTTGGTGCGAATGGGCAAATGAATCCGCAATCGCTGTTACAAAATACCTTGAAACAACAAAAAACAAGAATGATAAAAAAGTCATTCTCAGGCTTCACTCATACGAAGCACTTGTCAATTATCCGGCTTCAATCAAATGGGATTATGTGAATCATATCGTTTATGTTGCTGAACATGTTGTTGAGATTGTGAACACATATCATAATGACCTGAATATCAATAATCGACATGATTATACAGTTGTTCCAAATGGAGTTGATATTGAAAAGATTGACTTGAATAAGCCGGGAAATGGGAAAAATATCTGCTCAGTCGGAGCTATTTCGCATAAAAAGAATCCTTCAATGATGCTTCAGATATTCGCAAACCTACTTGAAAGAGATTCAGGATATACATTGCATGTCGCTGGAGAATATCAGGAATCAAGATATGAAATTTACATGAATCATATGGTTAGAGAACTTGACCTGACCGGAAAAATAATCATGTATGGTCATGTTAAGGATATGAACAAATTTTATTCCGACAAGGATTTTATTCTTCATACCAGTGTTCATGAAGGTCATTGTGTTTCGATTATTGAAGCAATGGCAAGGGGGATTACTCCGGTTATTCATAATTTCTATGGTGCTGATAAGCAGTATGAGTCTAACATGTTATTTAATGATGTATATGGTGCTGTAAATCGGATTGTTAATCTTCAGCGCATGGGAATATATCATCGACAGTATATCACCGACAAAGGCTGGACGCTTCAGGATCAGGTCTCGAAATTCATTAATATCATCGAAACAGTAACTGGTCATATTGTCGCTGGAGATGGTGCATGATTAAATATCAGTTAATTGCTCTTGGAATAGTCATTATTCTTTATTTCTTCTCAGCAAGCTGGATTTCCAGATGGACATTGTTTAAGCTGAATATCACAGCAGGAGTCTTACATCATATTGAAGCATTATCTGATTGATGCTCAATGGTCAAGACATGAAAGACAGAGATTCAGGCATAATTGGGCAAAAGATGAAAACCTGAGAAAAGCACTTGCAAAAAGGATTGTCTCATGAATTGGATTCAGAAAATCGCATTATGGTTTGTTGATGAAAAACCTGAAGACATAAAGCCATACTTTGAACATAGTTTTCTTGGTTCAAGGGCTGAATTAACATGGTGGATGTATTCTGATTTCATAAGATTATTATTCTCCCTTCCTAAAAGAATATGTTTTTTATATAAATATCAAAAAGATAATTATTTAAGGGAACATCAAAATGACTAAAATATGGAACTCACTATGGGATAGTTACAAAAATATTCCTTCTGAACAGATATTAAATGAACCTGCCGGTATGTCTCAGCGATCAGAGTTTGTTGGAATGCTGTTAAAACATTTCGATCTCAAAGGTAAATCTATTCTCGAAGTTGGCACTGGCACAGGACAGTATTCAATCGAACTCGCAAAACGTGGAGCGATATGCACTGGAATCGATATTGAGCAGGAGAGCATTGATCTTGCGAAACGGATTGCAAAAGATTGTAAGAGTACAGCGCAGTTTCAAAAAGGAGATTTATTCGATGCTCAACCAACAAGCAAATACGATATTGTATTCAGTATGGGAACTATTGAGCATTTCACAGATAAAGAAATTGTGAAGATGTTTAGAAAAATGAGTGAAATAGCTGATTATGTCGTTGTCGGAGTTCCTTACCGCGGAAGTCATGCATATATGCTGTCAAAACAGATTTCAATGCAGATGGGAACGTGGGAATATGGTGTTGAGAATGATTTTATGACATTAGATTATCTGTTTGAAGAAGCTGATATATTGCCATTAACCGAAAAGACTATCGGCGCAGTATCAGAGGCTATGTATCTGAAACGAGTTAATCATGCACTTATTCCTGTTCAGATAGCAATGAATCTTGAAAAGATGTATAAATGTCAAGATGTCGGAAGCTGGCTGATAAGTATTGGAACGGCAATGCCGACATCTGATGCAGAACTGAAAGCAGGAATTGAGCCGAAAGAACTGCCGGATAATGAACCTCCCAATCAGAAAGTATTCTATAATAGAGAATATGAAAAATGCTTAAAATATTATGATGGAATCAGAAAATTAGCAAGAGATTTGGCAAGTTGTCCTGATAATGTTGGATTAAAACTTTATAAAGTAACAGAAGAAGGTAAAATTACTGATGAAAATTTAATAATAAGCAAAGTTAATAATCCAACAGAAATCATTCCAGTATTTTATACATATTATAAAGACCATGATAAACGTGTGCAAACACATGCAAAAAAAGAGTTAGAAGTTTTAAAATATGCTAAACTATTTAATTGTGACACTTTAATTGAAACAGGCACGTATCTTGCTGAAATGCCTATTGCGATGAAAGATGATTTTAAAAGGATATATTCTATTGAGTTAGATTTTAAATTAGCCGATGATGCAATACAAAAGTGTGCGCCGTACAGTAACATTACAATATTGCAGGGTGATAGTGGTGTTGTGTTAAAGGATATTCTTAAAAATATTGACTACCCTTGTCTATTTTGGTTGGATGGGCATTATTCTTATGGTGTTACAGCGAAAGGCAAGACAAATACTCCAATTATCACAGAACTTGATTGCATATTAAATCATAATAATAAGCATGTAATATTAATTGACGATGCAAGAGAATATAATGGCACAGAGGATTATCCAACTGTTGAAGCATTAAAGGAATACGTATTAGAAAAGTGTTCAGATTATAAGATTGATGTTAAGTATGATATGATAAGGATAAAACCATGAAAATATCGACTGAAGTGCTTGTTGACAGACTCGAAAAACGTATCTTGCCAAACGAGAAAACAATTCTCTATGTCGGAATTAAATATGATTATGGACATCCGGACTGGGGATTGAGCTATGAACATCACAATTTCTATCAGACGTTTATTGCAATGGGATATTCAGTCATATATTTCGATTATATGTCGATAATGCAAGATTATGGTGCTGAAGAAATGTCTAAAATGCTAAAAGAAGCTGTTTATTATTACACTCCTAATGTACTGTTCTATTTTCATTATCATGATTGGATTGATAAGAGTATTCTTGCGGAATTGCCAGTCAAGAAATACATCTGGCTTGCCGATGATAGCTGGAGATATGACGAAACAAAGCCTGTATGGGAACTATTCGATACAATTATCACAACAGACACGCCAAGTCATGAGAAACGGCTGTCTGGCAAGTACGATTCGATTCTGAGTGAATGGGCTTGCAATCATTTGCTATGCCGTGATCTCGGTATGGAACGAATATATGATGTTTCATTCATTGGAAGCAAACATAGCGATCGAGAAGATAAAATTGCAAAACTCAGAGAAGCCGGTATTGATATTAAATGTTTCGGCAAAGGATGGAGTGATACAGAAAGAATATCACAGGGAGAATTGATTAAAATATATAATCAGAGTAAAATAGTTCTGAATTTACCGACAGCATCACATGGGAAGAAGATTCAAGTCAATGCAAGAGATTTCGAAGCGACTGGATGTGGTGCTTTGTTATTGACTGAAAATAATGAAGCGATAGAGAAATGTTTTAATCACAAAGAAATGGTTACATATATTGGCATTGATTCAGCTATTAAAAAGATACAATATATTCTAAGCAATGATGGCGTAAGAAAGATAATTGCAAGAGCAGGTCATGATAGAGTTCTCAGAGATCATACTTATGCGAAACGATTCCAAGCTATTGAGGGGCTGATATGAAAATCGGAATACTCGGAGCAGATGGATTTCTTGGCAAAGCATTATGCAAACAGTTCCCGGATGCGGTGCAGATAACAAAAGATAATTATTGGGATTGTATTGAAATAAAATTTGATATTTTTATTAATGCAAACGGCAACAGCATGAAATATTGGGCTGAAAGGAATCCTTATTTTGATTTCATTAAATCTGTTGATTCTGTTTATTATTCACTTATAAATTTTAAAATCAAGCATTATATCTATATTTCGTCAATGGATGCATACGGCGATACGATATATGGCTTTCACAAAAAACTTGCAGAGCAGATTGTTAAAAAAAATGCTGACAGCTATTTGATATTACGATGTTGTGCTATGATCGGCAAAGGTATGAAGAAAGGTGTTGTGAAAGATTTAATTGATGAAAAGCCATTATGGATAACAGGCGATACGAAGATGCAATTCATTACAGTTTCAGAAGTCGCGAAAATAGTTAAAACAATGATTGACAAAGAAATTATAAACGGGACACATAATGTCGGTGGTTTTAGAACAATATTAATTAAAGAAATAGCTGAAATGCTTGGGATTGAATATATTATAAGGACTGATGCCACATATCAAGAAAACGGTTATAGTTTTGTCCAGTTTACAGATGAATTATTTCCCCTCAAAACATCAAAACAATACATCCAGGAGTTTATTGATGAAAGAATGGAGCAGTCCTTATAATCCCTTCAATTCAATGAAAGTCTTGCTGTATAAAGACCAGCTTCAGGGTATTGCAGACCAGCAGTTTCTTCCACCTATTGTCGCTGATACTGATCCGACAAATAAATGCAATTACAACTGCATATGGTGCAATGCTTATGAAGCACGAAAACAGAATAATAAGATGGATATGCTCTCAGCAGAACATCTGCTCAAGCTGGCTGATTTTTACAAAGAGTGGGGCATCAAAGCAACTTGTGTCGCCGGTGGCGGAGAACCACTGTTAAATCCAGCATTTAATGCCTTTCTGGAGCGATTACATAAGAATGGCATTGAAATAGGAGTGATAACAAATGGATCATTAATGACCGATGAACATATTGAAGTGATTGCGAGAACAGCAAGATGGTGTGGATTTTCGATTGATGCAGGAGGTTATGACACATATGCAAAGGTCAAAGGTATTAAAGATAGAATGCTTTTTTATAAAGTTCTTCACAATATGAAAATACTTAGATATAAAATTGATGAACTCAAAACAAATTGTAATATTGGATTCAAGTTCTTACTTCATCCTATAAATGCAGATGAAATATATGAAGCAGTACTTCTTGCTGAACTATATGGAGCACATGATTTCCATTTACGACCTGTCGGACTGGATAACGTATCGGGTATTGAAACAAAATATGAATATACACCTGAAATGATTGCAAATATAGAAAAACAGATAGCAGAAAGCATGAAACTCGAAACTTCAAATTTTCATGTTTATGGAATCAGGCATAAATTCCAGCCGAACCTGAAACGTAAAATCAATTTCAAAAGATGTTGGACTCCGCCACTCTTGGCAACATTCGGAGCAGACGGAAACTGTCATTTATGCTTCGATATGCGAGGTAGAAAAGATTTAATACTATGCAGACATTTCCCTGATCCAAGAGCAATATTAAATGTCTGGGGAACTCAGAAGCATAAAGACATGATTGCTAATATTAATATAGATAAATGCCCAAGATGTACTTTCGGAACTTACAATGAAATAATAGAGAACGTGTTTCTCGAAGATAAAATGTGTAGGTTGCATATATAATGGCAACAGCAGTTCAACAAAGAACAAACAGAGACAAATGGGGAGGCGGGTATTCGTATTGGGCTAATAGTAAAAAAAGACATTCTAAAGATGAAAATGTTATTTTTTGTAATGGTTGCATATTTTGGAAAGAACAACGCAGAACGGGAAATTTATTCGTTGGTATTTGTATAAATGAAAATAATGATTTGCTTAATCACTTATCAGGAACGACAAAAGATTGTGCTTGTGAAATCGGAAAAACCGCAGTTTGTATCGGCGAAGCACTTCTTGAAATCAATAAAACACTAAAATGGGACAAACTCAAATGAAAATATCAATCATCATTCCGGTTTATAACGGAGCAGAATTCATCAAACAGCGATTCAAAGAACTCGAAGCATATAAAAATAAAGAAGCTGAGTTTATATTTGTCAATGATGGTTCAACAGATGATAGTTTGCTAATGCTTTCTGCTTGTGATCAAATATCAGGGGATCCAAGGGTTTTAATTACAACTTATCCTGAAAACAAAGGCAGTCTCTATGCTCGGAAATTCGGAGTTGAACTTGCAAAGTATGATAATATCCTGATGACTGATATTGATGATCCTTTCTCATTCAGCTATCTTGAAGGTCTTCAGTTCGATATTGACAGTAAACTTCCTGAGACAATGATTCCTGTCCCGAAACAGATATTTATTGATGGAAAGCCGAATGGTCAAGTCTGGACTCTTCCTCAATATAAAGACCCTTTCCAGTACATTGTCGGGCAGTTTATCAATCATTCAGGTCTTGTCCCGATTAACAATACAATCTTAAAGAGAGGGATGCTTCTCGCCGCAATGAAAGAAGTCAGGCAATTATTACAATCAATCAAGGTAAAGAGAATGGATTACGGTGAAGACAGCCTGACTGCAAATGTTATGATTCAATGTAAGCTGGTCAAACATATCATCCCATCAACAGTTTATTCAGTTCCTTATACTCTGGATAATCAGAAAAGTCAGTCAAAAGATAATAAAAAACGAATGAGAGATTTGCCTGTTTTGATTGCTCATGCATATTATTTGATATTTTCTGAATACGGAGAAGAAGATGCTGAAATAAAAGCTGAATCCAGAAAGACCTTTGAAGATGTTTGCCGGGCAAAATACAAGCGAAAGGCGAATGGATTCATATATGATGTCGATAAATATGTTAAAAGGATGGAATTGTACTATGAATCAGGCAGACAGTAAAAAGAAAGGCAGGAAATTATGGTAGCAAGTATTTACAGGTATAAAATGGGAAAATTAAAACTGAAAACTAAACAAGTTATTGAGTTTGACAAAATGGATGAAGAATTTAATTCATCAGAAATAAAAGAAATGCATTTCAGTCTCAGAGATGTTCCCGTGTTAAGACTTCCGTTTGATTGCAATCCTTTTATAGTTTATCTTATGGAAAACGGAAAAACATTTGATACAATACCGTTTATGATGGATACCGTTAAATAATAATACCTTGTCTGCCTGATTCAAAAAAATCTTGACAATCAATAACTTCTTAACTATAATGATTAATATATGCTAAAACATGATAAAAATATTCCATCAATTACTTTAATTGAAGAGGTCAGGAAATTATGTAGTTCATCAGGTGAAATCCGTAATGAGAAACATCAAAAATTTTATGGAGAAATAACCTTATGTATTCAGAAAGGAAGACTTGTCTTTGTAAGACGCAATGAAACAATCATGTGTTAATTACATATAATATATAATAAAATACATATCGCGGTCGGAAAAACCGAAATGATAGTAATATATCGTTTCGGTTTTTTTGTGTTTCAAGGGGAGAGGAAAAATGAAAAAAATAGTAATCATTCTAATGCTGTTGTCATGCTTTGCATATGCAGAGCCGCCAACTGGAATCAATCTAGCTCATGATGTAACATTCCAGCTTGTTGATGGCGATTTAACATCAACTGGAGTGCAGTATTCGACAATTGATACTACCGGAACAGCCGCCGCAGAACTCGTTCTGTTTTCAAAAACTATTGACCTTGTTTTTGGAAATCAAACAAACAGAACTCCTTCTCACAAATTTTTAATCGACTTGTATTTTGAAATATTCATGGAAATCAGTTCTGTAAGCACTAATACGGCTGATGTAGAATGGAAACCACAGGCAAGGAATGCTGATGGGACATGGACTGATTTAGCTTCTTATGTTGATTTGCCGGATGTTGATACAACATTCATAGCAAGCACATTAAAAGGATATGCTGAATTATCGTCAACGCTCGATGAAATCCCATTGAATTTCAGGATATTAATAAAATGTGATGAAAATGATGAAGGAGTGGGAAAGCTGAAATCAGGAAGCTATATCAGAGTAATATTCAGAGACATAACGTGGGGAGTTTAATAATGCGAAAAATACTGATATTTATTCCAATTATGTTTCTTCTGTTTACCGGAGTATTATCTGCTGATTCTATCGGATATACTTACAGTAAAACAGAAATCGATGCAATTAAAGTTGATACTGAAGGACTTCAAGTATCCGTTACTCAGGATTCAACTGTAATTCAAGAGATCATAGATCATCTTGATGAACACGATCACGGCAAGCACTGGTTGATGTCAAAGAAAGCCCTTCAAACCGGAACTTCAAAAGCTGATTCTCTTGCATTATCATTTTATGATTTTGAATTAACTGCGGCGGCTGACTCAACTTATGGTACTCCAGTACAATTACTTGGTCCTGCTGACACTCCGGTTGTTGCAGGATTTGCTTTGTTTGATGTGCATGAGGTAGTAATTACAGCAGTTAATAGTAATGAATTGTATAAAATGAGAATAGCATGGGGAGCAACTTCAGCCGCCGCAGTTGCCGCCGGAGATTATACTGATTTATGGGTATGGAGTGATACAACTAATCCACAAAATGTTTCAAATTCAGGATTAGAAGTCCAAGCACCAACACTTGCCGCCGGTACTTTATTATGGGTTTCAATAGCAAATGCGGCAGGAGCGCAAACAATGAGTATGAAATTCACTCTTCTTGAACATAATTAGAAATCTGAAATACAGACAAAGAATCACAAGAGAATAACTCAAATTAAAACAGAAAGGAAACAAATCTCATGGAAGAACTCATAAAGAAAGCACTCAAGAAAGTAGGTCTTTCAGAGGACTTGTGGGAAAAAATTAGCGTTACTTCAGAAACAGAAATCGAATCGGCTGTCAACAAATTAATCAGGACTGAGAGGGAATCAGTCATCAGGGAAGCACTGAAGAAAGCAGGGATTCCTGAAGGTGAACTTGACAAACTTACTCAATCCGTTTCAGATAACAGAGTGAGTGATGCAATAAAAACTCATGATGATAAACTGAAAGCTGACAAGATTCTGACCGATGAAGAAAAACGCATTGCGGAAGAAAAAGCCGCAAAGGAAAAAGAAGATGCAGATGCACTTGCAAAAAAGAAAGCAGATGACATGAATAAACTCGATGACAAAGACAAAAGAATTGCTGAACTGACTGATCTTGTTGGAACAGTAGTTCAATCAGTAAAAGATTTAACTGAAAAAATCTCTGGAGTCGAGTCAGGGCTTTCTGAAAAAGAGAGAACTGTTGTAGTGTCTGATGCTTTGAAAACAGCAGGAATTGCTCCTGAATGGTCTAAGTTCATAACAGAAAAAGACCCTGAAAAAATCACAGAGCAAGTTACTGCTTTGAAAGGGAGATATGACGCTGAAACGCAAATCAATAATGATAAAATCATTGCTGATGGCGGAACTCCTGCGGCGAAAGCCGGGAGTGATACTTTTGCTGATGATGCTATTGCTGAACATGCTAAGAATGTTTCCTCTGGAGAAGTAACAACAGTTGCAGGGAAGGCTTCTCAGCAGATATTAAGTCAGCAAGCTGTAAAAGTACCTGAATAATTTATTAATTAAATTCTTAAAAGGAGCAAAAAAATGGTACAAAATTTATCTGACAATAATCTTGATGTTGTCAAAGAATCGGGAACTCGATATGATCCTGTTTTCAGGGATATTTTGGAAGATATTCCCGGCGGCGGTACTTTAGTTGCAGGAGAAATGCCATCTGACCTTATTGTTCTGGGTGCTGGCGTTCTTTTAGTCGCAACTCCAGATACAGATGGTCTTTACAATCTTGTAAAGTCGCAGAAATCAACATCAACTCAAGCTTCCTCAACATCAATCACTCTCAAAAGAGATGCTAAATTTAAAGGTCTCTTCAAGGCGGGTGAGTTTATTGCGAAATATGGGGCGGCAACAGTATCAACAATTACCTCTGTAACTCGAACAGCGAATACAACTGATACAATTGTTACAGGGACTGCGATTGGTGCGCTTGCAACTGCATCAATTATAGTTCGTTTGGCGGCGGCGGCAACAGTTGTTGCGGCAACTGCAACAGGTCAATATACTGCGCTGGGAATGACAAGAGACAATATCAGGGTGAGAGAAGATGACCTGAAAACTCTGAACAATGTCAATGTCGGAATTATTGTTCGTGGAACTGTAAACGAGCAAATGCTCCCTTATAAAGTTACTGCGACTCAGAAAACAAATCTGACTTCAAGAATGAGATTTGCTTAAATCATTTTAATTCGCATTTAATTTTAATTTTATTAAAAGGAGCTTTTCGATGGGAATGCAATATTCATTACTTAGTGAGATTAACAAAAAGTCTATCAAGACTCATATAACTAATCTCGTTCCACTGCTTTTTTATTATCCCGACTTTTTCCCTGCTGAACAGACCGATGAATTGAAGTATGAGACACTTATCGGCGCAGAAGGGAGACCAGTTGCGGCTGATATCGTTTCATATAACAGTTCTGCTCCGATTAAAACTCGGAAAGTAGTTGATAAATTAACCGGGACAATCCCTTCCGAACGTGTCAAGCGAATAATGGAAGAAACCGATCTGAACAAATACAATCAGTTAAAACGTCTATCAAATCCCGACCAAGATAAGCTTTTAAGTTTGGTCTTTGATGATGTCGATTTTGTTCACAAATCAGTTCGTGGAAGGCTGGAATGGCTTGCACTCAAAATCCTTTCATATCCGCACTTGTCTCTCACGAAATCGAATAACAATGGAATCATAACTGAGACTACAATCGATTTCCAAATGCCGACTGCAAACAAAAATGCGGCATCGATTAAATGGGATGCAACTGCTTCAACTACAAAACCGATTACGGATTTCATTGCAATTCAGGAAGAAGCGGAAGCAAAAGGTGTTGTTCTCAAATTTGCCCTTATGAACGCAACTGACTTTGGATATTTCTCAGTCTCTTCCGAGACAAAGAATTATACTTACGGTCATATTTATGGCGGAACTCAAATTCTCCTGACTCCGACACTGGAGCAGGCAAACAGAATGCTTACTGACAGAGGTCTTCCGACAATTATTATCATAAGGCAAACTATTACTATTGAGACCGATGCTCATGTTCAAACAACTGCAAATCCGTGGACAAACGGATATGTAACATTTATTCCTGACCTTGCAATTGGGAAAATGTTATATGCTCCTATTGCCGAAGAAACGAATCCCCCGAAACAGGTTACTCAGACTAAAGTCGATGGGATTCTTATCTCGAAGTTCTCGGATGTTGATCCTGTTCAGGAGAAAACAAAAGGTGAAACAAATGCCTTCCCTTCATGGACAAGAGTCGATGAATGCTGGAATCTTTATGTTCTTGCAACTGTTTGGTCATAAAATAAGGATCTGATTCTTATGAATTATCTTGAAGCATTACAGGCAATGACTGAATATCGAAGCACGAATAATAATTTATTTATCAAGGCATTACTTGATGGCGGTCTGACAACAGGTGGGACTTATACCTCATCAGATGAACAGGCTGTCGATTTAGTAATGGCTGATATTTATTTTTCTCTTGCCGGACATCCTGAGATGATTGAAGGTCGCTGGAAAGTAAAATATCCAGTTGACAAATTATATTCTCTCAGGAAAAAAATATATGACAAGTGGGGGCTTGACCTTCCTGAAAACTCAAATCTTAATAATGTTCCTGAATTAACTGCAAAACATGCAAGTAATTCAAATTATATTTGGTGAGGAATAATTCATGGGATTCAAGAGATACCCAAATACTTGTGTTATAAGCTGGGGTGAATCGGCTGGATATGTAAATGGTACTACTGGAGCATATACAGCCGCCACTCTGTCAACTCTTTCGACTGTTTGCAATGCTCAGGCACAGAGTGAGCGATATGCCATTGATAACGATGGGAACAGGAAGAAGATTCGATATTCGATTAATATGCCATTGTTCAGTCAAACCATTGATTTAAAAACAGCAAAGATTGATATTTTTGATGAAACTTTTTCAATCATAAATCTCTTTAATTATCAACTCCATTCTGAGGTAGAATGCTAATGCCCGGATTAATTCCAATGTTTACGCTTGCGACATTCTTCAGAAGTATTGATAGATATGTCGATAATAAAGAGCAGGAAATCGCTTTTGCTCTTGCATTTGAAGGTGAAAAATTTGTCAATAATGCGAGACAAGTTGGAGAATATCAGGACAGGACATCGAATCTCAGAGGGTCAATTGCATATGATGTTGTAAAAAATGGAAAATCATTTGCAAGAGATATTAAGGGAACTGAAGAATCAGGAGAAGAGGCAAAATATTTCGCAGAAAAAGCCATTGATGAAGTGATTATTGATGGTGGATTAATGCGAGATGATTTTATCTGGCTTATCGGAGTTGCAGGAATGGAATATGCATCTCCAGTTGAATCAAAAGGATTTGATGTAATTACTTCATCAATCCCGAAAGTGTCAGATATTAACTCGCTTTTAAAAGATGCAGGATTACAGGGAAGGTTTGTTTAATGAAAACACTTACTGATATCATTGAAAAAATATTCCCAATTGTAAATACTGCGGCAGTCAGAGCGACTCTTGATGGTGGAGCTGTTTATCGCTTCAGCAAACCTGATAATCTTCAAGGAAAGTCAATTGTGATCCCCGGTCTTCCGATTACCAATGATGAAGACCCTGTTACTCAGTCAGCGACAATAATCATAAATTGTTATGCTGAAAATTTCGCAAATGGCATGTCTGACGATACTTCAATAAATGCAACAGTGAAAGCTGTTATCACAGAATTAGAAGCATATACGAGCAGTGCAACTGCCTATTTTGAGTTTGTAATTCAGAATCAGTCTATTCTTAAAGACATTGACGATGAAATCATGAGTTATGGAAGCATGAGAGTCAGATGCACTATTGAATCATAATTTAACAAAGGGGGCAGGATATGAGTCGATTCCGTCTTGTCGGTCTTGAGAGCGTTAAAGTAGGAGCAGTCAATACAACAACATTTGCAATGCCATCAACATTCACAACTATTACAAATATTGTTCCCGGAACTGCTGTTTTAGCACTTGAATTACCGACAAAAAATAAGTATTATGTAGAAGATTCCGATTATCCCGATATTGTGATGACTGAAGAAGGTGCAAAAATGGTCGAATTCTCAACAAGGGATATGGATGAAAGCTACATGCTTCTTGGTTTTGGTGGAACAATTCCTTCAACATTAGTATGGAATGCTCCAACTGCATCAAGAGGTGTTGTAGAAAAAGCCCTTGAACTGGTCTCGAAAAACTACCAGGGCAATCAGTTCAAGTATGAAATCCCAAGAGCAGAATTTTCTGCCGGAGCGGATTTGAGATTCTCAAATAAAGGTGCAAATGAACCGGGAGTTCTTAATTTCCAAGCTGAAGTTCTTGTGGGAGAAAATTCAACAGGCAATGTTTCTCCTATTGTCAGAACTCAAACATAACCAAATGAGAAACCATCCACAGCAGGGGAATAGAAAGACTGTTCCCCTGCTGTAATATAAAGGAGAATAAATCATGAATTCCGCAATTCAAGGGGAAAAACCCTTAAACGAAAAAGAAGTTCTCCAAAATGCATCAGATGCAATTATTGAAGAAGGGATTCCCTTTGAAATAATTGTCGCAAATCAAAACATCCTGCACAAATTAAATATCTTGAAAACATCCCGAAATTTTATAATAAAGCCCCTGCATTTTGGGACAATTATACGCATGTCCAAAATCCTTATTGGAATTGATGAAGTCGAAAAACTTGACAATTATATTGCAGAAGGGATTGAATCGATAAGCAAACATGCGAATAAACTTGTTGAAGTCATTGCTCTTGCGATTATAGATTCAAAAAATAAGCCGACATTACTGCTGAAGAGATTCATTCTGAAAAACTTATCAGCAATAGAAATTAATCAGATTTTAAATATAGTTGTGAAACAAATGCGGATAATGGAATTTTTGCAATCTATCGTCTTGATCAAGGGGCTGAGTCAGATGGAGAAACTGATGAGGAACAAGACGGAGAATGTCCCGAAGAATACAGAAACATCTGGAGAACAATCGGATCAGCAATAAAATATTTTCACATTTCATGGGATGATGTTCTATGGAATATAAGCTGGGTAAACTTACAAATGATGATTAATTCAATCCCGAAGTCAGAATATCAGAAAAAGAAAGAAAAAGAAAGAAAACTGAATAAGGGGAAAACTGCTGATGGAGATGAATTTCAGGAAATCACATCTTTCAGCGAAATCGAAGGGGCTTTATAATGGAAAAACCAAAATGCACAAAATGCTTTGAAGGTACAATCGAAGTTCAAGATGGAGCGATGACAGATACTGCTCCATGTCCTATATGCAATGGAACAGGATTTGTCGATACAGAAATAACTCTTTCAGTTTGCATGATTGTCGGAAAAGAAGAAGCAAATCTCCAGAGATGTCTTGACTCGATTCTCCCGATTACATTCCAACATTGGTGTGAATTGATTATTATATGCACTCAAAAAGGAGATCGAACGGAAGAAGTCGCAAGGCAATATGCTGACTATGTAGAATTTCAGGAATGGAAAAATGATTTTTCATATCACAGAAATTATGGAATCAGTCTTGCAAAAGGTCAGAAAATATTTATTATCGATGCAGATGAACAATTGGAACAAGATAGCTTATATTTATTTCAGGAAATGATTAATAATCCTGAATATTCTGAATTCGGAACAATGTTTGTCAATGTAATAAATTTCATATCAAAGGATAAAAAATCTTCTTCAGATGTTCAACAGCCAAGAATATTTGATAATCCAAAGGGAGAACCATTATATACAGGAACAAGTCACAATAAAGCAAAAACAACAGAACCATATTTCATTGCAGATAATGTGAATCTTTTCCATTACGGATATATGTTTGAAGGAAAAGAAGATCTGAAAAAACAAAAACTCGACAGAAGTCTTCCTTTGCTTCTGGAAGAATTTAAAAAAGATAAAAATAACTTGCAAGCAATAACACATCTTGTCAAAACATATCACATCGAAGGAATGCATAAAGAAACTATGCAATATGGGAAACGCTGGATAAAACTCATGCGACAAGTGAAGAAAAAAGGTGATTATGGAGATGGATATTCATCATATGATGAAATCTGGAATATTCTTGTTGCTTCATGCATCACTGTCGGGAAGATTCGAAAGGCATTAAAATATAAAAAGATTTCAGAAGAATTCACAACAAGACTCCCAATGATTCATTTCCATATCGGTTATTATTATGCAACTAAAAACAATGAAGAAGAAGCTCTTAAATACATGGAAAACGGAGTCAGAATTTCAAATACTGTCGAAGGAGTGATGGAAGGATGTACTGCTTCGCATGTTGATATGATAATCGATGAAATATTTGTCTGGCTTGCCCGGCATTATTTCGCTAAAGGAGATTATGACAAAGCAGGAAAATATTTCAATGCTGGAGTTCATCACAGTAAAAATCCGCAAAGACTTCGCTGGGATTTGTGGAATGAAACAGAATGTAAAAAGCGATTAATCGCAGGTTGAGGTAAGTCATGCCATTAAATGTAGGTGGTGGAGATAGCCTGTTTTTCAAGACAGGAATTGATGCTGGTGGAATCAAGCGTGGAGCAACTCAAGTAAAAGGTATTCTTGCAGGATTGACTAAGAACATAACAGGAATGCATATATTCGCTGGTCTCGGAATATCTGCAACAATCGCTTTTGCAATCATAGGAAATGAAGCAAGAAAATTTGCAACTGAATATAGAGCGGCAATGCTTGAAGTTGCGACAATATCTGATGATGTTACGAAGGATTTTGACAAGGTTTCAGATTCAATTCTTGAATTATCAAGGACTCTTCCACATACAGCCGCAGGACTTGCAAAAGCTGAATATCAGATAATCTCTGCCGGAATAACAGATGTTTCAGAATCCCTTGATGTATTGACTGTTTCAGCAAAACTTGCAACTGCCGGACTTACAGATGTATTTACTACTGCTGATGCTTTGACTTCAATTATGAATGCATATGGAGACTCAGCAGGGACAGCCGCAGAAATATCTGATACTCTGTTTACAACAGTCAGGCTCGGCAAAATAACAATGCAACAGCTTGCTCAGAATATTGGTATGGTAACAGGACTTGCGGCTCAAATCGGACTTGAATTTGATGAACTTTCGGCGGCAATAGCAGAAGGAACAAAAACGGTCAGACCTGAAATATTCTTTACTGCAATCAGGGGATTATTGACTTCTCTTATAAGACCTTCAGATGATGCTAAAAAGGTCGCAAAATTGCTTGGCATTGAATGGACTACTGCGGCTCTTAGAGCAAAAGGTCTTGCAGGATTCCTCCAAGATTTGGCTGAAAAAACAGGTGGTTCTGATAAGGTTATAGGAAAGCTTATCCCGAATGTCAGAGGATTGATTGGTTTACTTGCTATTGCTGGAGAAGATGGAAAAGAATTTGCATTTGCTCTTTCGGAAATTGAGAAAAAAGCTGGAGCGACTGACAGAGCACTCGCAAAAATGCTTGAAGACCCAGAAGCTCAAGTTAAAATAATGAAGAATAATATCATGGCTGAACTTGAAGGTCTTGGTTCGGCAATTACTGATTTATTTGATGGAGTTGTTCGCAGTATAAATAAATCTTTTGAACGTGGACAGGAAATTGCAAAGACACATATTGATAATCCAATAAAACAATTAAGGGGAAGACTTCTCAGTGTGAATATGCAGGGAGAAGCAAGGCTTGGTGGTAGGAAAAAAACAGTCGGAATACTTAAAGATTTTGGTATATCAGGACTGGAAATAAACAGATTATTGGATAAATATTTCGATACTCAGACAAAATCAGTTGAAAAACAGGGAATTGCAGTTGAACTTGCTGAAGAAGCTAATCGGATTCTAATAGAACGATTGAATATTCAACATGAAATAACACAGCAAAAAGAAATTGAAGCTGAAAAACAAAAAGAAATTGACAAAGGAAAAGCTGATCAGCAAAGAAAAAATGCTGATGCGGCTGAAAAAGCATTAGAGTTTGCAGAAGAACAGGCTGAAGTAGAAGCAGATGCTATATCAGCGGCTGAAAAAGCCAGAGAAGACTTTAAAAAAGCAACAGCTACTGTAAACAAAGAAAGAGAAAAAAGAGCAGAAAAAGCCGAAAAAGAAATTGCAAGGGCTGAGCAAAAAATCCACAATAAAAAATTCAGAAATCTTCTCAAATCATTTCATAGATTTACAGATGCAAAGCTGAAAGAACATCTTGCAGGACTCAGGGAAGAACTTAAAAATGAAGAATGGGTCGCTGAAGAAAAGAAAATTCTTCTTGAGAAAATAGCAGAAATTCAAGATGATTTAACATTAAGGTCAATAAAACATATCGGAGAAATTGGAGAAGCATTTAATGAACTTGGAGATTTTGTTGAAGAATACAATAAAAAAATAGGGGAATCCCTGAGTATTATCGGAAAAATGGCAACTCAAACAGAATCATTATTAAGGGCTTATGCTTCCGGGAATATGCTTGCAACTGTCGCTTCAGGTGTAGGATTATTTACAACAATTGGAAGACAATTGATGAAAATTGGAGAACCTTCTGCCCGAAGAAAGCCAGAGGATGCAAGAAGACGTGGAAAAGAGGCTGAATTCAGACCATTGGACGATATACTCGGTTTTAATATTCAAGAAGCTCAGAGACAACTGGAATTAACAAAAAAACCTTTAGAAGATATTTTAAAACTTATAGATGCAATGGAAATAAAGGGCAGGACTTCAATCGGAAGAACAAGAATTCCATTCTCGGAATCACAAGATTTCAAAAGAGATATGCTTGCCCTCACTGAAGAATTAGACCAATTATTAACCGGAACAACTGCTGATGCAATTGCAGATGGAATTGCAGATGGATTTGCTTCAGGAATGAGTTCTGCTGAAGTATTTGCCCTGAGCTTTGAAAAAATAATGCAAGATGCTTTATTGCAGTCTTTTAATAGACAGATCATGGAAGGATTTCTTGATGAATGGTATCTTTCTCTTGCAGATGCTCTCGAAACAAATGGATTGAGTGAACAAGAAATTGACATGTTATCAAATACTCTTAGAGAGGGGATTACTCAATCAGAGAAATTATTTAAAGAACTTGGTCTTGACCAACTATTCGGGCAAGATGAAAATGAAGGAGCAGAACAGACAGGAATCGCCGGAAGAATTCAAGGAATTACAGAAACAACTGCCGGAGTTCTTGAAAGTCAATTAAATGCAATGCGAATCGATATGAAAGAAATTAGAATATCATCATTGAATTTGGATTTGATAGAAGTAAATACTTTAAGGACAGCAGATAATACCGAATATTTAAAAGCTATTGATGACAAACTGAAAAATAATAACAATATTCTTCGCTCAATGGGAGTTGTATGATGGCAATTTACAGGCTTGATGGGAATAATTTATTCACAACTTATGGAGTGAAAGTTCTCCAGAGCATAGGAAACCTTGATTTCTTAAAGCGAAAAGGCAAAACTTCCGAAAACTGGCTGGATGAAGATGGTGAAGAAGAATATGTCCTTGCAAATGATATTTATTATCAGCCAAGAGATATTAATCTTACATGTATGATTCGAGCGGCAAATAAAACAACTATGCTGACAAATCTATCAGCATTGAAAGCTGTTCTTGAATCTGCCGGCTTACATACTTTGTTTCTGGGAACAACTGGAGTAACTCATTCCATATATTTCAAAGATGGTGGGAAAATAAGACCGATAACAAAGTGGGATGGAAGCACTATTATGGCGGCAAGTTTTGTTTTGAAACTCAGAGAACCTGATCCGGTAAGGAGTTAATTTGGGATTTCTATCAAGATATGTTGAAGATAAGATGCTTGACCATACTTTGAAAAATGCATCTTTCTCAAGACCATCAAATTTATTTTTAACTATGATGACTGCTCCTGCCGGAGATTTGGATTCAGGTTCATCAATAAATGAAGTATCAGGTGGAAATTTTGCAAGAGTCGCTTGTGATGATTTCACCTCTGCAAGTGGAAGAAATACTGTAAATAATACAAGTTTCTCTTTCCCGACTCCGAATGCTGATTGGGGAGTTCTGACTTCATGGGCAATTCTCGATACATCAACACTGGCAACTGGAAATATATTTGCTTATGGTGAATTTTCTCCTGCAAAAATTGTTAAATTGGCTCTTGGGGCTGAAGAAGTTACAAACGGTGATATGGAACTCGATAGCGATTGGCTTAGTTTTGGCCCGCCAACAACTAATGAACGTAGCTCAACACAAGCTTATACAGGCACATATAGCAGAAAAATTGTTGTCGCGGGCGAGACACCCGGTGGGATACTACAAGTTACATCAGGGCAAACTGTCGGTAAATTTTATAAAATATCAGCACAAATATATATAGAGTCATTGACAGCCGGGAAATTAAGATTGAATTGGGATGCCCGGACATGGGACACTGCAGATGTTGGTATAACCGGGAGTTGGCAAAAATTAAGTGCAATTGCAGATTTTTTGGATTGGAACAACCAATTATTAATTTACGCATGGAATCAGACGGGTACTTTCTATATTGATGATGTTTCGATTAAAGAATTAACAACAACTGTTGTTATAAATAAATATCAACTTGAAATAACTTATAAAAAGAATGGAAGCAGTAATTATCTGGCAAATGCAACTCTTGACCATTTGTTTTATAAGGGTAGTTCATTAGTTGTTAATGGTGATATGGAGTTGGATAGTGATTGGGATAACCATGCTTCTCCTGCCGCAAATGTGCGAAGTGGCGAACAAGCGCACAGTGGAATATATAGCCGTAAGATAACACTTGATGGTATTGGAAGTTTTGGCGGCATTAGTAGTGCCGCTGAGATAACTTTCGTTGTAGGAAAAAGCTATATAATAACAGGCTGGGCGTATAATCTCGATATGAGTAATGGTGAGCGTCTGGTAATGGATTGTACTCAATTTTCTGCGGGGGCTTTTAGTATATATCCAAATCAAGGTGTATGGACTCAATGGAGCGAGGTAGTTGTTGCAACCGAGACCTCGGGCGTAATACTTTTTTATAAT
>SDBT01000816.1_pt1 | contig 51443 bp, 39 predicted proteins | sample 2277101 | NCBI WGS metagenome assembly SDBT01 (sample SAMN10404973, study PRJNA504765) | marine sediment metagenome | isolation source: marine sediment core GS10_PC15, 103 cmbsf | place: Arctic Ocean: Southern Knipovich Ridge | collected 2010
ACTTCTTCAATCTTGTCAATAAGACCAATGGATTGACCAAGAAGTACCGCTCCATTCTCGACATCTCCGTCATAAACTCTGTCATAAGCGTTTGCATCCTTTGCCATTTGTTCAGCAGTTATGGTTTTCTCATACTCAATCATCGCTTCTTTGGATTGTGGTGCTGGGTGTGTTAAAGCATATTTATTTCTAAATAGCCGAATTGGACCGAATGCACCTGTAAAAAGACCAGTATCTTGTGGTTTACCAGGAGGAATTAAAGCCTTATACTTATCATGAAATTCACTTTGGTTTGAAGCAATAAATCGCGAACCCATTGCAATTGCCCCTGCCCCTAGATTTAAAGCTGCAGCTAAAGCTTCTCCTGTAGCGAATCCACCGCAAGCTATTACGGGCAAATCAGGTAAGGCTTTCATAATTTGTTGAAGCAATACCAATGTTGTGACTCTCTCATAAGATTGATGTCCTCCTCCCTCTGTACCTGTGACCACTACTCCATCACATTTTGATGCTACACATTTTTGTGCGAGCCAAAGGGCAGGTGCTACATGAAAGTGCTTTATCCCTGTTTTTTCCCGTAATTCTATAAAAGACTTAGATTCAGGTAGAACCTTTGATGAACCAGCAGAAGTAAGCGCATACAAGCATTGTTCTCTCATTTTAGGATTTGCCATTATTAATTTTGGTAGGTCTCTTATCATCGATCTTACTCCTTGATTGTTTCGAGATGTAAGAATATTAAAACCAAAAGGTTTATCCGTGTGTTCAACCATAAATTCAAAACTTTCTTTATGTTCCTTTACTGGATCTGTACCCACAATGTTAACATTTGATAAGGTACCCATGCCTCCAGCTTCACTAACCGCGAGTGCCAGTGATCTCGTAAAAAAAGGTCCCATTGGCGCGCTAAATATAGGATATTTAATCCCAAACATTTTTGTTATATTTGTTTCTATTACCAATTTTTTTCACCTAAAATTAAATTGTTCTATAATTAAATTGTTTTTTAATAATTTAGTAAATATTTAATTCTATAAATATTGTTTTAAAGACTTAACAATATAATTTAATGTTATAAGAATTTTAAAGAATTTTCAAAATAGTCCAATTTAAAAATTGTAATCTATTCAGATTTTTCTTCCTTCTTAACTGAATACCCTAATATTTCCAAATTTTCTCCAAATTCTCTATTTAAAAATTCACGAAGAGCAATTCTTATTGCTTCAGATCGGGATGCAATTAATTTCATACCGATTAATTTTTGGATACCTTCATCATAATTTGTGGGGATATTTATCGTGATATTTTTCATAGCCCTTTTAATTTTCTGAGTGTTAGTATACTCCATTCTAATTGCTCCAATAAAACTGTTTATTAAAATCTTTATCTATAAAATTGTCTAAAGTAAATAAGAATTCGATAGATCAAAATGCCCTTAACGGTATTCATTTATTTGTAGATATAATATTAATGTGTACATATATTATAAATATATTTGCAAGTTGGATATAATTGAACAAACAAACTTTTTATTTAAATTTTTATTGAAAAAATTTTAAGATTTAAGGATTATACATTTAACAGTATGTATGATGTCCGTTGAGAAAGAAATTAACTTTGGAAGGTAGAAATGCTAGATCTTAAATGTAGCGCAATGATTGCAATCTTTCCTCTTTTTTTACATATCTACCTCTTGTTTCTATAACAGAGATATTTTTAATAATCTTTTGGCATTCATATGAGTTATTACCATATTCTTCTTGATACCCCTCAAGAAATGCTTTAAAACACAACTCGTAATCCTCTCCGTGAGAAGAAATAAGGACTCGCTTCAATAGATGTAGATCAACACTTTTATCTTCGATGGAATCTGAATATTCATGAAGTCCAAAATCAATAAGAAATATATCCTCATTGGGAGTGATTATAATATTGCTGGTTGTTATATCTCCATGAATATGCCCATTCTTATGTAGAATCGCAATATAATGACCTAGTGAAGAAAAATATTTTCGCTTTTTATTATTATCTAATTGAGTCATAACAGTTTTCAGTTTTTCCCCTTCGATAAATTTCATGATAATAATCGAATTATTCGCATCAATTTCGTATACTTGGGGAACGTTTAAACCATACTCTTTCACTCTTATTAATGCTTTGGCTTCATTCAATGTTCTTGTAGATCTTATAGCCCTATCTAATTCTTCTAGGCGATATCTTTTAGGAATACGATGTTTAAATATAACTTTTTTGTCAAACCAAGAACCATAATATAGACTTGCTTCCGCGCCTTTATGAGTGATTTTTTCTTTTATAATCATTGAATTTACTTACCTCCATGGGATTGAAATTTGGTCCATTCTCTCTTTTGGTTTTATTATAGTATCGGAGAGGTTGTGTCCTCCTTCTGATTTATAACGTAAAATTCCAGTCCACCCTATCATAGCACCATTATCTCCTGCGAACTTTAAGGGTACAACTTCAAATCTCGCATTATGTTCATTACTTATATATTCGACCATAGTCTGTAGTCTTTTATTAGCAGCAACGCCGCCAGTCAATAAGACTTCTTTTTTTTCAGTATGAGCTAAAGCTCTTTCCGTAACTTCCGTAAGCATGGCAAAAGCAGTTTCTTGAAGAGAATTAGCAACATCATTCAAGTTATATTCCTTTTCAAATTTACTAGATTCTAAGAGCCTTTTTGCCGCGGTATATAGCCCAGAAAAAGACAAATCCATTCCTTTCACAACATAGGGTAAAGCAAGATATTTTTCTGAGTTTTGAGCTAGTTTTTCAATTTTAGGACCTCCAGGATGAGATAATCCCGCATCCCTTGCAAAAGAATCAATCATATTCCCAATTGGTAAATCTAATGTCTCTCCAAAAATTTGATATCTATTAGAATCGAAGGCACTTACAATTGTATTTCCTCCAGAAACATATAATGTGAGAGGATCTTCTATTTTACACATTAAACGCCCAATTTCAACATGGGCTACACAATGATTAACCGCGACTATAGGGATATTCAATATTTGGCTTAGCATTCGCGATACTAAAGCACCTATTTTCAATACAGGGGCTAAGCCTGGACTTTGACTAAATGCAATTAGATCTATATCTTTAATTGAAATATTTGATTCATTTAGAGCCCTATTGATAACGCCCATAAAGTTTTCTAAATGCTGTTCCTTTGCTTGGACTGGATGTATTCCTCCCTTTTCAGGTACGTACATATCGTTTATACGGCTATATACTTGTCCTTCAAAATCGATGATCCCGATGCCTAATGTATGTGCCGTACACTCAATTCCCATACAGAGCTTTTTATTGAATTTCATGAATCTTTACCCCCAGTGCGTCTTATAAACTTTCTAATCCAAGACAAATTTTTTTATTGAATTTCATAGTTTTTACCCGATTGCATATTATAATATATACCTACTTAAAAAATAGAGAAAAAAATGCAAAGAGTAATCTTAATCCATTTAATCTTATAGAACTTTAGAAAACATATATTTAAGTGGATTTAGTACGTTTACGAGGAGTCCTTCTCTTAGGGCCTCCAATAGTTCTCTTAGGCGCTCCTTTTGTTCCCTTTCGTTTGAACGTTGTATACCCACACTTTCCGCATGTCCATCTATCATAGTGATTGGCTAAAAAATAACCTTTCCCACATTTGGGGCATGTTCTATGCGTTCTTACTAATTTATCATCTTCAATTTTGTAAAAATTTGATGCGTTAGTCATTTTTGTTCAAAATTATTCAATTTTTATTATTTATATTCAAAAAGGTGCTTATATGGCTCCTTTTTTCTTTTTAACTTTAATATTTCTACCCGTTTATCTTTCGGTAAATTTCTAACTCGAATATGGAATGGTTCGAAATATTCGAGCTCCTCAAGATTATCATAAATATAAAATTTCCCAATATCTTCAGTGGACCCAAAATGTGTTTTAATTTTTTTCACAATTGTGAGTTTTTCATCAGCACCTTGAGAGGCGGCCACCTTTTTTTTAAGATCTAATTTATTAGGAGTTCCCTTTCCAAAATGCTCTATTTTAATCGTTAATTCTAATCTGTCGATTAACGGATTCTTCTTTTCTTCTATTGTTTCTAATTTGTACGACATGGTAATTCTTTAAAATTTTTTCTAACTCAAATAATAAAATTATAAGTAAAAAATAAAATTTTGCTTTTTTTCACTATTATTTCATAGATTTATTGAAATAATTTATAAATCTCTAGCTTTTACTGTTTTCCTATTACTTGCTTTCGTTCGAGCTATAGCTTTATCAAGTATTTCTACAATAATATGGTTTAATTCGTCCGATATTCCACTACTGGTATTACATCCTTTACTCTTAATATATCTCTTAACTCTATTTTTGAAAAATAAGAGTTCAGCTTTCATCATATTAATAAAATTTTTTACGGCATTTTGAATGGTTTTGTTTACTTTTACCATTACAATTCCTTCAGGAATTGGTTTTTCTGAATCTGTGATGGGAGGTTGACCATAAAATGCATAATTTTCAACATTTTTTTCTAAGGGCATTTCTAATACTAAAGGCAAGACCAGCAAATCTTCTTCACCTTCGATAATTCTAAGAAGTGTTCTTTTCTCTGAATGAGTAATTTTTCTTAATAAGGCCCAACTTCCTCTAGGTATCGAACCTGCAGGGCATCTAAATTCGATGATTTCTTCAAAATAATTTCCATCATCAACATGAATATATTTTCTTTTGGTTTTTTCATCAATTATACAGAGTTTAATGAATTTCTTTAAAAAAGGATTTGATAAGAAATCTATAGTAACAATATCTCCCACTAAATAGAAATTGATATTTGGTTTCTTTTTGACTAGGCTTTTAAAAAAAACTTCTACCTCTTGAATTGTATCTTCTCTTTTACCAGCGATTAATTTGCCTAGTGGTTGAGAAAAGTCACTTCTTTTATTTCTAGGAACATTTAAATTAGAGGTCATAGAAATCAATCCATTTAATATTTAAAGAAAGTTATGTTAATTTAGCGAACACGAAGTGCATACTTTCCAGGAACTCCTACTTTCAGATATTCGGAGATAATTGATTCTTTAGGTTTAAGAATAATAACTTCACCAGTATAATCTTCACTCAAAGTATGAGTTTTACATTTGGGGCAAATTGTTTCATTTTTCGTGATTAAATGGCAAGTTTTACATGCTTTATCTTTCATCTACTTTTCACTTCCTTATTTATTTTTATTCTGCTTTAGTTGTTTCTTTTTCTGGTTTCCCTTCTTTATCAGCATTTTCTTCTTCAATATCAGATTGAATCCACTCTTCCTTTCCTAGGAACTTCTGTCTCATTGTAAGTCCTAGTTTTCCCGAGCGTCCAGTTCCTAGAGAAACGGCAATTATTCTTGCTTTGACTACATCATTTACTTCAAGGATCTTTCCAGTTTCTTTTCCTATAAATCTATTACCTACTTGTTCGTATGAGATATAATCATCACATATTTGAGACACATGAACAAGTCCATCTAATGGCCCGATTCTTACAAAGGCACCAAAATCGACTATTTCAACAATATCTCCTTCAATAACTTCCTGTATAGTTGGTTTAAACGAAAGAATTGTAAATGTGACTGAATGGAAGGTGTTGCTATTACTCGGAATTATTATTCCATGGCCTACTTCGAGCACGTCAACAACAGCGATAATAAATCCATAATCTCTTGTAATAATCCCTTCATAATCTTCAGAAAGAATTATTCTTGCGGATATTTCTTTCTCCTGTCCAAATAAAAATGGTGGGATTTCTACCCTCCCCTTTAGGGTATAGAGGTTAAACACTTAGCCCGCTCACCGTTCTCGTTATTTTCCTCAGAGATATTCTCATGTATAGTTTAAACATTTTACAGATTACCACCGAAATGATTAATTTCTTTAAAGTTTAATTAGTTTAATTAGATTAAATAAAAATAAATTAAATAGAGAATATGGGATTAAATAAACAGTAAAATTAATATTTTGTGGTTTTTCCTAAAAAATCAATCACAAACGGAGAAAATTATATTAGTTTCGCAATCTTCTCAGTCGTTCTCTTACAATCTAAGAAGATCAATCCAAGTCTAACATCCTTAGTAGTAGAGACTGTTAAAACTGCATTTTGCCCAGCTGCGAGTACTAAAAGGTAACCATCTGTTCCCTTTACGTATACTTGTTCAAACTCCCCCTTTCTCATTTCCTGAATCGCTCGTTCAGCTAATGATAGGAGCGCGGCAGTCATAGCGGCGATACGTGTTTCATCTATTCCTTGGGGAAGAGCCGACGCAATTGGCAAGCCCTCTACTGATACAATGGCAGCAGCCTTTACTTCTGGGATAGCTGCAAGGAGCTTCTTAAGGATTACATCTAAAGTCTCGGGGGTTGATTCCATAGCACTACTTTACTCCAAATATTAATTTATTAGGATATTATTATTATTATTATTATTATTTTAAATTTTTTACCTTCTCTTAAATAATTCTAAAATTAATTATATTTAATTTTTTAGCTTTTTATTTTTTTAGAGTTTTTGTTCATATATATTGAAAATTCTAAATATGATAGATTTCTTACACATTCCTTTCAATTATTTATGCTTCAGTACTAAAAATTGATCATTTTTTTACATATCTTTTCGCGGTATAATTCTACCCCTTTAAATTTAATACTGATTAAGAGCTTAACTGTTTGAAAAAATTTAATAAAAATCAAAGGTTTTCATTTAAATATATATATAATTTAAAGGGTTGTTATTATTTCAGCATGGGACACTATAGCGAGCTTATATAATGTTACACTAACTTTTTTTTTAATATTAATTGCTTTTCTCATGTTTTATGTCGCAATTAAATGTTTAAAAGAGAAAAATCTTTATGGAGGAATCTCAACACTTATATGTGGATTATTTTTCATCATGTTTAGTTACTATAATTCTCTCATTGGATTTTTTCCATTTCCTTTTACAGGTTTTATGGTGTGGTGGATATGGATTTTAATTGGATTTAATATGAGTTTTGCCATTTTGATAGAAAATATTATTACACACATGGAGTTGGAAAAGAATGAAGCGAATAATGGTAATGTAATTAGTAAAAAAAAAACAATATTAAGAAATTTTATCAATTTCATGAGAAAAGACCACAATGAAACAGAAAATTCTCTTCAAATGGAATTTATTAGAAAGAGTTTTCATTTTTTAGGATTAATATTATTGATTGCGTTTTATGGCTTTTTCTTTATTCCACCTTTAGCACAAATGACTAATGATAATATAATTTTCTATGCTGAACAAAATTTATTAAACTACAATTTTTTTTGGGGAGACGCTGATGAATATCCTTATGAAAAAGGGGATTTTCAAGCAACTAAGACCCTTGTAGCTTTTGGTTTAATAGGTGCTTTACTATTCTCAATTACTTCAGAATTTTATAGGATACTTTGGGGACCAGAATATTCTCTTTTAAATTTTTTAACAAAGCCAATTCTCAGAGATAAAGAAAAAAATGCAGTTGGAGCTCATATTTATCTGATTACTGGACTGATTTTCTCTTATTGGCTATATCTTATTAACTTAGTTCATATTAATATATTTATTACAGGAATGCTAATAGCGTGCTTATCAGATGCTTTTGCTGCTTTAATAGGGAAACGATGGGGAAAAAATAAAGTAAAGTGTCCCGGGGGAGATATAAAGTCTGTTGAGGGATTTCTAGCAGGTACTGGAAGTGCATTCATAATCGGATTATTATTTATGGGGCCAATATTTGGATTAATTGCAGCTCTTATTTTCTTTTTATTAGATTATTTTCCAACTATAATTGCAGATAACCTTTTGAATCCAATTGTATTATCTCTTGTTTTAGCACTTTGTGTATATTTTTTAGGTTTTCCTATTATATGGAGCTAAGGAATCCAATTGTATTATCTTTTGTTTTATCACAGAAAATCAATTTCGTAATTAAAACTAAAGGAATAAAAGAAATTCGCAATTTTTAATAATATATATGAGACAGTTAATCAACGTTCTAAAGGATATAAAATTAGCAATCTTTGACTTAGATGGAGTAATCTATAGGGGACAGTCTTTGGTCCCTAACGCGGATAAAATTATTGAAGAATTAAACCACCTCTCAATTAAAATCGTATATAATTCAAATAATTCTACAATTACTAGACAGATGTATGTTGATCGATTAAAAAAATTCAATATTGTTAGCAAATATACTGATTTTTACACGAGTGCTTCTATTACTTCTGCTAAAATAACAAAAATTAAAAAAAATGCAACTATATTTGTAGTTGGGGAAGTAGGATTAAGGGAAGAGTTAAAATCAATGGGTCATAATGTAATAACCGATCCTTTGAATTATAAAGATGTTGATTTTGTAATTGTTGGTCTTGATAGAGAATTTAAATATACAAACTTAGCTATTGCCCAAAACTGTATTTTAGAGGGAAATGCCCAATTTTTTGCTACAAATGCAGATACTACTTTACCAGTTGCTCGAGGGCTGTTACCTGGTGCAGGAGTAATGGTTAATGCTCTTGAAACTTGTACGAATAAAAAACCGATAAAAATTTTTGGAAAGCCTGAAACTTTTGGAATTGACTTAATTCTAAAAGACTTTAATTTATCAGCAAAAGAAGTTTGCATCTTTGGAGATCGATTAAATACAGATATTTTAGCAGGAAATCGGGCCGGAATTAAGACAGTTGCAGTTCTAACGGGTGTTACTTCAAAAGAAGAGATTGATAACTTATTAATTGACTCAAATAAATCAAATAAAATAGATAAGAATCTAATTCCAGATATAGTTATAAATTCACTTGATGAGATTTTTAGATAGAATTTAAAAATTCATCTATATCTTCAATATTCATTGAATTTAAAAAATGTGGTTGAATTTTTCGAATATGAAAAATTATTTGTTTCAAATCTTGGTTTTTAAATCCATGATATTGTTGATTATAAAATCCTGATAAAAATAAACTAAAATCGTCAATAGTTAAATCAACTTCTTCAAACTTGAAGAAATTTACGATAAATTCAGAAATTTCGTATTTTGAGAAATTAATAGAGATGAATTTAGGGATGAGATTATATTCCAATCTTTTAGAGATAACAAATTTGCGTAATATTGTTACTATTCTTTTTATACTAATCATCAATGAATCCCTCATATATTTCAATGCTTCAGCTAAAATCTTTTCTATTTCTAATTTCATTGTGAACTCAATTACAGGATTGGCTGAGAAATTGTTATATAAATAATCAGACAGTGTTTTAGCTATAACTATAACTGGATCTCTCATACAATTTTCATCCTTCATCATACTTGAATTGAAATTATCTAAGTTAAGAACGTCTCTTATAATCGTTAATTTAGCAGAATCAGAATTTATTGAGGAATTAAATCCTATGATAAGTTCAGATACTTCATCAATTCCTAGTTGAGAAACATTCCGAATTTCTTTAATGATTTCGGAAACTTCACTAATTTTAAAAGTGTTATAATGTACAAAACTCGCAAGGAGTCTTCCGACTCTCATAAGGCTTGCAAATTCATTTATTATGATATTTTGCAAAATATGAATGAATTTAGCTTTGATAATAAGCTCTTTTTCAAATAAATAATCAAAGATTTGAGATAATTGATATCCTAGATGATTAGAATGATCGAATTGAATAATTCCTCCTACTATCTTAGATGTATTAAAATTTATGTCAATTAGCTTTTTTAAAGTAATGGCGGGTAATTCTATGAAGTAAATTTTATCTTTTTCAGTCCCTGAATATTCTGGAGCGCCTAAGTAAAAGACATCCATAAAAAAAAGGGCACAATGCCGAGGATTAAGGTTAAAAATTACATCCTTAAAAAACAATATAATTGCATTCACACATTTTGGAGATTCATATTTGTCATAATTATTGTGAAAAAAATATAACCCTTTTTCTAATTTCTGTTTAATGGAACTATTTGAATTTATTATAGTTTTAAGTATTTCTTCATCATCAGAGTTAAAAATGACACTCACATCATAAATAAATTCCCAAACTTTAATTTATTTTATTTTTGTCTTAAAAAAAATATTAAAGGGTTAATAAAAATCTTCAGTAATGGTGGATGAATTTTTAGCTATTATTTTAATTGTATATTTAGCTATTGGTGTTAAAGTTCAGTCGTTTTTAATTTAGATAAGGTATGAATCAAAATGTGGCCTCCGACAAATAGTTTCTTTTACCATTTTCCTCATTTTTGTTGATATTATATTTTAGGGGCAAAATTAACTATTGAGACGGGACATTCAGCCAACTCTTTTAAAATTCAAATTTGCTGAACATTTAAGACTTACAATATATCAAATTTTTAAAATAGCTTTATTAAAGAATTAAATAATATAAGAATAGAAGGAAAAATCATGCCCACAAAATTCCCATTTTTTACCTTTTATTAATGGATTAATAGATGTGTTTTTAGCCATTTTTACTCATAATTTTTCAATTTCTGTTATGAAGTTTATATGTATTAAATTTAAGTTCACTCTTACCATTAAGATTATATCTTTCATTTAGCTCCCCAACAAAGTTTTTTATTCTTATACGTCGACCATTTTCACTTATTTTATAATGAAACATAAAGTGTTCTATTTCTCCTGAAATATCCACTATTTCACTTGAATTTACTTTTCTTCCAGTAAGCATTTCTACTAAACCCATTACTAAAGCATCTTGGCGATGAATTTCATCATCAATATACTTGGATGCCAATGTCTCAAATCTTTTAATTATCTCTTTTGAATAAATTTCTAAATCGGAATTATCAAGGGTTTCCAATAAATCAAAGAGAGGTAAGAGCACAAAAACAGATTGTTCATTCTGAATAGCCCACTTTAATGGACGAAGCCCTTTTTTTGGAAATATTAACAAAAAACTTTTTGCTGCAGCTGCTCTAATTAATGGATTTTCATCTGAGATTAAACATACTTCTAAGATATCGAAAATTCTTTTATTAATTATTCCAATTTGCTCAAAAGCATCTATACACCCAATTCGTATATTCATATCCTCGCTGCTTTCAACTAAGGAAACTAAGAGTTCTTCCGCCTCGTTTCTACTCATACTTCCATTGAAAAAATCATTACATATTTTTTCAGGGGTTAAACTATTCTCCAATTATGCCCTCACTTTATAATCTTTAGCAGCTTTGTAGGGATTAAAAAGGCTATATGAATCAATATAAATTAATATTGAAGATTTTACTATGAATTACAAATAATTAATTTTGTCTAGCATATTTTTAGAAATCGACACAAAAATATCCTCTACATTCCGACCTGTTTTGGCTGAACATTCTAAATTTTCAGAAAAATCATATATACTTGCCATTTGAGACGCTTCTTCTTTGAAAACTGTTCTTTTAGATTCTAAATCTAATTTCCCTCCAACCATCACCAATGGAATATCAATCTTATTGCTTTCGAAACTTTTTTTTAACACTTTTAGCCAACTTTTACAGCTTTGGATACTAGAGCGTCTTGTAATATCATACATAAATATAGCTCCCGCCGAGCCTGAAACATAGCTTGGTAGAAGAAACCTAAATTTATCTTCTCCCGCAAAATCCCAGATCTGAAGAGTTACATCTTTGTCGTCTATAATTAGTTTCTTTAGATAAAAATCCGCACCAATTGTGATTTTATAATTGCTATTAAAGATTCCCGTAAGAAATCGGTTTACCAGCGTTGTTTTACCAACTCCAGCATCACCAAAGATACATACCTTAAATTTTGTATATAACATACTTAGTCAAATTGAGTATCATTAAATAGAGACTGTCAATCTTTAATTAAACCATCTCTAACCATAGCTATACGAGCGATGGCCGTAAAGATCGCTTCTACATTTTCCCCTGTTTTAGCAGAGCATTCAGTATAATCTAAAAAATTTTGTTCTTTTACAACTTCAATAGCAGCTTCCTTGGAAACAACTCTTTTATATTGTAAATCTAATTTTCCCCCTACCATAATAATTGGTATTTCTTCATTTCTTTGTTGAGTACCTTTTTTGAAAACACTCATCCAATCCTTAACATTCCTTACACTGCTGTATCTTGTAATATCATACATGAAGATACAACCATTACTACCAATGAGATAAGAGGGTAGAATAAACCTAAATCGCGACTCGCCGGCGAAGTCCCAAATTTGGAGAGTTACTTTAATGCTATCTATCTCTATTCGTTTTACATAGAAGTCTGCTCCGATAGTAATCGCAGAGTTGTCTTTAAATAGTCCCGTAAGATATCGGTTTACTAAAGTTGTTTTTCCAACTCCACCATCTCCAAAGATACATATTTTATACTTTAAAACTCGCATAGTTATACTTATAATAACTTTTTTTTTTCACCAAATCTATTTGGGAATGATAATGTTAATTATTTTTTAATACTAGAATTTTTAAAAACCATTTGTATAAGTTTATTATCTATTAGTCTTCAGTATTTTTAATATTATTGAAATACTTACCCTTATTAATAAAAGCTCGAATATATTTTAAAATTTAAATATATAACTTTATAATATTCCTGCATTTTTAAGTAAAAATTGTGCTAATTTGGTAAAGATTAATTCTATATTTTCACCAGTTTTGGATGAACATTCAATATATTCTAAAATATTGTATGATTGAGCCATCTCTTTAGCATCTATACAGAATACAGACCTTCTATCACTAAGATCTATCTTTCCACCAACCATCATGATGGGGATATTAGCTCCTTCTTTATCAGCCCCTTTTTTAAAAACCTCTAACCACTCGTTAAGACTCACTAAACTAGACATTCTCGTAATATCAAACATAAAAATACCGGCAGAAGTCCCTTTAACATATCCAGGTAAAAGAAATTGGAAGCGTTTTTCTCCGGCGAAGTCCCAGATCTGAAGAGCGACTTTTTTACCTTGTATTTCAATATCCTTCATCAAAAAATCGACGCCTATAGTCATAATTGTACCTGTTTTAAACAAGCCTGTTAAAAACCTGCTAACTAAACTGGTCTTTCCGACTCCTCCATCTCCAAAAATACAAACCTTAAACAGAGCATCATACATTAATAATCACTTTTTACATTTTTAATTTTTTTTTTTGATTTTAGATTCAAATACGATGTTTCTAACACATCTAAACACTCAATCAATACTAGATTTGCTTTAGACTTATTCTCATATTCTTTTTTAATAATATTTAAAAGATATTTTGTAAACATAAATCCTAAATAGAAATCAGAGATTAGAGCATAATGCTCTTTTCCATTTTTACCTTGAAAAACTTTGATTAACTGACAATCATATAAAGCCTTAAGAACACCCGCAGTATCTTCTACACCTTTTTTTTTAAGTTTTTGGAGTTCTTCTCTGGTTACTATTTTAATTCTTAATAATCGTAAAGTTTCATAAACTTGAGGATTAACTAAAGCATTAATAATTTTAAGATTATCCTCCTCGGAGGGATGATAATTGTGGAAGAATTTCTTGACTGTGGATTGATAATCCTTTATCAATTGTGAAGATAATTCATTTTCAGATAGATTTCTTAGTAGATTAATGGGGGGTCTTCTAATCATCAAGAGATCTTTAGTGAGAAAAATTAATTCTGAAGGCATTCCTTTTACTGAGGCTTCTTTTACAATTTCTTTTCTAATAAGTTCCGTTAAGACGGAATCTATATCAATAGAACCGATATCATATACTTCTTTTAGCCATACCATCAATTCTGATTTTGAGACTACGCCTTCCTCCCTGAGGCGGTTGATTATATTCCGTTTTATTTCATTTTGGTAGGTCATGGCAAGATGCTGTTCCTCATTGAGAGATGGAAAAACAGATAAATGTTGATAAAGTGAAGGAATCATTTGTATAAAAGAATCATCCTCATAATTTTGTAAAATTACATGTGAAACATCCACTAATCCACTCTCATAGAGATCAGGATCTTCATCTAACATCAATATTAGTAGAATGTAAAGATTTCTTTCAGGACCTGTAAAATATGATGTGATATTCAAATTAGCTACCATTAAACTAATCATGCCAGGTTCTCCAGTATATTCATGAGTACTGTAGATCTGCATTAAGGTTTTAGTAGTTAAGATAATCTCTTCTGGATGTTTAATTAAAATTTCTGGACCAATTCTTTCATCCCATCTCATCACTAATAATCCGACCGGCAACTATTTCGCTCCTCCTTCTACATTGGAAGTAACATCATCTTTTTTAGGTTTAATTCTCAAGACTTCTCCTAATGAAATTCCAACTTCCTCCCATTCATTCTCAAATTGTTTTAAAATCGATAATTCCTTTGAGGTGGTTAATAATAAGTCAGGTAATTTATTTCCAGCTTTAATAGATTTTTTCATAAGTCTTGTTTTCTTAACGAATTTAGGAATCTTAGCTATTTGAATATATCTATATGTAGCAAGACTTCCTACAACAATTGCGATTGCAGATATAAATATTAAAAAATAGAAAGTAGGGATTCCGTCGAAAATTTCTTCAATTTCTATAACAATAGTTATATCAATATCTTCAGAAGTATAGTTTTCTTTAGTAACCTTTATTGTAGCTGTAAGAGTGTTTGAAATAAAGAAGGCTTCATATTCATCTGTCTCAAATTCCAATTCATAAACTCCACTTTCCACTTCTTCAAATTCAAGTTCATCATCACCAATCTCTAATATAACCTTCGCTCCTGTTAACGGAATATCATTTTGCGTGGGATCTGTTAATTCTATTGAAAAAGTAATAGTTTTTCCCTTAATTACACTCGTTTGTTTATCTTCGAACAGTTCTCCAAGATCATAGTCAATTTCTCTCTTATTAACTATTAAAGTTATAGTTACACCTTTCGATTCATAATTCTGTTTATATAATGTGACTGAAATTCCATATTTTCCAACAGGTAAGGTTTCAGTATTGACATCTAATATATATTCATTATTAGTATTAACATATAAATTTCCAGAGCTATAGGGAATATTCTGACTACCAACAATTCTAGCTATATAATAACTTTGAATATCTAAATTCATAATATTAGTTCCTAAAGAATAATCTATATAAGAAAAAGTATAATTAATAGCATCTTGTACGTATATTTCCGGATATAATAAAGGATTTGTAGAATAATCGTTAATCAAGGTAATTCTTTCAATAATCAATATGTCCAATTCTTTTGTTTGTGATTCGTACTGGTCTTTAATTCCAGTAAATTCTATAGTAAATGGTAAAATTCTGGAATAAAGCAAAGATGCATTTATTGCTTGTAAATAATAGCCTAAATGTTCATCATATTGAACCATTTCATTTATAACAGTACCTTCAATTTTATAAGTAACTGTTGCTTCAAGCTCGTATATTACAATTTTTGAATAACTTACAATATAATATATTGAAAAATTAATAAGTTGATTAACACCTATTTGAGCAGAATAAATAGCATCTTTATTAAAATCTACAATACTTTCTAAGGAAAAGATTCCTCTACCCTTATCTTTATCCGTAATACTATAATAGGTTTGACCATTAACTGTAATATTCATATTTAATTCTGATGGAAAGAATAGACGATTTCCATCTGTAATTTCATCTATTATTAAGATTATAGAATCATCATTCCAATCCTGCTCCACAGTAACTTGGAAGGTATTTACTGTTTTGTCGTAATTACTCATCGTGAGTGTTAAATTCAGTTCTTCAGTATAATGATTTTGATAAAATTTTTGAACATATTCTACTGTAATGTTCACATTAAATACAATATTTGTTTGTTCTTTAAAGACTCTGAATAAGAACTGATCGTTAATAGGATATATCGTTATATTGTCAATAATCACTCGTGCGGTTCCAATTCCAGATGTTATTAAGGTATAGTTTTGACCCTCATATGGTGAAATTTTCGAGATTACGGTACTGACATCATTTATTTGACTCCAATCAGTTGTATTATAACAATTATAAATATCAATCGTTATATTTGTAATTACCCATCCATTACCATCCGATAAAAGAGCAATAGTATCTGTTGTAATATTAAATTTTTTATATTCTACATTAACTTTATCTCTGACAAATGAAGCTTCAGCAACAATATCAACGGTACTATCAAATGTACCTCCAATTATAAAATTAAAAGTATTATTGCTAAATGGACTTTCTTTATTTAATTCAAAGGGTATTCCAATCCACCAACCCTCTTTCCCCACACTAAAATCATAAGAACTCCCTACATCAGTCGCATTTTTTTTGCTGACTTTTAAAAATTCACCATAAGGACCTAAAATAGTTATATTTATATAAGATTCATCAGCAACATTCCATTGAATATTATAAATATTGAAAGTAATCTGAGATAAATTCCAATCAGTTGAAAGATCGGGAATTGAGAACTGAAAGATGTGATCTGTACTTTGGTAAATATTTTCTTCAATTATTAAATCTTCACTAATCTTACCGTAAGTTTTTACTGACATATTAGCTAACTCTTGCCAATGTACTGTTTGGATCGAATCATCGTTCTCTGATTGATTAAGTATTAATTCGTTTTTAAGGATGTGTAGGTCAAGTATTATATCTTGCGGAAGACGATATTCAGATTTAAAAGCTTTTATTCTAATATCATAAGGTTTATAAGGATCTGTGCATCCTAATCCCTGCGTATTAATTATACATTGATATCTTCCGATATTATCTATTTCTATTGACATTATATCTGATTTAATAAAGACTGAGTCATCATCATATATTTCATACCACATAGAATTTGCATTCTCTGGTCCTGTCGAAATTGGAGAGCCTGATGGTACTTTAGTTACATTGAATAGAGCCCTTAACATTAAATATGAACCCCATTCAATCTGAATGTTATCTGAAGGATTTAAAGATATTATAGAGGTTTCATATTGTTGTAGAACTGAGGAGGAAATTTCAAGATATACTATATAAGAAGCATTAGAAATGATAGGAAACTCAAGCACAGGATCTGCTTCACCCACTCCTGTAATATTAAAAGCTTTAAATTCTCCGTAAAATTTTATCCTTAAAGAATAATTGTAAAAACTGCTGGTGTTTAACCACCTAAAAATTACCTTTCCATCAAAATCTGTAGTAAAATTTGCTACACTTTTACTAGAAGTAGTATTATGAAACATTAACCTTGCTCCACCAATAGTTTCCGAGCCATCAACGGTGAAAATAGTATATTCAACTGTAGTTAAATTCACCTGTAACTCTATTGGAATATTTGGAGAATTTATTTCACCACTTGCTAGTATAATTGCACTTGGGTTATAAATATCATTTCTATACCATACTGTATACTGATAACCTGTACTATTTTTCCACCAGAATATTGTTTGTCCTGAACTATCAATAGTACAATTTTGAAGATCCATTGTAGAATTATTTACTATAATCCATCCAGATTCAAGTGGTTTTCCATCAATATCCGTTAATCTGAACACATTTCTGCTAACATTACAAACTAGAGTAATATTATTAAACCCATGATTTATTGAAATAGCTTCAGTAGTAAAATTAACAGTTTCGATGTAAAAGGGAGGAATATTTGATTGAATAGTTGCTGTAAAATTATATTCGTCTAACAAAGTATCTGGAAAAGAAGCGCTCCCATCTATATCAGTTAGAGCACTTTGCAATATTCCTTCGGTATTATGCATAGAAATATTTGTGTTAGGAATCGGATAACCATATAAATCAAAGGCATTTACTTGAACATCAGCTAAACCAGCCCGAAATTCGTTTCCAACTGAATAAAAAGAACTAGGATCATTTTGGTTAATATATTCAGTAGCAATCCAATCTGGTGAACGACTAACATTTGATATACGAACCTCATCTATAAAACCGTCAAACATTTCATTTAGCCAACCTCTATTAAATCCAATATAAAGAGGATTGCTATTGGTGTTTAATGAACCGAGTCCGAAATTTTGACTATTTCCATATTCACCGTTTTTGTAAACAGTACATAAGGATGTAGAGCTATCATAGGTAAAAACAATATGTTGCCAAGTTTGCGGAGAAATATAGACATTTGAATACCATTCATATTCGGCAAAGGAATTAGCTAATCCTACGAAAAATTCTCCACTACTATCAATAGCGGAATAAAGATCTTCATTAGAGGTCATTCCAATTCCCCAATCTCCATCCATTTTAGTAACAATCGACATCCATTCGCTAACAGAATTGGGATTGATCCATGCTTCAACAGTAAGCTGATCTGAGATATCTAAACTATTATCATCAGCAATTTCAATTCTCTGATAATCACTATCAACATCTGGATCATCGAATTCTACCGATTTATAAATTCTGCCATCATTATCGAAGATGGGATCATAATAATCAGTTCCAATATTAACATTTGCAGTCGACTCTTTAATGGAATTAGCACCACCACTTAATTCATTTAAGTGCCACACTCCCGCATAGTTAGAAAGCCATACACCTTCTGGAGTTTCTTGTGAACATAAAGTAGAATTACCATAATAAATATAAATTTTTGTATCTATAGATGGTGAAAGAGAAGGAATTCGAACCCAAGCTATTAATTGGGAATGAGTACTATTATAATTTTTATTAAATAATTCTATTTCATGATCTAACCATTCTGAACCGTTCCAAAAAGCGATATCATCCCCCCCATCAGATTGTACTTCATCATGCAAATCTTTTTCAATGATAGAAACTAGCATGGGAAAATCAGTGAGATCATTTAATCCCGCTACCTTAGTATGGTCAATTGTAATCGTTTTAAAATAATTAAAATCTTCTGGATTAGGGCGAGTTACATGTTTTCGTCCACTTATAGAATAAAAACTCTCTGGATCATTTAGATTATAATATTCAGTAGTAATCCAATCAATTGAACGAGCGATGTTAGATATTCGAATTTCATCTAACAATCCATCAAATGGGCCATACTCATCTGGATTTGCTCCGATAGCTACGCTAACCGAACTACTAGTGCTAATTGTTCCTGATTTGCTATGAGAAGAGCCTTTCTGGGAACCATCCTCATAAAACTTAATATAATTACCGTCATAACTTACAATATAATGGTGCCACGATCCTGTAAGTGTGGTTGCGCCACTAAAATGGGTTGTTGTTGTGCCACTGGTCTTAAGTCGCATTCGATGCTCGTTACTCGCCTCACCCATCATCCAGTAATGCGTGCTCTCACTTGAATCAGTTGCCTTAGATATAATTCTGGAATCATAATCCCAGTCATGGGCATAATACCATGCTTGCATAGTAATTCCATCATTACTAGAACCTCCTGCGACGACATCAAAATTACCAACATTTATATAATCATTTTCACCATCAAAGTCTAAGGCTCCTCCAATTTTTCCCGAAACTAGATCAACAGAACTCATACTCCCGAAGGCTGAACCGTCATTATCATTTGACGTACTATCATAAATTGTTCCCGTCGGGTCTTGATTTAAATGCCACACACCAACATAACTGCTATCCCATACATCTGTAGGATTTTGCCGTGATGTCATCGTAGAATTCCCATAATACATATAAATAACTGTATCTTCAGACCCTGAGAGTAACGGAATTCGAACCCATGCAGCCAATTTAGCATATCTGGGATTATAATCTTGTTCAAATAATTCTATTTCGTGATCTAACCACTCTGTACCATTGGAAAAGGCAATATCGTTACCATTTGACTGCACTTGAACTCGAAGGTCTGAATCTAAAATTGAAACTAATAAAGGAAAATCAACAAGATCGTTACTTCCAGATACCTTTTCTGAATCAATTGTAATATTTTTATAGAAATTAAAATAATGGGCATTAGGAGGAGAATTCGAAGAAGTGGGAATAGGAGGAGGGTCTTTTTTTAAATTTTCTTCCATAGTATCGTGATTTTGATTTTGATTAAAATTTAAGTTATAAAATGTGTTGCTATCCAATGAAATTAAAATTGGGGTTATAATAATAGATGAAATAATAAATGTTAAAACAATTAGAGCCTCAGCTCTTCTTTTATTAACTTTCATGATGATGATGGAACTTTCTATTAATTACTTCCTAAGATAAATATGTTAAATTAATAAAATACAACTAGAAATTTATGATTTTTTAATAAAAATTATCATATATATAGGTTTAGAATTTAGAAGGTGATATTCTGAAATTATCTAAAAAAGAAAATATAAATAACTACGATATTAATAGATATTTGAATATAGAAATTTATATTATTGTCTATTAATCAATAATAGAATATTTATCAATTTTTAAAAGGAACTCTTAAGGTGTAAATAAGAATAAGTAGTAAAGAAGATTTTAGAATAAAAATTTCGCTTATAGGTTACCCTGATGTAGGGAAAACTACTATTACAAATTTAATAAGATCTCAAGAAATTCCAATTAAACACGCTCCTACGATAAGTGTTGATATTGGTACGCTGAAAATCGGAAAGATTTACTTAGAAATTTGGGATTATACAGGGGAAGAACAATTTAGCTTCTTATGGGAAGAATTTGTTAAAGGTAGTAATCTCATTTTAATAGTTACAGATTCAACTATAGAAAATGTAGAAAAAAGTAAATTCTTCTTAGAGATCGTAAAAAGTCAATCCACTTATGCAAAAATTGTAGTAATTGGGAATAAACAAGACCTAGATAATGCATTAGAACCTGATCAAATTAAGAAAATCTTAGGTTTAGAGACTTACCCATTAATTGCTTTAGATCAAGAATATCAAGAGAAATTAATGGAGATTATTTCAAATCTCTTAGAAAATAATGAGGAATATATACATCAGTTAAAATTATTAGAAGAAAGAGCAGTACTGATGAAAGATTCCGAATACATGATGTCTGAGGAGAATTATGAGGAAGCACTTCAAATTATTGAAAAAATTATAATCATTTGTACAGATCTTGAAGATGAAGATTTGAGAATTAAATTTGATAAGAAACGTCAAGAGATTAATAAAATATTACAAGAAAGAAAATCCTTCAAAGAAACGACAACACGAGATATGCCTTTAAGGGAAAAACTTTTAAAATCACTTTTAGAAAATTATATGAATGAGAGTGAAAGTGTCTCATCGGTAATTATAACCGATCGAGAAGGCGTTTTCATCTTTTCAGAAAGTAAAAAGGATAATGGTAGAGAGACCACAATTGGACTACCGGATAAAACGGAGAAAATTGAAAAAATTGGAAATAGCTATATAAGGGTTATTTGTCCTATATGCAAACAAAACAAGAGAATTTCTATTCCACAATATATTATTGTTGATGCTAAAAACGTTGCTACCTTTTCTATTCCAAAAAAGTTAGTTTGCGAGCATCATTTTCAAGTCTTCGTAGATAAAAATTTAGCTGTACGTGGATACCAAATGGTAGATTATGAATTTGATCGCCATTTAGATAAAATTATAAATGAAATTAATACTACAGATATTTTCTGCAATGTTATAACTACTGAGGAAAGAAAAGTCGCCTATTGTTCAAAAGGACCAAAATCATTATTAACTACGATCGCATCCCCTTCGATTACGGATGTTGAATTAAGAGCTTATTCTGAACATATTGCAGGAAAAGTTGAGTTAATCCTGGATGGATTTGAAGAGATTGATATTGAAATTCCTCAAATGATAAAATCGATTGCAAAAACCAAAGGTGGAATGCTTCCAAAAGGAGAATTTTATTTAAAAACCATATTAGTAGGAAACTTTAAAGTTGGTAAGACTTCTTTAATTAATAGGTTTGTACTAAATACTTTTGATGTAGATTACCAGTCTACGATCGGAGTAAATCTATCTGAAAAAGTAGTAAAACTTAATGAAGATACAAGAATTCAATTCATAATATGGGATATTGCTGGACAAAAAAAATCCATTGCTCCATATAGGAAAAAATTCTATAAAGGAGCAAATTTCGCTTTGATAGTTATAGATAGAACACGTCCAAATGATGTAGAAAGTATCAAAAGTCTTTATGATGATATTAAAGAGCATGCCACTAACGATATTATTTTTATATTAGTTGGAAATAAGTCTGATTTATTAGAAGAAATAATTACCAGTGAGGAAGATATAAAAAAGATTGTGGATTATTTTGGATTCCATTCTTATATTCTTACATCAGCTAAAACAGGGGAAAATGTGAATGATGCATTTTTGAATATCGCATATACATTTTTAGAATCTGTTTAATATATATTTATTGAATAATTTAAAATTTTAACAGCTTTAGGTAAAGAGTAATGCAATCGGCAACCTTCAAAATATGCATTTTTGGGGCAGGAGGAGTTGGAAAGACAACTTTGGTTCAAAGATATATTACTGGGCGATTTAAGGAAAGTACAAAGATGACGATAGGGGCGGATATCCTTATAAAAGAATTAGAGTTTAATGACTGGAAAGTAAGGCTTCAAATCTGGGATTTTGGTGGGGAGAGCCGATTCAGATTTTTTTTACCTCCTTATGCTAGAGGAGCATTTGCTGGCATTTTTATGTATGATATTACGAGATATAATAGTTTGCTAGATTTTGATGAATGGGTTAAAATTTTTATGAAAGGAGCAAGTTTTGGAGATAGACAAGTTCCCATTTTGATGGTGGGAGGAAAACTAGATCTTGAGGAGAGAAGGATGATTACTGCAGAAGAAGCATCTCATTTTGCGCTATCCCGTAATGTATACAAAATTATTGAATGTTCCTCCAAAACAGGTCAAAATGTTGAATTAATTTTTAGAGATATTTCAAATAAAATTATGGAAGATAATGAACTTTTATAATTCCTAGATTTGTATTAACTAACTTTGGAATAAAGACTCGAGTAGGTTTTAAGGAAATAATAAATTGAAAGTCTAGTTTTAATTATTGAGTCTAATTTAACGAATTCATTAGGAGCATGAGCATATCCCCCAATTCCTAAACTTCCCACAATAAAATTTAACCATTCAAATTCATTTTTAATTTTACTTAAAGGTGCTGCTGCGGCGCTTAATGGCCAAATCTCTGTAGACACCCCTAAAATTTTAGAGCTTTCAATTAAGCTGTTAACCAATATTGAATCTTTTTCTACCCTAGATCCTGCGTAGCCAATATTTTTTATTAGCTCTATATTACATTTTGATTTTTTTGAGAATTCATTCACTTTTTCTTTAATTTCTTTAAAAATCTCATCAACAGATATATTATGGGCAAATCTGATGTCTATATTACAAATAGCCTGGTTGGCGACCATATTTTTTGTGCCTTCTTCAAGGTAGCCAGATTTTAACGTTGAAATATTAAAAGTAGGATTGAATAGATAATTAATAAAAGCTTTTTTTTTGTCTTCTTCTATTGTCTGAACGATTCCTGCTTTTTTTTTAATTTTTTCTATGTCTAAAATCTTTATTAAATCTTCAATTATTGAATTTTCTTCCATTGTAAGATTATATGGGTCCCTTAAGCTGTTGATTAGAAATTGATTATTAGCATATATTGAATTAAGAAGTGAGATTAAATCGGTTGCAGGATTGGGTATCATAGCGCTAAAAGCTGAATGGGGTTCTTTATTGGGAAGTGAATTCACTTTAATGGTAAGAGATAGTATTCCTTTATATCCTAATTTTAACACAAGTCTTCCGTTGAGGTCTTGCTTTATAGACGGATAATATGCATCTATACAATTTTCAAATACTCCTTTATTATTTTCAAGAAATTTCAGTAAAGAGGGTGAACCTATTTCTTCTTCACCATCAAATAGCAACAATAGGGAGAGAGGTAATTGATCTTTTTTCTTTAACAGTTTTACAATATTTAAAAAGCATATAAGGGGGGTCTTTGAATTATATGCACCTCTGGCTATAATGCATTCACCTAAAACATCTAATGGTTCAGGGAGTATTTTGATTTCTGCTCCAAATGGTAAACTTATCCAACTTTTTTCTTCACTTATCGGTTGAGTGTCATACATCATGTAAATTAGTAAGAATTTATCCGAATTTCCCTTAACTTTAGCAAGTATTAATGGATTATAATCACTTTCAAATTCCTTTATATCTTCACAAAATTCTGAAATATAAGTAGTTATAAAATCTTTCGCGCTATCAATTCCTTCGCGATTTAGTGTATTGCTAGGAATTTGTAAAAAAGGTCTTAGTTCATTCTCAATAAATTCGCTATTACTTTTTTTTATTAAATCTTCAATCATATTATTAGACCTCGGTTTTCCATCTATAATAAAATAGTTAAATATCTTAATTTATTAAACTAATTATTGGTAGAAGAATCGATTTGATAATTATGAATGAAAGGAAATTATCGCAAGCTCAGAAGTTTAAAAAATTAGAATTGGTTTTGGAAGAAATTAAAAATGTAGGAAAGTTAAAGGGTGTGATACTATCTGATCGGGATGGTAATCTTATAACTGAAAATGTTGGTGAAGATAAGGATTATAATATATTTTCTGCGATGTGTGCTTCAGTTTTAGAAAGTGCTGAAGGTTTAGGACAAAATATTGGAGGTAAAGTTAGTAAAATTATTACTGAATTAGACAAGCAAACAATAGTTATTATCAAATGTGAGAATAAAACCTTTTTATCTTTTTTAATTGAAAAAGATTCTCAATTTGGATTAGTCTTAAACAAAATCTCAGATTTTACACAAAAAATTGAGAATTTGATATAAGGCTCTAAAAGATATTTATATAGGTCTAAAAGGAAAAAAAAATTATTTGTTATGTTTTTAGTTAGATTTATCAATTCTTTTTAGATATTCTAAACAAATTTGCAATGCTTGCCCTAAACCTTCTTTTTCAACAACATCTGGCGTATCTAATCTAGTATGATAAAATGAAACTACTTCTTTTAAATTCATGCTACCAAAATCAGCAGCAGGAATCCCTTTTTTACTGAACGCTGCTCCATCTGTAGCACCAAAGGGAAGAGATGATAGCTTAGCTTTAATATTTAAATCATTTGCAATTTTTAATAAGAGTTCATAGATCTCTGGGTCATGTTTTACTCCAATTCCCGGTTCTTTATTATGAATAATAAGTTGGTCTTTATGTGATATTCCGTCCATATTAACAACTTTAGTATGTGTTGTTATTAACTCATCATAATGCGCTTTTATATATCTTTTAGAGCCTCTTAATCCTGCTTCCTCCCCTGCAAAAGAGATTAAATGAACTTTAGTATGTTTTGGAAAAATCTCATTATTACTTTTGTTTTCAGATAAATATTTTGCTATTCCTAACACTACCGATACAGCAGATAAATTATCAAATGCTCCTGGTACTGGTTTGTAACTATGGAAAAATAGGTAAAAAAGCAATATTGGTGTAAAGATTAAATAAAGTATTCCTAAAATCGTGAAGAGCATCAGAAATTCTATTAATAGTAAAAGGAATATTAATCTTAATATGATTCCAAGAAAAATTAATCCTAATGCTAAGTATCCACCGAAAATAATTACGTATCCAAATTTTTTCAAATAATAAAATGTATTGAATTCGAAAGCGGAATCATGATGGGCTGAAAATATAACAGTATTTTTTATCTCATCTGTAGGATTTATTGTACCGATTATGTTTTTTGATTTTTTATTAGGGAATAGGAAATCAAAGATTTCATGATATTTCATAGTCTCTAAGATAAAATAACTAACACTTACTATAATTAAAATAGTTGAGAGTGTTAAGAATATTAAATTATAAGTCTCTTCTAAATGGATTAGTTTAAGGTCTTTCAATAATATAATCCAATAAAATGTAACTGCTATAAAAACAAGAACCACACTATACCTAATGCCCCCAAGAAAGGCATGCGGACTACTTACATACTCTTCTTGGTGTGTCTCATCGCAGTGCTTTTTCAATTCATCTTCAATTCGATTACCACATTGTAACTCTTGTTCAGTTCCTGACTCTCTTGGTCCGATTTCATTACAGATATCTTCTATAAATTTGTGCATATATTCATTAAAACTTTTGTCAATCATATTGACCAATTGCGTATATATATTGTTTTAAATTAATTTTGATAAAAAGTAAAATTTATGATACCATAATAAATGTTTTAAAAAAAAAAGGTTAAGGGAAATTAAATAAACTCAAATGGATAGAAATTAATTATCATCCATGCATAGAAGATACAGAGAAATAGTGTTGAGCCTAAGATATTTCGTCCCGAATGCATATACACCCAAGTCACTAAAATTTGCTGAATAATTGAAAAGAGGATCATGACGGTTAGAGCAAGTGCTAAGAAGTCTGAACCCCAAAGTACTATCATTATCGGGAGAAAAAGAATATTATCAATAAAAACACCCAATCCAGTCATCTTAAAATATTCCTTTAATCGACCTGATTTATTTAACTGTCCTTGAATAATTCTAAAATAAAATTCTTTTATTAATAGAAATGGAAAGAACAACGCAGTTATATATGCTATAACTAAAACCTCTCTAAAAGTTGGAATTGTTGTTGTATTGGACCAATGAGTTAATGCAGATATTGAACCAGTATATAACACTGCGACTATTAATCCATACCCTAATGATAATTTGGGATTCGCAGCACACATATTTTTAATTTTTGAGAAAAGATCTTTAAATCCTAGCCGATCCTTTTTTAAATGGAAATAACTCATTATTATAACACCTACAGCTGTTCCAACTAGAATAGATAATCCAATATTTGCATTTCTTATAGGTGTAACAGAATTTAGAAGGCCCATTAAAGGAACCATTAAGATTATACCTATAATTGAGCTAATAATATAGTATGCGCATAATTTCTTAATTGAAGTCTTTTCAATAATATCTTTTTCTGGATACTCAAGATCCTGTTTAAATAGATGATTGCTTAAATAGATTGTTAGTACGAAGATTAAGGAGATGACACCAATTAAAGCTATTCTATAGAAGATTTGGGTATAATGCATCGTAAGTTCAATATCATTTGCTTTTTTTCCGTTAAATGCAAGTTCAAACCATTGTAACATCTCAGTCACTATTGTAGGGTTAAGATTAGCGCCCAAATGTTCAGTTTCCTCGCCTATTACAACCTTACATGCATCTCCATCATCAAAATCTCCATATAGCTCCCCTACCTTTACATTTTCCTTTCCAGTATATTCCTCCAAAAACTCAAGTGCTTCTTTTTCAGTCATAGTTTGTTCATATCGTCCAATAGCTACTAAAAGATTTGAAATATCGTCAAAATCATTATCATCATCAGGAATATGACCGATAGAAACTGTTGCTTTAATTTTATCAGGATGATCTTCAGACACCTTTACTGCAGTTGAAGCGCCCATAGAGTGTCCAACCAGACCAATTTGTTCAATATCATCTATATCTTCAAGGTAATCAATACCAGCTTCCATATCCTGTTTCAATCCATAATATCGATTTTCATCCTCGCGGATTGGGAGATGCCCATCAGAAGATCCATGTCCCCGAAAATCAATATTTACGACTGTGAATCCACGTTTGACAAGCTCTATACAAAGAGGTTGCATATATCGCTTATTTCCACAATAACCATGACCAACTACAATTCCCTCGTGAGATATTCCCTTGGGTTTGTAAATTAAAGCTTCTATTCTTGTTCCATCCTCAGAAATAAGTGTCTTTTGTTCTATCTGGTATGAACGGTCTGGGTTAGCATAATATGTATAATAGATTAACGGCATAACTCCGATCATAATTATTGCGATACTAACTACTATTCCTAACCGTTTTTTATCCGAAGTTAAATATCTAATTATTGACATTGTTAGAATACCACAAAAATATTTTGATAATTTTAATTTGTTTTGTTAATATTTAAACCTTAAAGTTAAATCGTAAGTAATATTTACCAGAAAAAACAATTTAACTGAAATATTAAGAAAAATTAAATAATTAAAATTCTAAATTTAAAAAGTGGTAAATTTGCCTAAAAAATGGTATGTGAATGAAGAAAAAGCGTGGTTTAAGAAGTGGTGGCCCGAAGATATGCCGAAGAATGTTGATTTTGAAGAAATATCCATGGGAGAATTCTTCGAAAGGGCTCGAAAAGAAAATGGGAGTCTAAATCATATGTGGTTTTTAGAAACGTGGTGGACATATGAGGAAACAGGACAAGCTGTAGACAGAGTAGCAACGACCCTTAACAATTTAGGAATTAAAAAAGGTGATACTCTCGCTTTATTAATGCCGAATTCTCCCCAATATATTATCTGTTTTTACGCTTGTCAAAAATTAGGTGTTATTCCAGTTGGTATTAATCCTACTTACAAATCTCTTGAAATTCTGCATTTCATGGAGATTGTAAATCCTAAAGCACTCATATGTCTCGGGATGTTATATGATTTAAAAGTTAAACCTATAGTAGATAAGATACAGATCGAATTTATAGTAACTACAGGGATTACAGATTTAGTAAAAGGGAATTTGAATTTTGAAGATTTCATAGCTAAAAAGACCCAAAATATTCAAAAATCCAAAATTGATTTTCAACCCTCCTATAATTTTTATGAACTTTTTACTACAGAACCAAACCTTCCAAAAGTTAACTTTGATCCAGTTAATGATCCAGCAGGTTATTTCATGACCGGTGGCACGACAGGACTTCCAAAAGCATGTGTGTTAACTCATTATAATATGACTTCTGTAGTGGAACAACTTAGTTATAAAAGAGGAAGCACAGTTTTTACTGGAATAGCGTCTATTGGTATTAATCCAATGTTTCATGTTTCTGGATTGATTAATTGTTTAACTACACCAATTAATAATGGAGGTTATGTGATAATTTTTCCAAAAGCTCCATCAACAGAAGAACTTCTTAAAACGATGGATAGGCTTCCCACTCCTGAAGGTGTGGCTATGGGGATAGCTGAAATTATGTATAAAAGAATAGCAGATTTTCCCGAGGTTGATAAATATAAGAATGCTCTACAAAAGTTCAGATTAAATACTTGTGGAGCAGGACCACTACATAAACCAATAAGAGATAAGTACGAAGCTGTCACAGGTGGAAGATTGGTTGATGGTTATGGTCTTACCGAATCTACTGGGATGATAAGCACTGGGAATTTCTGGTCAGAATACCCTATAGGAACAATCGGACTTCCCGGACCCTCTGTTGATTGGGCAATTTTTGATCCTGATGATTTTGAAAAAGGTCCCATAGCAGATGGATTACCAGGCTCGAAATACGGTAAAGAAAACTCAGGTGAATTATGTGCTTGTGGACCTCAGATGTTTAAAGAATATCTAAATCAACCAGAGGAAACCGCTGATACTCTTAAGGAATGGGATGGGAGAATCTGGCTCCGTACAGGAGACATAGGATATATGAATGAAGATGGAACAGTTAAGCTTCACGATCGAAAAAAACAATTAATTAAAGTAGCTGGGCATTCGGTTTTTCCAACTGAAGTTGAAACAATGCTAATGAGGCATGAATGTGTATCTGATGTTGCTGTTGCAGGGTTACCTGATCCAGAGGGAAAAGTTGGTGAAATAACAAAAGCATGGGTACAGTTAAAACCGGAGTTTAAGGGTAAAATAACTGAAGATGAGCTTAAAGCGTGGATGAATGATAACTATACTTACTGGAAATGTCCTAAATTAATTGAATTTATAGAACAAATCCCTAAGAATATGATTGGTAAGGTCCAAAGAAGACAATTACAAGAAGCAGATCCACTATGGAAAAAAGAGTAGGAAGTTTTAAATAATTATTATCTTTTTTTATGAATTAAATTTCAACAAATATGTCGTATAAAGAAAAAATCATTAAACAATTAAGAAGGGGTTACTCTCCAATAGAGACAGGACCGAAAGAAGAGATCAATCGAATTTTCAAAAATGCGTTTAAACCTCGAGTAGATAGAAATGATTTGGATTTATTTTTCGAGCTCTGTGAATCTAATGAAACTAAGCTGAAAGCATGGGGTTTTTTAGGGATATACAATATTCTTAACGATAAAAATATTACAAATGCCAAGGAGAAATCAAGATTACAGAAGATAATAAGGGATGTATTAAATGATAGAAATGAAATTCAATATTTCGGGGGATCAACTGAAATAAGTGCATCATTGAGAGAACACCATATAAGACGGATCTGCGCTTTAAATAAATCAATTACATTTGACCCGGTATATGAATATATAGTATCCTTAAACGGTAAAACTGATGACGTAATCGGAGAGTTACTCGAGCAAGTTTTAACAAGAGTTCCAGATCCAAGAGTAGAAATGTTGATTATTGAACATACTAAAAATTTACCCAATAATAACTTTATCCTCAAGTATCACATGATTAATGCTTTTGAAAATTTAGGTCAAGGAATACAGTTTCAAAAAAAGGGTGTTATCACTGAGTTTTTTAAAAATAGTTTAATTGAAATTAATCAAGATCAATCAGATTCCAAAGAAATAAATCAGAGAAAAATTAAACTTAAAAGGGCTGTTATTAAAAGCGCCGCTATATTAGACCTTGATCTTGAGGAAGAAACATTAAGATTTTTAAAGGAACTTGAACAGCCTTATGATAATTTAACCCATATTGCTAAAAAATACAAGAATAACCAGAAGTTTACAACGATACTATTAAAAAAGCTAGAAGTGAGTCAGAACCCTCATTTAATTAAAGATCTCCTCATTGCCATTCTCATAGCAAAAGAAAGTATTGAGAATTGGAAGGATTTGATTACTGAGAATCTAAATAAATACCAAATCATTGATGGAGAATTAATAGAGGAAATACAAAAGACCGATCTCTATAATGAAGATAATCTATTAAATTTATTAAAAGAAGGTGAAACGTGGAAACTTGAATTTATTCGAGAATTTTTTAAAATTAATCCTGAAAAATTCAAGCAGTGGTTAAAATTTCGCGAAGAGTTAATACAAATATTAACATTTTTTAAAGCTCCTAATGAAAGTTGGGATAAGTATCCAAGCATTAAAGAAAAAAAGGAACTAGTAATAAAACTTCTTATAGACTTAGAATGGACTGATATGGCGAGGTATTGCGTGGAAAACTTTAAAAATTTGGAGGATACTCAATTAAGAAAGATGGCTTTATTCTTTATTATTAAATTTGGAAAAGATGAGCTAATGCTTGAATTAAAAGAATTTTTGAAAAATGATAAAGAATCGGCAGTTTTTTTTAAGAAATTTTGGAGAAATATGGAAAACCGTGAATGGAAATTCTTTTATTAAAAAATTCTTTACTTACTCAATGAATTATCTTCCCAGTAATTCTTATTTTAATTCTACATTTACATAGGTGAGTTAAAATAATCTTTTAGTTATATGGTCGAAATGCGAATCGAAGGATAAGATATAATCCGCATTAAATTTTTCATATAGATATATTAAAGAGGCATCTACAAAACTTAACAAAAAAATTAAAAAAAACTTTCTTGTATTTCAACTTTTCGTTCTTTTTGTCGCCGATTAAGCCTTGTAACGAGCCAAAATAAAAAAAATAAAGATTAGTTTAAAAATATATGAAAAAAATTAATTAAATTATAGATCGATTTTCTTTCTATCTTCAAGAAGGACATCTACAACGGAAGGATCTGCCAATGTTGTGACATTTCCAATATCGGTTCCTGAAGCAATCGCCTTCAAAATTCTACGCATAATTTTTCCACTCCTTGTTTTTGGTAAAGCATCGGCAAATTGTACTACATCTGGTTGAAAAACCGGACCAATTTCCTTACGGACATGCATTTTAATTTCCTTTTTCAGCTCCTCAGTTTTTTCAATTCCCTGCATCAATGTAACATAGGACCAGATTGCCTGACCCTTAATTTTATGCGGAAAAGGAGCGACAGCTGCCTCAGCTACTTTAGGATGACTAACAATGGCAGACTCTACTTCCATTGTTCCAATTCGATGTCCTGATACCTTCATTACATCATCTAATCTGCCAAGTATCCAATAATAGCCATCTTCATCACGGCGTGCTCCATCACCTGTAAAATAAGTTCCGGGATATTTTTCGAGATAAGTAGATTTAAATCTTTCAGTATTTCTCCAAACGTCGCGGAGCATACCTGGCCAAGGTTGAGCTAAACAGAAATATCCACCTTCATCTGGTTCAGTTACCTCATCTCCTTCTAAGTCATAAATTACAGGCTTTATTCCAAAGAAAGGTAAACAACACGATCCTGGTTTTGTGGGTGTGGCGGTCGCAACGGGAGTCATAACAAACCCACCTGTTTCTGTTTGCCAATAGGTATCGACTATTGGACATTTTTCATTCCCTACAACCCGAAAATACCATGTCCATGCCTCTGGATTAATGGGCTCTCCTACAGTTCCAAGTACTTTTAATGAACTGAGGTCATGTTTATTTACATGATCATCTCCATATCGCATTAATGCTCTAATAGCCGTAGGTGCAGTATAGAATTGGATAACTTTGTGATCTTCACAGATCTGCCAAAATCGATCTACATCAGGATATGTGGGAACTCCTTCAAACATCAATGTTGTTGCGCCATTTGCTAACGGTCCATATATGATATAGCTATGTCCTGTAATCCAACCAATATCTGCGGTGCAGAAATATACTTCATCCAATTTATAATTAAAGACAATGCGATGGGTGAATGATGTATATAATATGTATCCTGCTGTTGTATGTTTGACTCCTTTAGGTTTTCCTGTTGTACCGCTCGTATATAGGATAAATAATGTATCTTCAGAGTCCATTTCCTCACAATCGCAATCCTCCTCCATTCCATCAATGAAATCATCATACCAAATATCTTTATCCGTATGAGGAACTTCATTTCCAGTTCTTTTAACAACAATGACGTGCTCTATTGTGGGTACTTTATCAATAATTTGAATGACGTCGGCAATTTTAGGATAAGTTTTTCCTGCTCTTGCTGTTTCGTCGCTTGTAAATAGAAGGCGAGAATCAGAGTCTTCAATTCTATCCTTTACTGCTTCCTTTGAAAATCCACCGAATACTATTGAATGAATTACTCCAAGTCGGGCGCATGCTAACATGATTATTGCTAATTCAGGGAGCATAGGGAGCCAAATAGTGACTCGATCTCCTTTTTTAATGCCTAATTTCTTCATTCCATTGGCAACCTTACATACCTCTTTTTTAAGCTCGTTGTATGTGAATGTTCTTACATCTCCAGGCTCATCAGCTTCCCAGATAATTGCTATACTATCTCCTCTACCTGCTTTAATATGGCGGTCAATGCAATTATAGCTAACATTAAGCTTGCCTCCAACAAACCATTTACCCGGAAAAAGATCTGTTTTTTCCCATACTTTATCATAAGGTTTGAACCAATCTATAGATTTGGCTTGCTCACCCCAAAATCCTTCCATATCTTCAATACTCTGTTTCCAAAGTTTCTTATATTCCTCAAAAGAGATGCCAGTTTTAGTATATTCGAGATTTAAATCTCCAGGTTTGAAAATCCTTGTCTCAGTAAGAATTGATTCCATTCTTTTATCTTTTTCTGACATATTTTTCACATTTTTTAAATTTTGATTATCCTTGATTTTTAATTTGTTAAATGTATTAAGCTTTTGAATTAAATATAGATTTTAAAGCTTTTTCTCAATTTTCACACAATTTAAGTTTTTAGTTTTTAATTGTTTGAGATTCTTATAAAAAAGAATTAAGAATGTTTAATTTAAAAAGATTTTATTTTAATTTTATAAATTTCATGTTAGTAATAAGGAGAAAATGTATAATAATTAATTATATAAATTTGCAAATTAATTGTATAATGTAATTGAGGGTTTATTATGGAGAGGACAAACTTATTAGATAAGGATTGGAGAGAAAAATGGAAAGAAAAAGAAATTACTGCTAAAGATGCAGTTGAAAAAATTATTCCGGGAAATAGAGTGTTTATAGGTTCTGCTTGTTCGGAACCTCAAGCTTTAACAGCTGAATTGATAAGATCATCTGGAAAATTAATCGATACAGAAATTATTCATTTTCTTACTATCGGTCCTGAGAAATATTTTGATGATAAGGCTGAAGATTTATTTAGGCATAATGCGTTTTTTATTGGTAAAACATTAAGAGAAGAAATAAATAAAGGTCAAGCAGATTATACACCAATTTTAGCAAGTGAAATACCATCCTTATTTCTTTCTGGAAGAAAAAATTGCGATGTAGCTTTAATTCAAGTATCTCCTCCAGATCGTTATGGTTTTTGTTCATTTGGAATTAATATAGATTTTGCGAAGCCTATTGCTCAGTCAGCTTATACAACTATTGCAGAAATAAATCCTCAAATGCCTCGAACTTTAGGAAATAGCTTTATCCATATGAAAGAAATCAATTATTTTATATACAACGATGTGCCTTTATTGGAATTTAATTTTAAAGAAAAGAATGGTGTTACAGAGAGAATAGGAAAAAATGTAGCAAATTTAATAGAGAATAAATCAACACTTCACATAGGTAATGGGTATCTACCAAATGCTTGTCTGAAATACTTAATGGATAAAAAGGATCTTGGTATGCACAGTCATTACATTACAGATAATATAATCCCATTAATAGAAAATACAGTTTTAACGTGTAGAAAAAAGAATTTTCATCCAGAAAAAATTATAACAAGCTTTGCTTTAGGTACAAAAAAGCTCTATGATTTTATAGACAACAATCCATATATTGAATTTTATCCTTCTGATTATGTGTGCAATCCTAAATACATAGGAATGAATAAAAGAATGGTTTCAATAAATCAAGCATTGCAAATTGACTTAACTGGGCAAATAAATACATCTACTAAAGGATATAAATTTTATTCCGGAATTGGGGATACGGTGGACTTCATGCGAGGTACTGCGTTTTCTAAAGGGGGTAAACCTATAATTATATTACCCTCTACGAGTAAAAATGAAACAGTATCAACAATCGTAGCTCATTTAGATGAGGGTGCAGGGGTTGTTTTGTCTCGAGCGGATGTACATTATGTTGCAACAGAATGGGGAGTGGCTTATCTTCATGGTAAAACTATTCGAGAAAGGGCTCTTGAATTGATATGTATAGCCCATCCAAAATTTCGACAATCTTTATTAGATGAAGCTAAGAAATTAAACTATATTTTTCACGATCAGCTATTAGCATGTGATGAAAATGGAAGTATATGTGTTTATCCTTCGAAATATGAAACTATTTACAATGTACGTAATAAGGAAAAAATTAGAATTCGGCCAATTAAAACGACTGACGAATCATTATTAAAAGAATTGTATTATTCTTTAAACGAAAGAGATAGATATTTACGATTTTTTGAAGTTAAAAAAGAATTTACCCATTCTAAAACCCAGAAAGAAGTAAATATTGATTATTATAAAGTCTTCTCTATTGGAGCATTTGTAGGAGATATAGGGAAAGAGGATATGATAGGAAATGCAACCTACTATTTAAATCCGAGTTCAAATATGGCAGAATATAGTTTTGTTATTAGAGAAGATTATAGAGATAAAGGAATAGGATCTTATCTATATCATCACCTCATAATTATTGCGAAGGAAAAGGGAATTAAAGGGTTTTATGGCACCATTCATCTTCAAAATAAAAAGACTGTTCAAATTATTAGAAAAGGGGGTTATACAAAGATTACTCCTCCCGAGGCGGGAGATAATGAATTATTTTATGAAGTATTTTTTGATAAAGAGAATTCAATTGATTAATCACCATTTTTATTACGCTCTCTTCATTATTAGACTTGTAATTATATGAGATATAAATATACCGATCATCACATTCATTCCAAGTGGAGCCATGATATTAAGGAATTTGGTCCTTCCTTTGAAGATTATTTAGATATTGCAGAATCAAATGAAATCAATATATGTTTTTTAGATCATTACGAATTGTTCTACATTGAGCACGATAAAACTTATCCTTTTTATGGAGGAAAAATTGAGCAATATTTAGAAGAAGTTGATAGAATTAAAGCAACCTATGATTTTATATTAAGCGGACTTGAAGTGGATTATTACAAAGAGTATGAGGTTCAATTAAAAGAATTTATGGATGAATATGAAAAACAATTTGATTTTATCGCAGGTACCCTTCATGAAACAGATTTAGGACTTCCATTCACCTCAAGAGATAAATTAATAGAGCTTCTTAAAATAAAAAAGACAGAACAAGTTGTGAATCGCTTTTTTGAACTTTCTGAGGATATGATAAAATCAGATATTTTTCAAAATATCTGCCATCTTGACACTATCTTTCGCTATATTAATACAAGAGATTTAAAACCTTCATTTGATACAGATATTTCAGATGAGCGAGTGATAGAATTAGGAAGACTTTGCATATTACATGATATTAAAATTGAATACAATCTTTCAGGATTAAAATTTCCAATTGGAAGGTCATTCCCTAATAAATCAGTCATACAACAGTTAAAAAGAGAAGGAGCCAAAATTTTTATTGGATCAGATAGTCATAGTATTGAATATTTTGAACGTATGATTCCTTTGGTTAAAAAAGAACATCGCTTATTAGATGATTATATTTCATAAAATAAAATATAAGAAAATCTAAAGATCTACTCCCTTTTTTTTTGAAAATAAATCTTTTAATTCATCAAGAACAAGAGTTCTGGTACTCTCTTCTTCTTTAAGAACTTTTTGTTCTTGTATTTCCATAGGTACACCACTTTGTGCCGCAAGAAACGCGTTGCTTTCTAGTGCAGCAATTCGATGTTCTATTGCCGAAAGTTGAAGTGATATTGATTCGGATAATCTTATAACACTATTCATAGTTTCTTCGAGTAGATTTCCTAGACCTTCTACTTTTTTATAAGTGGGATTGGTAATGGAATACGCTTTCATCACATTTTTAATATATTTTGAAAATTTAGGTTCTTTCGAGATAAGAGAAAAGATTGACGTCAAATATATTTCATAATCAAACTCATAGCTTTTTTTTTCAAAAACTTCCCGAAGATTTTCTTTTAAAAATTCTACATTAAGTAAAATTTCAGGTTTACTTTTAATATCAGGATCGTACTTATGAATAAAAACTAATAAATAAGGGGTTTCTTCTAATGCAATTATAATATCTAAGATTTTTTCAAAATAATCAAAGAAATCCTCAAATCTTTCTGAGTCTTGAATATCTACTACAAACATAAGTAAATCTAATTGAAGAAAGTATTTTTCAGGATTTTCAAGATATCGTTCTCTGAAGGATGTCTGACCTCCAAAATCCCAGATATAAAGATCTAACACATCAGTTTTAATATTTCGGCGTTCAACGCCCTTCGTAGGTTTAATTAAGGCTAAATCGTTAATGCCAAGTCTTCCCCCTAATTTAGTTAAAATTGCAGTTTTCCCAGCATTATCTAAGCCAACTACAGCAACCTTTTGCTCTTTTTTTTCTAAAAATTCGCTCTCATCTTTTGCACTAATTACGATAGAACTTATGGTAATAACCTTTTTTAGTTTATCTTCAAGAGATGGAAATTTTTCTTTAAGTTCTTCAATTTTTACATTTAGATCTTCTCGAATCGCTGAGTTTTTTTGAGATTCATCCGATTTTTCAGGATCAAATAAACTATCAAATAGTTCTTCTTTATTTAATTTAGAAACATCTTTGATATTATATACCTCAAAAACGTCTTGTAAAATTTTTACTTCTTCATCATTTAGAAAATTGTATGCATATATCGGTAATTCGAGTATATCCTCTATTTTTTTTAATTTTTTAATATTACTTACTTTGGGATCTAAGAACTTTGAAAAGATCTTAATTATGCTCGGCCCTTCTGATATCATTGTTACCCCTATTTTTTCTATTAAATAATTAGTGTAAAGTAATTTTTATTATTATTTATTGTAGATATTTAATTAAACGCACAAGTAAATTTTCTGTTTTTCTTATTAAGGTTATTGTTTTTTATATAAAAAAATCTTCACATTTTTGGTATTAAAATCTTAAGGTTTAAATGAAAAAAATATAAATACTACTTTCACATTTTAAATTTAATCAAAATTTATATATGTGTTTTTCCTCCTTAATAGTATATAAAATCCAATAGTTTCAAATGTCTCCAAATAACCCACATCATATTAAAGATAATGATTATATTGAGGAAGATCAGGAAGAATGTTGTGATAGTCCTAAGATTACTGAACAGGATGGATTTTATGTGTGCTTAAACTGCGGATGTGTCTTTTCACGTATTCTGGACACGTCTCCAAGAAGGGCCTTCACAGCAGAAGAGATTCAAAATAGAAAGAGCAACGAGCGCGTGTATAGTCCTATTGGTCCTCGAACTATTATTCGGGGTAGTCGAGATGCTAGGGGTACGCTGTTGACTCCTAAATACAAATCAAAATTTAATCGTTTAGCAAAAATACATAGGAGTTTAACAACAAGTTATGAAAGGAATTTATGGATTGCTTTACCTAATTTACAGCGACTTCAAAAAAGATTAGGAATACCGGATACTGTTGCTGAGGATGCTCTACGAATTTATACACAAACAGTTAAAAAAAAATTAACTATGGGGAGGAGCATTGATACTCTACTGTCTGCATCGATTTTTGCTGCTCTAAGAATTCATGGAATTCCTCGTACAGTTGAGGAAATAACAAAAGTTGCCCAAATTCCAAAAAAGAAGGTTATTAAAAGCTATAGACTTATATTAATGGAAATTTTACCGGAATTAAATTTGAAAGTACAGCATTTTAGTGCCGATCGCTATGTAGACAAATTCAATGACGAATTAGGACTATCTATGAAAGTCAGGAATATAGCTGTTAAATTAATTATTTCAGCAAAAGAACATGGATTTAATACGGCAGGAAAAGATCCAAAAGGCATAGCAGCAGCAGCAATTTACTTAGGGTCCAAGATTTGTAATGAAAACAGAACACAAAAAGAGATTTCTAAGTTGGCTATGGTCACAGAAGTGACATTACGCATGAGAGTTAAAGATTTACAAAAGTTTGCTAAAATCATTGATTAAAATTCATTAGTGTTAACTCCTCTTCAAAAAGAGGTAAGATTTCTAAAAGCTGTGTAAATTTAGACTTATATTCGTTCAAATTCTCTCTTAAAACATCTAAAATAAATAGTAATAACGACATATAGAAGGTTTCTTTCACTAATTTTTTATTTAATCCTAAAGGTTTTAAGTAGATTTTTATTTTAGAATTAATTTCGTCTATTGAACTTTTTGCTTTCAATGAAGTTAATCCATATAACAGCATAATTAAAGCACTAATCTGATAATCTTTTCTTTTTGCGAAGTCTTTAGCTAATTTAAAATAATTTTCCGACGCTTTCTTATATGATTTCTGGTCTAATAAATCTAATATCTCTTTATAATACCGATTTTTCATTGCTTTTCGCTTAGGTAAAAGTTCTTTGCCTTCACTTTTTACATCACCTATTTTCTGGCTGAGCACTCCGTGGATTTGGCCTAATCTTATTCTCATTTTAGAAATATCTCCTGATTCTTTTCTTGTTGTAGAGGTTTCCTTTTTAACAAATTCCTCTCCTGAAAGGATTGTCAAGAATTCTATCTCTGGTTCATAAAGCATTAAGTTTTCAGATAGAATTTCTAGGGTAAGTTTAATTAAATCTTGCACGTAATTTTCAAATGCTAGAAAAACATAATTCATCATCTGTATTTCTGGTAATGATTCTAATTCACTTTTCAAGGATTTTAATTGATCTTCATAGATTGACTGGGCATTAAAGAAATCTTTTTCTTTTATCAGGATTATTGCTCCCATTATCAAACCTATTGCAGCGTGTTTGAATAATTTCTTTTCAGCCAATTTTTTATAAGCCTCCAGATAGTGTGTAGAAGCGTCCATTAATTTGGATGTAGAGAGTTCGTTTATGGGCTTATCCCAGTAATCCCTCTTCATCATTTTTCTTTTGACCACTTCTTGCTTATCAATTGTGAATTTTTTTGATATTTTACTGATTTCTCCTCTGATATTTGCTATTTCCCCAAGTCCTATTGTGAATTCTTCAGCAGGTCCTTTTTTCTTATATTCTTTTCCCAAATAGGAATATACGACTTCAATTTCCTCCTCAAATAGAGGTAAATTTTCTAAAAGTGATACAGCTTGTTTAAGTTTAGATTCATCGTTTAACTTTTCGATATCAATAATAAATTCTAAGAGAGTTCCAGAGAATGTTTCTAATAATAATTTTCCAGAATCCGATAATTCTCTTTTTATTTCCTTTAATAGATTAGTTATTTGTCTTATCTTGTTATCTTTAAGAAGAAAAAAACCTGCGATTGCTAATGATACACCTGCCAAATTATATTGTTTATTACGATTTAGACGTATTACACTATCTTGATATAGATTAATAGCTTTGCCAAATTCCTTTTTCTCTACAAAATCTAAAGCATTTTGTAAATAAGCTTTTCTTAATCCTTTTCTTTGCTTAAGCTCAGATGCTCTATCATGTAATGCATCTCTTCCTTTTTTCTTTAGTATTGACAATCTCTCAGTTAAATTCTCTTCTTTGATTTGATCTTCTATCCTGCCCAATCTCTCCTTACTTAGTAAAGATTCAACTTTTTCTATTTTTTTTTGGACTTCTGCTTTGTACTCTTTTTTATTAATCTTATCACTATAAGCTAGGGCAGAAGAAAGGTCTTCTAAGGAAATGTAAATTTCTGCAATTTTTTTATATATTTTATTAAAGCTTAGTATTTCTTTATCTTGATCTAAATATGAGGATGCTATATCAATTACTTTATTGACCAATTCTGTGCTCTTTTTGATTCCTGAGAGATCTTCTTCATTCTGCACAATTTTTAACGCTTCAGCTTTTATAATTTTAATAAATATTTCGCTTATTTTTTTTGATTCCTCATAGAGCATTTCATTTCTAAATTTCTTGTTAGAAATTTCAAATATTCGCTCTTTTTTTTCATATATTTTTGCTTCGCTTAGTTCTTTAAGCTTTTCAAAAAATATCGGAAAAACTCGTTTTAGATATTTCTTTTTCATTCCCTCTGTTAAATCTGAATAATATTCGAAAAAATCATCAAATTTACTTGCTTCAATAAGAATATCCAGAGATCTTGTTAACATTTGAACCGAGATTTCGTCATGACCAATATTCTTAAGAAAGATTGATTGATTTTTTATGGTCTTGGCGGCATCTAAAAAATTTTTCTTGGCAATATGTATATTTGCTTTTTCAATTTCTTTAGTATTCATTTCAGCTATAATATTAAATTCCAATTTTCTGAAATCCTTAATAATATCTATACTTTCCTGAATATATTCTTCTATTTCTTTCTTTTTTAATACTTTCTTATCCTCCTCTGCTTTTATACTTAATTCAGTCAATTTTTCCTTAAGCTTGAAAGAATTTAGTTCATTGATAAAAATAGAAGCTAAGCCAAAAATAGATTCATCTATAAACAATTTAATTAATTTTTCCAGAATCTTATCTAAATCAATTTTCTCTAGACTATACGAATCCCAGAGATTATCTATTTCATCATAAATAATTTTAGTAGAATATAAATCTCTTTCTGAAATTTTTTGTTCTAAAATTTTAATTAAGACATCCTGTAGTTCTTTTGTAAATTTATCTAAATCGTCAAATAAACCTTCCCTTTGATATATGGAAATACTAAATTTTAATTGTTCTTTGGCAGATTCTAGATTTCCTTTAGATACTAAATATTTCGTAGAGTCAATAATTTTCTCTGCAACATTAACTAGAACTTTAACTGCTTCATCATGAGAGAGCCTATCCAAAATTCTAAATGCCTTTTCACAATCACATGCTGAAATCCAAGAATTTATACCTAATTTAAACGTATCTTGAATCAATTCCTTATCTCCTAATTCGATTAATGCCCATTGCGCTGCTTTTTCGTATTGAGAAGCTGCTAGATCGTAATTCTTTGCATTAAACATTTTATTTCCTTCAATAATCATCTTATCTGCATAAATTCTCTTAAAATCATCAGATTTTTTTCTATCAGCCTTTTCTAAGATTTGAGATGCTTCTAAATAAAGATTTACTTTAGAAAAAAGATAAGCTGTCTGTTCACAACGGATAAAGTATTCATCGCTATTATATATATCAGAAATATCGGCAGCTTTCCTTAGCGATTGAGCCGCATAAAAATAATTTTCCTGACTAAAATTCATATTTGCTAATTCTATAAAAATTGGAAATCTCATCCATGCATTTTCAATGTTTAAGGGAGTATCTCCAGCAATCATAGCTAAACATAAACATTCGAGAACTTGATGAAATTCTATCGGGGAGAGATTCACAAAAGCTTCAAGATTCGGATAATTATACCAAATATTTTCAAACAGATCATTAGTAGATATAGGAATGATTCCTGTGAAATCATAATACAAGATAACTGTTGGGATATCTCGCTGTATGCGCTGGACGATGGTATAATACAAATCAAGTAACTCAAATTCATCAATATTAAGAGGATTAATGAAATAGATAATACCGTCTGAAGTCTTTATAGTTTCTTCAAGATCAGTAGAAAAAATATCGGTTATAACATCTACTTCAAGATCGCATATATCGTCCAATGCATTTATTTCTTTATACCATTCATTATATGATTCTTTATTTTCTCCCATATCTTGGAAAGCACGAGTCACATATTCCAGAGCATTATCAAGTTCTCCTAAAATCAGTATTTTAAAAACGTATCTCATTCTCCTCTCTCTCTAAATTGATAATAAATTATTATTTAATACTAAGATTATTGTTATGAAAAATTTAAATTCAATTCTCTACATTAATAAAAATAATTGAATTATTTTATTAAATTAATTAAATTTATTGAATTTGAGAATTTTAATATATTAATTAATGAAATATTGATTAATAAATTGTAACCAGATTTAATCGGAGAAAGAAATTTGGAAGAAGTATACATAGAGAGAAATAGTCGCATAATAGAAGAAAAAATGATTTGGCAAACGGAAGAAGCGCTTGAAATTGGCAAACAATTAGTAGACAAAGAATTGAGTACAGGACTTCTTGACTTTTTTATAAAACCCGTTGTAAAAACTTTTTATACTTACTGGAGTGCTCACGATGCACGTGAGGGAACCTTAAAACAAATTAGACTTACATTAGATTGTGCAAAATTGACTCTTGAAAATGGGGAAAGCGAAGATGGTCTTTTAAAAATAATTGAAGAACATTTTCCAGATTTTTTAGATGGAGATCAAACCTACAGACAATGTAAAAAAAAGCACAAAAATTACGATAAGTTAGAAAGCATTACGAAAGATATTTTTATGACTCAAGTTCAAGAAGCGGCTATGTTATTAAAAGTTAAGGACGATATTGAAACTTATGAAGATCTATGTAGAGTTGGCTTTACTTTTTCAAAAGCGAAAGCGTCATTTTCATTAAAGCGACAATTGGACTATAAACATGAAGCGATTAAAATCGTGGAACGAGATCATGCAATTCTAAAAGTACCAACAGGAAAGAATATTGTTGTACGAGTCCTTAGAAAAGGATTTGAAAGAACTAAAAACCTATTACTTCATCGTCTTGATTTAATTTTTGATGGATATTAATTTTAAATGACAAATTTATTCTAATACTTATTTATGGAAGAGAATTCTGAGTTTGATTCAATTAAAAACTCTCAAAATGAGCATAAAAACATTATAAGAGTAATATTTTTAAACTTATTAATTAACGCATTCATTATAATGTGTTATTTTTATTTATCAGAGATATTTGGCTCAATTTCGACAATATTTATAGAAAATTCAAGAGTTTATATCCACTTCGGAGTGGTCTTATTAATTTTTACAATTTTTTCAATATTGGCGGGATATTATCACGGATTTATCGCGGGATTTTTGGGAGAGCTTCTTTTCCAATTAGCTTATTATGATACTATATATCTGAATTGGTGTCTTATAATAGCAATTTGGGGTTTTATCTGCGGTCTTTATAAATATAGACCTTTAAGGTATCAAGCAAAAATTAATATTCTCTTTCATAGCATAATTTTATTTGGATCTTCATTAATTCTTGTTGTAATTATTATCATTACTAAACTATCTTTCGGTACTCAGCAGTCTGATATAGAAACGATAATGTTAACTTATGGTATTAAGTTTTTTGTTCAGACTTTTCTGTTAATTGTAATTATCGTTCCTTTTATTTTATTTTTTTATGATAGTGCTCTTGGAGTAAAAGAGAGACATTTATATTATATTCCTTTTACTCATCATCCAATTTCAATGAGTGACCATACTTTCAATTTAACGTTTGGCAAAACTAGCATTTATTTCTGTTCAAGATGCTCGGGGGTAATTATTGGGGGGATCCTTGCTTTTTTTTTTACTCAATTAATAGAGAAAATATATGATATTGAATTTCCCCCAGAACTTGCTGTTCTTTTATGCATAATTCTACCAATTCCTGGTTTAATCGATTGGGGTACACAACGTATGCTATTAAGAACAAGTACAACAGAATCAAGGTTATTGACAGGATTTATCATCGGTAATGCGCTGCACTTTATTTCTCTTACTAAAAATTACTATTACTTCATCATTTTCCTTTTAGTCTTATATTTTAGCATATTAGGCATATTAATGTACATCGGACATAAGAAAGAAATGAGTATGCTAAGGGCAGAAAATAGTGAAGAAGATGTTTATATAGTTCAATAAAATTGGAGGAAATAGATTCAGCATACATGACCAATATGATTTTTATCCATGGGCTTGAGAGTAGTGGCCAAGGTGTTAAAGGTCAACTTTTGAAGAAAATTTTTCCAGAAATTTTATCTCCAGATTTTAAAAAGTATACTCCAGAGATCTCGTATCAAGCCTTATTAAGTGAACGGATGACTCAGCTAAAGTCAATCTTAGAAGGAAAAACCCCATGGATCCTAATTGGAAGTAGTTTTGGAGGATTAATGGGGGCACTTTATGCGTGTAAATATCCAGAAAAAGTATCATACTTAATACTCCTTGCCCCCGCACTATTGAACCCAGAACTTAATCCAAGAAAGTTTAATCCAATAAGTGTTCCTGTTACCATTTTTCACGGAAAAAATGATTCTGTTATACCTTTAAATTCAACCCGCAAACACGCTGCAAAATTATTTCTTAATCTTGAATACCATGTAGTAGATGATGATCATATGCTTCACAGCACAGTTCAAAATATTGACTGGTTATCGTTAGTTCAAAGTCATTTATAATAAAAACTGGACTACATTATTTTTTAATTCATTAACAAGATCTGTTACTTAAGATTAAAAATAGGCAATAAGGAAAAAGTAACACTACTTGGTGTAGTCTGAGTGAATCAAATGTCGATTATGTAAAAAGTTTCATACTTTTTCTTATAAAATAAAAAAAAATAATAAAATGTATGCCGAATAAAATAATATAAGGTGTAATGTGAGAATCTATGTCAAAGAAACTTTATGTTTGTAAAGAATGTGGAAACGTCTTTCCAGAAGATCTACACCATTTGATTGAAAAAAATGTTCAAATTTATTGTGAAAAATGTGGGAGACCATTTTCCTTAGAAGGAGTTCAATTCAAGGAGGTCAAATTCGAGAAAAGCGAAAGAGTTAAAGTCTCAAAAGAAAAATTCGACGAAATAGGCTCGAATTTAGAACATTTTATAAAAAAATTAAATATTTTTGCTTGGATTCCAATTCTTATATTATCGGTAATCTTACTCTTTACGGGTAATCTTGCATTAGGTATTTTTGGCATATTAATCTCGCTTTATGATTTATTATTTATCTCTCGAAAAATAAAAAGTAATAAATATGATGAAATTGCATTAGACGCTATTTGCATGGGAATACTTGGTTGCATTGTCTTTGGAACTGGTGCAATTATTCTTATCAAAGGTATCTTAATTTTTATTGATGTGATACTTAATAACCAAAAAGAAGACTTAGGATATTATGATTATGGACTAAAATTAAAGAATTCATTAAATAACTTTTCTGCTTTAGCAGGCTTTTTTATTTTTTTACTTGCTTTTCAGAGAATTGTTCTTGGCGATATAACTGTTAATGGTCCATTTATTGTTTTCCTCTCAATTGCATCAATAGCATTAATTATTGATTTGTTGTTTAAAAAGAAAATAAAAGGAAAGAAAAAATTCGATATAATAGATTCAGCAGGAATAATTGCGCTCGGAGTACTAGGTACTATATTTTTTGCCTCAGGTATATTTATTTTGCTCAAAGGGGTAATAATCTTTTTCTTATTATTCGGCAAACCTACCACTATTGAGAAAACAGTTCCTAGTGAAGAGACAGTCACTTCTCATCCACCTGATCTTAAAGATCATATCCAACCTGTGCCTGCTATTAAAGAGGAGCCCGAAAAAAAATTTATAGAAACTGAAAAGAAAGAATATGAAGATCTTGAAAAACCTATTGAAATGAAGAAGGAAGAAGAAATAAAAGAAGTCCCTATTGAGATCAAAGAAAAGAAAGAACCTAGAGAAGTAAAGATAAAAAAAGAGAGAAAGGAAATTAAAACTCCTAAATCAGATAAAGGCCCTGTATTAAAGCTACATGAATCTCTCCTTCCAGTAAAAAATGAAAAAGATAAGAAATTAGTTGAAGATTATTTCTTAAAAATATTTACACTACTCTCTAAAGATATTAGAAAGCAAATTATGGCTTTAACTATTCCAGAAGATCAAAAAAGAGAATTGTTGAAAGAGTTAGCTTTTCTAGCAAAAGAAGAACAGCATAAATATGTTGAATCTATCATTCATCTATATAGAGAAATACCTATAAAACTCATTGAAAGAATTAAGAAGCTCCCAAATGTCAAACCGGAATATTACGTAAAAATTGCTGAGCAATTAAAATTTATGGATTCTGATGATCAAGTGAAATTCATTCAATTTTTAGAAAATAATGCCTAAATGAAAAAAATTATAAAAAAAAGTTAAAAATGTCCCTCGAAAAAAGAAGAGATACAAAGGATTCTGATAAGAAAAAAGTTTTAGATGATAGTACATTTAGGCAAACAGATTTTACGCCCCTACAAAAAAGGGAGCCTAAAAAAAATGAATCCGAGACTGTTCTAATAGAAGAGGAATTAACAGAAATTGAACAAGATGTTTTAGATATTGCAAAAGATATATTAAAATTAAAGCGGTATGAAGCCGAATTTGAAATTGAAGAAGGGGCAACTCAAATCCAAAAATATCCGATAATCGAGAAGTTATACGCAAAATGTATAGGTAAACTATCATATAATAAAGGATATAGTAAAGAAGAGATTTTTCTAGCAATTAGAAACTTAGAAGAGAAAAATTGGATTGTTACCCGTGAAAGGAGGACGAAAGCAGAAGTTTTAGAAAATGAGAAACTCTCAAGGATCTTAGAATTTATACGGAGTAATCCAGGAATACATGCGAGAGATGATAAGGTGGAAAAAGAACTTAAGATAACTCGCACACCTTTTTTAAAACACATTATGACCTTAGAACGCTTTAAACTTATAAGATCAAAAAAAATTGGAAAAAGCCTTCATTATTTTGCAATTAGCATTCCCGAGGATTTAGATAAGTATAAGGTAATATTTCTTAATCCTTTAATCCCAAAAATAGTTGAGGAGTTGTTTAAAGACGAGACAATCCAAATTTCAAAAATGGGGGAGAATCTCGATATTTATTCGGGCACAATCCAATATCATGTTAACAAATTAAAAGAACTAGATCTATTAAAAACATCTAAAAATCAATCAGGTAAAAAGATACATCTGATAAATATTGAATTATTAAAAAATTATAATTCAATATTTGGGGAACCAGATTTCAAAAAGCTTTTACAAGGATTATAGGGAAACTTCGCTGAGATGGAGAAAAATGCTCTAACTATTCTTTTTTAAGCAATCTTTTTAATTTATCTTTATTTCTTAAGAATTCTTGTATGGCTTTAATCCCTCCAACTGTAGCTTGCGTAGCTTTCATATCGAGCGGATTCTCATCCAATTTTAAGAAATATTGCTTTAAATTTAAATTTTGTATAGCACTAGGAATTGCTTTAAACTGATTATATCGTAAATCTAATTCCTGCAATTTTTGTAAATTCTTTGTAGATTCAGGGAGGGATGATAATTTGTTTTGTCTCAAATCGAGAATTTGGAGTTGTTTCAAATCTCCAATAGATTCTGGAAGAGAATTTAATTGATTAGAAACAATGAATAACTCCTTGAGCATTTTTAGTTTACTGAATGACATTGGTAAGGTTTCTAAATCATTATTTTCAAGATAAAGTTGTTTAAGTGATTTTAAATTACCAAATGATTCTGAGAGTTTTTTTAATTTATTATTTTCAAGATAGAGTCGTTGTAATTGCTTAAGTTCAAAAAGAGGTTCGGGAATTGTTAAAAAATCGTTAACACTCAGATCTAGAGAAATAAGTGATTTTAACTTTCTAAATGAATCTGGAAGCGTGTTTAACTCATTTTTCCTTAACCTTAATATTTCTAGTTTACTTAGACCTCCTATTATTTCTGGAAGATTCCTCAAATTATTATGGCTAAAATCTAACGTACGTAAATTTTCTATTTCAAAAATGGGTTTTAAAATCGTTTCTGGGAGTGATCTTAGGTTATTTTTTGCTAAAGATAAAGTTTTGAGAGATTTTAAGGTGCTTATTTCCATTGGCAAACTTGTTATGTTATTATTCTCGAGATGTAATTCTGTTAGTGATTTTATCTCTATTAAAATTTCAGGAAAAGAATCTAACTGATTTCCATTTAAATATAATCTTTTTAGACTTTTAAGGTTGCTAAAAGATTTAGGAAACTTCGAAATTCGATTATTATTTAACTTTAATTCTTGAAGGGAATTAAGGCTTCCAAAGGATGACGGTAAGGTTGTCAATTTATTAGAATTTAATTTTAATACTCTTAGTGAGGATAGATTTCCAAATGATTCAGGAAGAGATGATAAAACATTCTCTTTTAAATTTAATATTTCGAGTGAATCCAAATTAGAAATCGATAGTGGGAGAGAATCTAATGAATTATAACTTAAATATAGTTCCCTAAGAGGATCTAATTTAATTATTGGTTCTGGAAATACCTTTAATTCACACTTAGCTAGCCATAAACCAATTATATTATTACCCTCAGATTTAAATCCAAAAGCAGGTAAACCCTTCTCATCTAAATGGGGTATTTTTTTACCGATGATTTTACTTAACTGGTCTAATATCTTGGATTGCTTTTGCTCTAAGTTAGACTTCTCGAATTTTTCACTCAATATTTTATATCATCTATCAGCGATCTATAAATTAATAGAAGAATATGAGAAATTAAAACCTTTAATTACCTATTGACTGATACTGCTTACTGTTAATTTTATTTTATTATAGTAATCTTCATTTAAATTAGTTTGGTAAATGCGCTCTAAATTAAAGAATTTTATTAAATCATCTTTACCAATTCGATGTTTATCTCTATAATAAGTCTTTAATTTTAGGTAAAGATTTTATCACTATATTTATAGCATTATCAATACCTTTTACTATATTGGGATGAATTTCATTGGACTTGAACATGTCATATAGAGGATTACCTGGTAAATCCGATACTGAGAGAATTGAAGCGGTTTTGATATTATAAAGTTCGCCTAATAAAAATAATATAGACGATTCCATATCAATTCCTTGAACATTAACTGATCGCAAGATTTCCAGAAATTCTTCAGTTTCACAAAATAATGAATCTGTAGTCCATAAATTAACATTTTTAACGTCATTTGCAACTAAGGAAGATGCTTCTTTAATAAGTAAGCTGCTCAAATCTTCGTCAGGTTTAGATATAAAAATTTTCTCATAAAAAATCTCTCGAAATTTAGTAATAGGATTTATTATAGATTCTAATTGATTTAATAACTTTGAATTTTTCATTAAATAATGAGGTGAAGTGCCATCCCCGCAGTATGCTAGTTTAGGGACAATTAAATCTCCAATATGAATATTATTGGTAGAGTTTTCAATGCCTCCGCAAAAATCAGTTCTTATTATAATTTTAGTCTTGCACCTTTTTAAACTCTCTAAGGCAATAGAACAATTAGGACATCCTACTAAAGAACGAATAACACTTACTTTAACTCCATTTAGATTTCCATTATATACTCTGCCGTAGACTCGTTTATTTTGTAATTTGTTAATTATTTTTTTCATAACCATTTTAACTGCAGGTAGAATCACGATCTCATTTATTCTTGATGGCCTCGTTTCTAAAAACATTCTAACTATTTTTTCATCCAAACTAATAAATTTTAAACCAACATTCAATAATTCATTTTTAATTTTATCCATCATTTTGCTTCAATTTTATGAGATTTAACATATTTTTTTTATAACTTTTTATATTTTTTTTGAATAATTAATACCCTTCTTGTTAAAATTAAGGACGCAGTATCAATTGAAGTCATTTTTTTTCTTTAGTTAATCATTTTCCTACTTAAAATTTTATGTAAAATTTGTTATATTTTATAAGTCGAGCAATAATTAATTAGAAACTTATAATTTTTAATGATTATATTAATTTACTTTTTAAATATAAAATACTTAATTGTGGAAAACAGCGATAATTAATGTATTAGCGAGTAAAATTGAAAAAAATGGACAATCATTTTATTGTGGATAAACGAATCACTAATGAATTTATTGAGACGTATACAAAAACTACCTACCGCATTGTTGGAAAGGCAAGTCATTCTGCAGTTAAGCCTTGTCATTGGTTGGAACAACGATTAATGACAGGAAGAGATAACCGTAATTGTTATAAAGGCGTATTTGGCATAAAAAGTCATCGTTGCTTGCAAAACACCCCTTCACTTCCTTTTTGTAATCATCAATGCGTATTTTGTTGGAGAGATATAGAAATTGGTTCTCTCGGAAGCGAATTTCTTGTAGTTCCTGATGATCCAAAAGATCTAGTTAAAGAAATGATCCGTCATCATAAAGACATAGTTGAAAATCATTTACCTTTAAGGAGATATTTGGATAATTACGAAGTAATGAATGATATTCTTCATTATATGTTAGTGAATAAAGAAAATCAAAGTATCAATTCTTTATCAAAGAATATACATGTTAGTAAAAACAAGATTGAACGAGCTTTAACGTTATTGAAAAATCAGAGATTTTTAAATCCCATAGATAACACTCTTAAAAATTACGCCCTTGATGATGATATAAAATGTTGTATTGATTCAAAAGAAGAAATTGAAAATTTATTAAAACGAGAATTAACTACTCCTGATGAAATTATGCAAGCACATGGAGAAGCAATGCATCCAAATCATGCTGCAATATCTTTAGATGGTGAAG